>ENA-ORSK01002867-ORSK01002867.1-human-gut-metagenome-genome-assembly--contig:-NODE-2867-length-10856-cov-12.062494_pt1 | contig 10856 bp, 11 predicted proteins | sample MGYA00242192_ERZ509159 | MGnify/ENA primary metagenome ERZ509159 (study PRJEB26280, sample SAMEA2338663) | human gut metagenome | biome: human gut; feature: human-associated habitat; material: faeces...
GAGGCGGAAGGTGGAGTTTAGGAATGAAGTGAAGTAGCGTGCCAACTCGTTCTTGTAAATATCCAGCGAGCGTGACAGGATAACCATGATTCAACATGGTATCCCCCGCCGGCGCACCAGTCTTCCAGCTTCTCTCACTTCTCTTTCCGAAAGCCAGGGGTGTAAAGTTTCTTTATTCTGAAGTTTCGCAAGTTCACGACTCTAATAATTCATGCCGAAGTACCAGAGAGGGATGATGATTCCATGCCCCGTCTCTATATCGTCTTTTACGATACGTCCGTTTTTTACATCCTCTATCTGCTTTTTACCTTTCTTCCTTCCGCCAATCTCAAAGGTATAATCACCAATGGTAAAGTCGGAAACCCTGGAGGAAGTAACGTCTTGCTTTTCTCTCATCTGATTGTAGAAGAAAGTTTCCCTTATGTTTCCTATGTTGGGATTAGAGGTGAGTACTGACATCAGACTTGGGTTATCTACATAAACTTTTTCCACCTTCCCCAGATTGCGCATACCCGAAGTATCATCTCTGAGCAGACCTATCATTCCTGCACGCTCCAGATAGACGAGATAATCAGGCACGTTGTTCTTGCTTACCCCGATTTCCGTGGCAAGGTTCTCTACGCTTGGCTTGTAGGGAGCCAACCCGGAAAGAATGACGAGCATACGCTTCAGCTTGCGTGCTGTTGAAGCTTTCATATCAGCATATTGCGGAATGTCAACTTCTACCGTCTGGTCTATCACCTGCAGCATTCTTTGTGTAAAATCTCCCTCTATGGCAAATGGGTAATAGCCATGGTCGAGGTACGCTCTGAAAACAGGCAATGGATGATCCAACCCCGGAATCTCTACCTGGTGATTGAGTATTTCGTCGAGACTGAAAACTCTGGTCTTGATGCCTTCAAAAAGTTGCAGGTATTCCCTGAACGACAAGCCTTGCATCATATACATCAGCGCCCGACGACTCAGATCAGCTTCGCCCTTCTTGATATCCAAGACCGATGAACCGGTAAAGATAAGGTTCAGGGATGGGTGCATGTCGTAAATTTGCTTCAGTTCTCTGCTCCATCCGGCATACTTGTGAATTTCATCTATATAAAGATGTGTACCACCCTCCTTGATAAACTCGTCAGCAAAGTCAATCAAGGAATGATTTGAAAAATAGATGTTGTCGGCAGACACATACAGGTGATGGCCTTCCTTAGACAGCTTGATGCGCTGAAGTATCATGGTGGATTTTCCAACACCTCGCGGACCAACGATACCTACTAATCGTCCATTCCAGTTGATTTCATCATATTTATATCTGATGAAATCAAGCGGAGTACGTTTCAATAACTCCGCCATGTATTCATAAAGTTTATTGTCTATCATATCTTGCTCTTTTAGATGAATATCGTTTAAAACTGCAGCAAAGATACAAATAATCCCTCAATGAGGGATGAATTCTTTCGAAAAGTTCCCTCATTGAGGGATGAATTTAATCATTTTTATCCCTCATTGGGGGATTTTTACACATTGTATTACCAAATGAGTTCGTGCCAAACTTGGCAAAAAACGCAAGTTTGGCACGAACTCAACTTATAGTTTCAGGAGTTTGGCAAACTCCCAGACTACAATACCGGCGGTGACACTGACATTCAGGGAATGCTTGGTACCGAACTGGGGAATCTCCAGACAGCCATCGCTCATATCCACGATGTTCTGCTTGACTCCCTTCACCTCGTTACCGAAAATCACGGCGTAGCCTTTGGAGAGGGAAGGGTGAGCCTCAGGCAGGTTCTGGAGCTTGGTGGAGCCTTCTACCTGCTCGATGCTATATACAAAGTAGCCTTTCTGCTTCAACTTCTCTACCGCCTCTTCGGTGGTTTTGAAGTATTCCCAATCCACGCTGTCTTCGCCACCCAATGCCGTCTTATGAATCTCGACATTGGGAGGGGTGGCGGTGATTCCGCAGAGATACACCGCCTCTACACGGAAGGCATCGCAGGAACGGAAAACACTTCCTACATTATATAATGAACGCACATCATCCAGGACCACTATCAGGGGCAGCTTCTCGGCTTCCTTGAATTCCTCCAGGGTGAGGCGGTTCATCTCTATCGTTCTTAATTTGCGCATTATAATATACCTTATTATATATAATATAATCAGAGGCGGTTAAGCCTCTGCCTCTTTGGTCTTGTAGGCAAGAGCGTACATGCGAATCTGCTTGATCATCGCCAGAAGACCATTGCTGCGGGTTGGACTCAAATGGTCTTTCAGACCAATTTTCTCTACGAAATAGAGGTCGGCATCCATAATCTCGGTTGGGGTATGACCGCTCAATACACGGATGAGGAGGGCGATGATACCCTTTACGATGAGCGCATCGCTATCTGCTGTGAATACGAGCTTGCCATCTACATAATCGCACTGCAACCATACGCGGCTCTGACAGCCGTCGATAAGGTTCTGCTCGTTCTTGTATTTCTCATCGAGAGGAGCCAACTCGTTGCCCAAGTCAATGAGCATCTGATACTTGTCCATCCAGTCGGTGAAATCCTGAAACTCCTCTACTACTTCATCCTGCAATTCATTAATTGTTGCCATTATTTTATTTCTTTAATTTCGTTTACTGTAATCAACTTATAGAGCTTGTCGTTAGGGCGTACCTTATCTGGTACAGGGATGGAAACTCTCCAGCCCTGCTGCGCTGTTTCTACCGGTTTCAGGTCGTAGCGGATTTCATCGGCATGGAGATACATCACGCCGGTGGTGTTACCCGTAATCAGCAGTTTCTCGCCCTTGTCGAAGGTAGATGCCTCTACGGCTACTTCTGCCACACCCAACTTAGAGAAATATTTCATCACCTTGCCCACTAGCACCTTCTTCTCGGTAGCTACGGAACCGTAATGCTTGTTCCATTCACCGAGAGTCTGCCCCTGGTAATAACCATCCCAGAAACCACGGTTGAAGACGGTGGCGAGTTTCTCATCCCACTCATCCTTCTTCTCCTCGGTAAAGGTTCCGTCGAGCACGGAAGCTATCGCCTCCTTATAACATTTCACTACGGTATATACGTATTCAGGACCACGGGCACGGCCTTCAATCTTGAAGACGCGCACACCGGCATCCATCATGCGGTCGATGAAGCGGATGGTCTTCAGATCCTTCGGACTCATCACATACTTGTTGTCGATTTCAAGCTGGTTGCCAGTTTCGTTATCTGTAACAGTATAGCTGCGGCGGCAAATCTGCACACACTCGCCACGGTTGGCAGAGCGGTTGGCATTAGCGAGACTCATGTAGCACTTGCCCGATACAGCCATGCACAGAGCACCATGGCAGAACATTTCGATACGGATCTGCTTGCCCATAGGTCCGCAGATGTTCTGCTGCTCTATCTGCTCATGGATGTGCTTCACCTGGTCCATGTTCAATTCACGTGCCAGTACGGAAACATCAGCAAAGCGTGCATAAAACTTCAAAGCCTCTGTGTTTGAGATATTTAACTGTGTGGATAAATGAACCTCCTCGCCCACTTCATTGCAATAGCTCATTACAGCCACATCGCTGGCGATGACGGCAGAGATGCCTGCCTCCTTGGCTGCATCGATGATTTCCTTCATCGTTGGGATGTCGTTATCGTAGATGACAGTATTGACGGTGAGATAGGTCTTGATACCATGCTCGTTGCAGGTGGCAGCAATCTCACGCAAATCATCGATAGTAAAATGGTTGGCTGAATGGGAACGCATGTTCAACTTGCCGATACCAAAGTATACGGAGTCGGCACCAGCCTGTATGGCAGCATTAATGGCCGCAGCCAGTGACTCGCGTGAGCCCACTGGTGCCATCACTTCAAATTCGTTTATCTTTGTATTCATGAATGCAATTTTCTTTTTTCGGGTACAAAGTTACACCAAAATGAAGACAAAACACAGAAAAATGGAGAAAAAATGACATAAATTCGATTATATTGACAAATCAATCATGATTATTTGTCTATATTTGCCAATAAATAAGAATATATCCCTAGGATATTCTTCTTTTTTATGAATACAATCCAGTCTTACGGCTGGTATTATTAATTAAAATAAAAGCGTATGAAGAAAGCTTTTATATCAGGAATGATTCTGTTCCTGGCAATGACCACAACGGTTAGTTGCACACAAGAAAACGTGATGCTTGAAACAACACCACAAGTCAAGAACCAAGAAGTAAGATTCTGCTTCTTCGAAAGCTCCATTGTACCTATCGGTCAGGATGAAGAGAGCAATCTTGCCAGAACGAGAGCCGATGGGAGCAAGCAATCGCTCAAGGATGCAAAACTCTACACAGATCTGCAAGTATGTCTCATTCCGAAAGGAGATGAAACTACTGCCGGCTATACCGTAAGACAGGAAAACTGGGATGACAAATTCGGAAACGTCAGCCTGCAGGTGCCGACAGGAGAATACACGCTCGTTGCCGTAGCAGCAAAAACTGATTTGCAGAAGGAAGAACGAATCGAAGTTAAATCAAGGTATGAAATGACCTTTGCCAACAACATCGTACGCGATATGGCGTATACCCTGCAGGATATCAAGGTGGAATCGGGCAGCAAAGCCGTAACACAGAATGTTTCGCTGAAACGTGCCGTCAGCTGTTTTGAACTGCAAGCTACCGACATCATGCCCCTGACTACCAAGACTCAGGAAATCACGATAAGCGGAAGCTGCGGCACGGTGTTCAATCCTTCTACCGGATTCTGCAAAGAAAAGACTACCATCACCCGAAACTTTTCTTTCGAAGCCAAAGAACACCAGAAAACGGGCTTTCACTATACACTCTACGCCCTTCTGACCGACAAAGATGTAACCGACATCCATATAACAGCTACGGCAAAAGACAAGGAAGAAAAAGTTATCAAGACCGTCAACTTTGACAACGTACACCTGGTTATCGGAAAGAAGACTACCTATACCGGTCCGATTTTTACCTATCCTAGCAATATGTCGTTCACAGTCAACCAGCTGGAGATTCCTACATCAGGCTATGACAAGAAATTTTGATAACCCATGGCGTTTTAAGAAAGATTAATGCCACAGATTAAAATCTTTTTTGTATTTTTGCGGCATGGAAAGAAAGAATATTATAACCATAGGACTCGCTCTGCTTGTATTCGCCGGCTGCGGATACAGACAGCAGCGAGCCGGTATCTCAGAGACAGGTGGAGGCGAGGATTATCTTCCGGAGCATATCCACCTGATCAGTACTACGCCCGTCAAGGACCAGGGCAACAGCGAACTCTGCTGGGCATACGGCATGCTTGCCACCATAGAAAGCGAGCACATCATGAAGGGGGATTCCGTGAATCTCTCCATCGCCTACATAGCCCGCATGATGCTGGAAGAACAGGCACTGGAATATTACTTTGCACAGGGAAAGAAGAACATCAGCCTGCGCGGTACTGCCCCGATGCTGATACATTATATAGATAAGTATGGTGCACAACCTTACGACAGCTATGAAGATCCGAAGCACGTGAACTACAAGGTGCTCTGCCGCAAGGTGCAGAAACTGTGCGATGGCGCCATCTCGCAGAAAGCGGGCATCAGCCAGCTCAAGGAGGAACTGAACGACCTGTTTGACGCAGAAATAGGCTACATGCCTGCCAAGGCCGTACACATGCTGGGTGCCGAATATACCCCTCAAGAGTTTGCCCACAGCGTATGCTATCCCGAGGAGTATGTATCGCTCACCAGTTTCTCGCATCATCCTTACAGAGAATACTTTGCGCTCGAGATTCCCGATAACCGGATGCACGATGCCTATCTGAACCTTCCGCTCGACGAGCTGATGCTCCACATCAGGAAGGCGGTAGAAAAAGGACACCCGGTATGCTGGGAAGGTGACATCAGCGAACCTGGCTTCAAGGAACCAAGGAAGAACTGTGTAGACATACAGCCGATGGAACGCCCCGTGACCCAGGCATCGCGACAGAAGGAGTTTGAACAGCTTCGCACCACCGATGATCATGTGATGGAAATCATAGGTACCTTCATGAAAGGCAAGCAGAGATTCTACGTCTGCCGCAATTCATGGGGCAAGAACTGGGGCAACAAGGGACTCATCTACCTATCGGAAGACTATCTGCGCCTCAAGACCATCGCCGTGTTCATGAGCGAAGATGCATATATAATGAAGATGCATATATAATAAGGTATAAGCTCCCAAACAGGCTTCAGACATAAGAAATGTGTTAAAATGGTTGACATACATCAAATAGCTGTTAAATAGCACGTGTGTGCGCACACACATAGTTGATTTATATCAAAAAAGAGGCTTTTTTATGTGATTTTCTCTTAAAACATTTGGTGGGTTCGGAAAATCGTCGTACCTTTGCATCGTCAATAAGACAAAAAGGTTATTAGGTTTTTAGGTTAAGATTGTTAGTTGTTTTAGGTTATTAGTTAGTTTAAAGGTAAATTTAAGATTGTTTATTCAGTGAAACGGTATTAGTTAAGGTAAAGAAAAGATTGTTTATTCAAGGACGACAAAAAGTTTAGGTTATTAGGTTTTTAGGTTTAAGATTGTTAGTTGTTTTTTTATTAGGTTTTAGTTTAAAGGTAAAGAAAAGATTGTTTATTCAAGGACAACAGGATAATTCAACAGGTGAGTTGAAGGTAAAAAGATCAAATGTATGGGATAACCAAAGATGACGCCTGAGCAGAATTGCAGCTTCGGGCTTCGTAATGGAAAGGGTAACAAAAAGCCCTTGAGTTATGAGAAATTTGGGAATATCGTATTAGAAGAGCGCAATTTCGAAATCATTCGAAGTTGCGCTCTTTATTTTTTCTGAAAATAACCGCCAAATTATTTTGTTTTACCAACGAAAAGTCGTAATTTTGCAGAAGATATATAAAGATAGGAAATTATGGCAAGACATCCTCTTTGGAACGAAGAATACTGGCTCCTGCTGTTGCAGCTGTACCAGAAGAAGCCCATGGGCGTGAAACCTCTCTATTCGAAAGGGATGGTCGACTTGAGTCTGGAACTGCATATTCCACCTGAGTTTCTGCACGAACAGATGTTCAAACTCAGAATGGTGACTCCGAGAATCAAGCGACTATGGGAGAAGTATGCCGATAAGCCACAGAAACTGAAGCGCGATATACAGCGCATCAGGCAGATGAACGGCTGCGGAAACGCCATACAGTTCTTCGAGGGAGTGGAAGTGAAGGAAACATTCGAGAAAAACTGGGAACCACTGGAAAGTGAACCATCGCTCACCCCCGTGAAACTCATCATCATCCTCGATCTCTACTTCCAGCTCACACCAATCACCATGGTGCCGGAAACACCGGAAATCATCGACCTGGGAAAACTCATCAGGACATCACCGAAGGTCATTGCCGAGGCGATGGGCGTATTCATGTACTGCGACCCCTATCTCAACCGCGAAGATGTGCTGATACACCCGCTGCTAGAAGCATGCAGCGACATCTGGCACCAATACGGAAACGGAAATCCAGACAGGCTTTACCAGCTTGCCAACGAACTAAAAGAATACTTTAAGTAATTATGGCTCAAAAACTCATACAGACACAGGCACAGAAGTTACAGCAACTTCAAAGACTTTCAGCCCAGCAAATGCTGCAGGTGAAACTGTTGGAAATGCCGCTCACGGAACTGGAAGACAGTATCAATGCAGAACTGGACGATAATCCCGCTCTGGAAAGCGAGAACCCAGACGACATGCTCAACGAGAATGTCGCCAATGATGATTCGCCCGCAGATGATGAGTACGGCAACAGCAGCGATGAGGATGCCTACGAGGCTGAATCTGAAAAAGAAGAAAGAAAAGACGAACTGGACCAGGCACTGGAAAGCATCGGAAAAGACGACCAGATGCCTGACTACAATACAGACAGATACAACAACCAGGACAGCGCTGACTACGAAGAAATGGTTTACGGCGACACCACCTCTTTCTATGATAAGCTGAAGGAACAGATGGACATGCAGCCGCTCAGCGACAAGGAGAAGGAAGTAATGGAATATCTCATAGGTTCACTGGATGACGACGGACTGCTCCGCAAGGACCTGGACAGCATCTGCGATGAACTCGCTATCTATCACAACATCGATGTTACGGAAAAAGACATCGAGCACGTGCTCCACATTCTACAGACCTTCGACCCAGCCGGTGTAGGAGGAAGAAGTCTGCAGGAATGCCTCCTGCTGCAGGTTAAGAGACTGCCGAGAGGTGTGCTCCGCAAGACGATGGAAGAGGTGTTTACCGACTATTTTGACGAGTTTACCAAGAAACATTGGGACAAGATCAAGGCAGGACTGGAACTGAACGATACACAGGTAGAAACCCTGCAGGCAGAAATCAGAAAGCTGAACCCGAAACCGGGCGCATCGATGGGCGAAACAGAGGGAAGAAACATGCAGCAGATTACCCCCGACTTCATCATCGACACCAATGACGACGGAACGATTACATTCTCGCTGAACCGTGGCAACATTCCGCAACTGACGGTTTCGCCATCATTCACCGACATGATTGACACCTACAGGAAGCATAAAGACAAGATGAGCCGGAGCGACAAGGAAGCCCTGCTCTACGCCAAGGAAAAGGTGGACAAGGCACAGGGATTCATCGAAGCCATCAAGCAGAGAAGACATACCCTCATCGTCACCATGAAGGCAATTATCGACATACAGCGGCAGTTCTTCCTGGATGGAGACGAGGCTGACCTGAAACCGATGATCCTGAAGGATGTAGCAGAACGCACGGGACTGGACATCAGTACCATCTCGAGAGTGAGCAACGTGAAGTATGCCCAGACTAAATGGGGCACCTTCCCGCTGAAGTTCTTCTTCACAGACAGCTACACCACTGAAGACGGCGAAGAGATGTCTACCCGCAAAATCAAGATTGCCCTGCACGACATCATCGAGAAAGAAGACAAGAAAAAGCCGATCAGCGATGATGCACTCGCCAAACTGCTGAAGGAGAAGGGATTCCCTATCGCACGACGTACGGTGGCAAAATATAGGGAGCAACTGGGCATACCGGTGGCACGACTCAGGAAATAAGATAGTGGTATGAGTCAGGAAGAAACCGGGGCCCACCACAAAATATTTGAGAGATAAAAAGAATATATACGTTATTAGTGTTATGAAAGAGAAGAATATCATATTGACAGCACGCATCATGAGCATGATCTTCACGCCCTTCTATCTGCCGATGGTAGGACTGATTGCTCTGTTCATCTTCAGTTATATGTCGCTGTTACCGATAGGATACAAACTGGTGATGCTGGGCATGGTCTATCTCCTGACCGTCGTAGCTCCATCGCTACTCATCCACCTCTACCGCATGGTTCAAGGCTGGACCTCGCGTGAGCTGGGCAAGAAGGAGCGTCGTATTGTGCCTTACATCCTCTCTATCGTATGTTACTTCGGCTGTTTTTTCTGGATGGAATACCGCAATACGCCTCGCGTCATCAGTATCATCGTAGTGGTAGCGCTGGCGATACAGATGATTTGCGCCTTCATCAATGTATGGTGGAAGATCAGCACCCATACGGCAGCCATCGGAGGTGTGGCAGGAGCTCTGGTGTCTTATTCTGTAGCCTTCAATTTCAATCCGCTGTGGTGGCTCTGCCTTGTGCTGATGATGGCAGGCGCAGTAGGAAGTGCCCGCATGATACTCCGACAACATACGCTGTCACAGGTAGTTGCAGGATTCCTGATAGGCACCGCCTGTGCTATATTAGTAATATAAAGTTTATAATAAAATATAAGAAGAAATGAAACCATTAGTAAGCATTATTATGGGCAGTACAAGCGATCTGCCTGTTATGGAAAAAGCATGTAAGTGGTTGAACGACAACCAGATTCCTGCGGCGGTCGAGGCCGCGGAATCTGCCCAGCAGGCGGCAGAACAGGCAGCCCAGCAGGCAGCTCAGCAGGCTTCACAGTCCGCAGGCAGCACGGCAGGCGGCAAGACGGAAGTGAGCCGTCAGGCTTATGATGACTGCGACGGAAGCGGTCATGGTTACTACGAGATCACGTATTCTGACGGAAGTACGGCGATCGAAGAGTACTAAAGTGTCTGACGGAAAGCACAGAGCATGATCAGGAAAGGAAAGATAAAGATGAAAAGCGAAAGAAGAAAAGCAGGTTTTATAAAGATGCTGCTTCTGGTGCTGACACTGGCAGTATTTATGCCGGTAAGTGCAAATGCGGCACCAAAAATAAATCAGTGGGTAAACAAAGGCAGATATCGCTATTACTACAATCAGAAGGGCAAAAAAGTAAAGAATAAAGTAAAGCAGATCGGAAAATTCAGGTATTCGTTTGATAAGAAGGGAAGAATGCAGACCGGCTGGCAGATTTTCGGCAGCAAAAAAGCATATTTTTCCAAGAAGAGCGGAAGAATGCAGGTCAATAAAAAAGTAGACGGTGTCAAGATCGGAAAAAGTGGCTATGTAAAACGGAGCAAGACGGAGCTGAAGGAACAGAAAGCCCTGGAGAAAGCCAAGCAGATTCTTGCTAAGATCACAACTTCTAAAATGAGTAAGAGCCAGAAGCTTTATGCAGCTTTTCAGTATATGACAAGCCGTGCGAATTTCAGTTACCGTACCTGGAGAGGATTCTCTGTGTATGACGGATGGGAATACGACTATGCCCTGGAAATGTACGAAAAGAGAGCCGGGAACTGCTACAATTTCGCATGTGGATTTGCCATGCTCGCAAAGGCGATCGGCTATGATGCCCAGGTAGTCAGAGGACGCGTTCCGGGCAGCAGAGACAGGGCAGCGGACGGCATGACCAGACACGCCCTGGTAAAAATTGACGGACTTTACTACGATCCGGAG
>ENA-ORSK01002878-ORSK01002878.1-human-gut-metagenome-genome-assembly--contig:-NODE-2878-length-10816-cov-3.063284_pt1 | contig 10816 bp, 8 predicted proteins | sample MGYA00242192_ERZ509159 | MGnify/ENA primary metagenome ERZ509159 (study PRJEB26280, sample SAMEA2338663) | human gut metagenome | biome: human gut; feature: human-associated habitat; material: faeces...
TTTAGATCTTTTGCCAGTTGATTACATACTAAATTCTTATCGTATCTTTTACCAGTCTCTATGCAATTATATCTCAATTCTTCCTTCGAATCGATATCCATCCCCATATATTTATAAATCCGATCCACAATCCCGTCTATATCTTTTACAGGGACCAACCAGCCATTACTACCATTCTCCACATAGGAGGCGATACCTCCGATATCGCTTCCTATAACAGGTACACCACACGCCATGGCCTCAATACCTGTCAGCCCTAGACTTTCACCAGTCCTACTACTACTAAAAATCAACAGATCCATGCCCCGATAATAATCTCCTAACTTTTCTTGAGGAACTCCATTGACAATCGTAATTTCTTTTTTCAGATCATGAACATCTATAAAGCGCATCACCTCATCGTAACAACTACCATACCCAACGACCGAGGCTTTAAACACGACACCATTTTGTTTAAGTCTGTCACAAGTTTGCAAAAACTCTCTTATGCCTTTGTCAATCTCAAGCCGACCGACATATCCTATATGTAAAGCAAAATCATAACTTTTAGTTTCAAGAGGGAAAAACAGAGCCGGATTTATCCCACCAGATGGCGATACGATGACCTTAGACGCAGGAAGAATATTCCGGCCAACCACGATATCCTTGAAATATCGAGAAGGAACTACTATCGCCGAAGCATATTTTCTGCAAAATCTTTGGGTGACCTCACCTAATATCTTGGTATATCCTTTTTCCTCATACATCAAATCTTCACCATGATAGTTTACGACAATTTTGGGTGTACGAAACTTATAAAGAAAATTTAGTAATGGAATAGCCTGATTAGGAAAATGTATGTAGATGAAGTCATATTCCTTGAAAAAGCCCTTGATTATGGCTAAATAAAAAACCACATATTTCAATAGCTTATCGATGCGTCCCTTGCTTCCTCCTCGGATCACAGCCATGCAAGACATATGCACATCATCCTGAGATAGCATCCCTTCACACACATTTTTCACAAAGCAGCCGTAACCCGGGCTATCTAGGGTCGGATACATATTTGAGATTAGAAAAAACTTCACGATTATATTGTTGTTAGATTTTCAAATAAAGTTTCCCATTGCCGTATTATACTTTCCGGAAGATATTTCTCAGCCTCACGATAAGCGGATTTACCCATACCCTTGCGTCGATTTACATCTTTAATAAGCGCTATAATTTCATCAGCCAGTCCTTTGACGTTTCCATTTCGCACCAATACTCCCGCATCACCATTCCCAATCAGATCCCTAGGACCACATTGACAATCAAATGAGACGATTGGCAAACCACATCCCATCGCCTCCAGCATAACCATCGGAAGCCCCTCATAACGAGAAGCAAGAACATATATTGAAGAATGAGAAAAACGATCATAAATATCATCAACCGGTTTTTCTATAGCGACAGAAGAAGACAGTCCCAAACTATCAATCTTATCCAAAAGAACATCCTTCAATTCCCCACTTCCATAGATTTCCAAATTCCACTCCGGACAATGCGCATGAACGATTTTCCACGCATCAATCAATCGATCATACCCCTTTTGAAACGATAGACGTCCGGCCGTAATCACCATTTTCGAATCTAAGGCCGCCGGCTCGAATGACCTACGATCTATAAAATTAGGGATTACATGAAGATTCTTCACGCCATTCCAATTCAAACGATCTTCCTCTGTCAGACAAACAAAAGCATCATACTTCTTGACATTCAGTTTAAATTTATAGGTAAGCCATCGATTGGCCAATCTCCAAATTCCCCGTTGATCCAATTGTAGGCGATAAAAACGAGAAAAATGTATCTCAACGACCTTTTTCCCGCCTGATTTAAGTCTATGAAGAAAAACTATTTCATTTCCAAATGTAGAAATCGTAATATCCGGGGCTATATCACAAAGTATCCACTCCAGTTTCTCACGATGTCTAAACAACTTGATTTGTCGTTTTATCAATTTCTTGACAAATGGCAGACTCTCTATATCATCATAATTAACCCCAAGATCCAGACATCGCACATCCGGATCTATAGGAAAGAACGAGTTTCTACCTCTTTGATTGGTCGTTACGATCGTCACTTCATGACCTAAGCGAGATAAATGATTCGCTTTACAGATAACAATACGCTCCATCCCGCCTGAATTAAATGTACTTTGAAGGCAATAAACTATTTTCATAAACAAGACTTTAAGATTGCCAAAAGAACTTGAAAGCAGATGTATTTTCCGGTAATTTCGCTTCATAAAAAACCGAAGAATAATCCATTGAAAGCAACAGCATATAACAGCAGCACATAAAAAAAATTTTATAGCTCTTCCGGTAATTTGAAATCAAATAATAAAGAGTATAAGCATATATTACAAGTTTCATATAATAAAGAGGCAAAAAGACACGTGAGACAACATTTGTTCCATACAACACTATTTCCGCACATACGCCCCAAAAGAAAAGATTATAAAACTGAGTGAAACCTACTGTAGGGAAATAAGCCCGGACTCTATTAGAAAAAAGGATCGTGACAAAAACCAGTGCCACACGTATCAAGGTACGCCCCCCCCAATTAGGATCCATAAAAAGAGCCTCTAGGACATTAAAACCTTCGTACTGAGAATATCCCAAAAAAGATGCTATCGCAGAGAAATCCTCAAACTTATCAAGGATAAAATGAGAATATCCCAAATAAACACAGACAATAAATGTTATATTCTGAAACAGATAGGTTCCACACATATTCTTCCTTAATCTAATAAACGGATACAAAGGAAGTAGCAATATCGCTGATTTATGAAAGAAGAACGTACATAAAACAATCCAAATCGCATACTTTGCGAACGATATAAAATTGATCCGACTCACCAACCATATAAAACAACAGACAAACGTCATTTGACGTACCAATGTCATCATAACCATAAATTGAGAGGAAAGTAGAACAATAAAGATCCATGGTAATAACTCTGGTTTGTTCTTAAAAGCTAAAATGATAAAGAATACCTGCAAACAACAGAAGAAACCAAAAAAGAAAGAATAATGCAATCCTAAAGCTCCTATGATTTTACAGATCCAATAAAATCCATGCTCTATTATATCATCGGGAATTTCCCCATTTTGAATGACCTCATATATTTTTTTATAACTTAAGTAATCTATCCCCACCTCATACCTTGTCCCAAATATCAAACTAAAAATTAATATCACACAAAATAGGATTCCCCAGTAATGATATAATCTGTTTGAATCAGGCCTTTGGTAAAACTGATTTGCGGTGTGACCTAAAAAAGGCAAAGAGATCAGCAAAGACGTATAAACCACAAAACTTTCTAGTACACTTAGCGACAACATCATTTATTATACTTTATCTAACTGCACCAACAAATAATCCATAGCTCGCTCACGTTCCGAGCGAAGCGTCTGCTCCACTCTTATATAATCTACAGGACGTTCCAAAACAGAACAAATCATAGATTGATTACCTGCCAACACCTTCCTCTCACACAAACCTAGTTGGTCCAATAAGAAATCTAACTTTTGACGGTTCGAACTACGAATTAAGCTACAAAACGGCCGATGTGTAATGACCGAAAAGATCGTGCCGTGAAAAGTATCAGTGACAATACATTCAGCCCCTTTAAACCAAGCTAACACATCAAAAGGAGTTGATGGTAAAACAGCCTCGTCACACCAGTCATAACGGCAAAACACAGAGACTAGTCGTAATTTCTTTAAACGAGCATAAGTCACAATCTCCTTTATCTCGCTCTTATTCCCAATTCGGCCTTGATAGCTATAAATTACCATATAAGGGCTACACGTCTCCATACACCTAGCCTCTATTTCATCTTTATAACCATAGATCAAGACTGGATCCAAATGAATCTCAGACTTTATGCCAGTAAGGTGCTCTACGATATCATACGAATTCTGATCACGAACAGAAATGGCAGATAAATTTTCTTTCATCGTTTGCCCAATCTCCCCATCTACCTGTAGCTTTTTCAACAACCCTAATGTAGTATGTCCAAATGAGCCTGCGTATGATACAATCCGATCCGCCTGTGGAATATGCCCATAGAGTTGCGACGTATATCCCCAAGTTGTTTTTTGGCAACAATTGAACACTTCGTCACTACCTATAAATACCACGTCAAAATGATTCGGATTTATCTCGTCCAAGCTTAGCTCCGGCCATTGAGATTTGAGACTTTTCGCTAATTTCACCATAAATTTCATGTCTCTAATCTTTGCAGGTAACTGACCTTGAACGAGCAAAACAATGGCACGAAATAACTTTTTCAATAATGAATTTTCCTGTTCAAAGCCAGCCAAAGAACGTCCTTTCTCTATGTCTATAAAATAAACATCATCCGCTCCATTTTGTAGCAATAACTGTTTCAATGCATACGCCTGCAAGAAAGAACCATAATTTAAGACCCTTTGCATGGAGAGTATTCCCACTACTTTTCCCATTTAAATATTCTGATTAATTTATTAATGATTCGTTTCGGCAAACAGCATAACTTATACATGATCAACATAGATCGCAACGAGTGGTCGGAACAGAAATGCGCAAGAATCCATGACCGTAACCTCGGTCTACGAGGACATTCCTTCATCTGTCCTTCCGCAACAACATTAAAAGGATGTTCTATCAACTCACAACCACAAGAACGCAATATTTTATTACCCTTTTCCGTGAAGGCAACCGCCGCACTCACGCCATCCTCATCCGATTTATAGGTATCCCCCCATAAGTCACCAATACGGATATCCGCAGCTGAACGATCATACTTATATTTACACATTTCATAGCAAGCCTTGCCCAAACATGCATCGCTTAAAAAGAAGCGGTAAAAATTGTCTCCTTGAGACAACCTTGAATTATAGAAACTTTTTTCCCTTATTAACAAATTGCACGAATCATGCCAATCAACCTTCTCCCCACGCTCTTTACCGTCTATTGACATCGCCCAGCTATCATGCCAACCCGTGAATTTATTACGCCATGAGACATAAGTAACTTTCCCTGTTATTTTCTCCACCTCCTGAAGATACTTTTGCCATAAACGCATAGAGGGGACACCATGGCAGAAGAAGTCCATTAAAACAAAATTATCTTCTACATCAAACTTTCGGATATACCTACGGAAAGAATCTATCTGGCAAGGCGTACCAGTCACCAGATATTTTTCTTTTCGGTTAATCGCCTTAAAACCTTCAATCGTATAACTTTGTATATATTTACTACCTATACTAGGTATTAAATCCTCCACGGTCGTAGCTATGTAATGCTCGGCCCTTGCCCGCTCCACATCATAACGCACACCGCATACCTTATAGCCTTCCTCTATCAAGGTCCTCCCCAACTCAAAACTTACACCCCCCGAGGAGCACTTTCTCCGTACAGCCACATCTTTACACCAAGCCGCATAACTGTGAATCTCAGTACGCCGCAAAGATGGCTCTTCCTGCAAAAAGGAACATACCTCCAAACATAAACCACAACCTACACATTGATCAGGATCGACGACCTGCGGCTCATAAAAGCCCTCTTTATTCAATCCAATCCCTATAATTTTTTTACCGCAAACCGTAGCGCATACACCACAACCATAACAATCTTTTATCTCACCTATATTTCTCATCTGTAAATTAAGGATTTTCCGCTTACTCAGTAATAGACGGGGGAAACGAATCAAAACGTATTAAAAATTAAAGTTTGCAATATCTTAATTAAGACATTCACTTATGTTTCACTTATAATAATTAAAAACACCCTCGAAATAATACTTTATAAACAGCAACCATTTCTTAAATTGAAAATTACAGACATAGATAGCAGTATTCGCAATTAAATACTTTATAATACCGCATATACCATAATATCGAGAATATATATACCCCTTATTTCTATGGACACAAATAAAACGAGTTCCAAAAACATCTGGTACCTTCCAGTTATAAAAGGAAATATAATTATTCTTATTTACAGATTTGGGGTGTAAATGCACAGCCGACGGAACCGTTGCAATCTTAAATCTATTCTTTTTTGTGCGTAAAAAATATTCTATTTCATCTCCCCAAATAAACATTTCTTTCTTAATAAAGCCTATTTTTTCTATCACTTCACGACTAACAAAAGTACCATTAAAAGGATTAGCGACATCTTCTATAACAGGTTTCTTCTTCGCATCCTCTACTGTATAAACAAGCCTTCCTTTCGATAATCCAAAAGAAAAATGCGTAGGATCTTTTATGTCAAGCACCAAGGCATTGGCGTATTGCAAATGGTACTCAACTGATTTATTATACAATTCTTTCAGTTCCTTCCTATCAGGCAATCCGTCATCATCCATAAGCCAAAGCCAATCATATCCACGGTTAAAAGCTTCCTTCATCGCTGCATAAAAACCACCAGAACCACCGTCATTTACCTTCTTCTGAATATATACAACAGACATCGACCGATTTGCCACGATGATATCCCCTTCATAAACAAATCCACTCTCGTTTTCGTACCGAAATATTAGACCGGGGAACATGCGAGTGGTTATCTCCTCAAAGGTAGAATCGGTGGATACATTGTCTACTATGACAATGCCATCGGGCAGATATTCTTGTCGCAATATAGCATTTAAACATCTAATCAACAGATCTTTCCTATTATAGGTTACAACGCAAGCCCCAATAGTTTGTTTCATTTTAGTTTAATTTGAATTTATTATTCTAAATACTTTCTCCACAACCGGCCCCATATCATAATACTTATACTCCGCCAATCGGCCTCCAAAAATCACGTTCTTTTCTGTTTCCGCAAGTTGACGATACTTTTCCGCCAATAGCATATTCCGCTCGTCATTCACCGGATAATAAGGTTCCATTCCTTCTTTCCATTCTGTTGAATACTCCTTTGATATAACCGTCTTCGGGCATGCATTCACGGCATTTCCGAACATCTCAAAATGCTTATGCTCAATGATACGTGTATAAGGAATATCTCGCTCCGTATAATTCACCACGGCATTACCTTGATAGTTACAGCACTCATGGATCTCCTCCTCAAAGCGTACCGTTCGATATTCCAACTTGCCGAAACAATAACCATAGAACTCATCAATCTTACCGGTAAATACAATCTTATCAGCCAAGGATTCACAATAGGTACGATCCGCAAAGAAATCAACGTTCATCCGAGTTTCCACTCCCTCCAGCAAACCTTCGATCAATTTATTGTAGCCTCCCACCGGAATTCCTTGATAAGTGTCGTTGAAATAATTATTGTCGAACACGAAGCGAACGGGCAGACGCTTGATGATAAAGGCGGGAAGCTCCGTGCACTTCCGCCCCCATTGCTTCTCGGTATAACCCTTGATCAAGCGCACATAGATGTCCTTCCCGATCAAGGTCAACGCCTGCTCCTCCAAGTTCCGGGGTTCTTTCACCCCTGCGGCTCTCATAGCCTCCATTGCCTCCGCCTTCTGTTCCTCTATCTTCGCCTTCGCCTCTTCCGGGGTTCTCACGCCCCACATTTGGTAAAAGGTATTCATATTAAAAGGCAAATTATAGAGTTTTCCTTGATAATTGGCAACCGGGCTGTTCGTATAACGATTGAACTCCACAATGGAGTTCACGAAGTTCCACACCTCCTTGTTCGAGGTATGAAAGATATGCGCACCATACTTATGTACATTTATACCCTCATTCTCCTCACAATAGATATTCCCGCCCAAATGAGGGCGTTTATCGATCACCAAGCATCGTTTACCTCGCTTTCGGGCAAAGTAGGCGAACGTGGAACCGAACAAGCCGGCCCCGACGATCAAATAATCATATGGTCTCATTTATTTTTTGATTAGTTTAGTAGCGTAACTAAAGACCTCCAAGAAAAGGACATCTCGCTTGATCCACAAAAATCCGGCATACGAGAAAACGCCGACCATCACGCTTGCCGCAATCAATGACCAGCTATTCGAAATCAAAAGGCTCAAACCCAAAAGGGCGAACGCCATCAAAACGGAGGCCTGAAGATAATTCAAGTAATCCCGCTCAAACAAGCGGATCGGCAAAGATCTACGTCCTACGACGATTTGGATAAGCAACACGATTAACTCGGCTCCAAAAGTAGAGATGGCCGCACCTACCGCACCCTGCAAAGGGATCAGTAACAAGTTCAAAAGGAAATTCAGCACGGCTCCTCCCACCGTACTCCAAATCACGATACTTTCCTTACCCAACGGATACAGGATCTGCAAGCCGATCACGTTGCTCAAACCGATAAACAAGATAATAGGGGCTGTCCAACAAAGTACGGGGACTGCCTCCAAGAATTCTTCCCCGCAAAAGATACATATTACAGGTGTCGCCAACACAATAAGCCCTACAATACAAGGCAGTGACAAACTTACAACCAAACGGTAGGATCTGTTCGTCACTTTCGAGAATGCCTCCATCTGACCGGTCTCTATCAGATTGGAACAACGGGGTAACAAAACAACACCCAAGGAGGCGACCACACTCAATACCACATGCGACAACTTATTGCCCGCCGTATAAAAACCCACAGCGTCATCGCCCCGCATAAAACCAAGCATCACCGTATTCAAATTCAAGTAAATGCTGGTCACCAAGTTAAAAACAAAAATACGCAGCGAGGGGCGCAGATGCCTCCAAATATGTAACTCAGCCCAAGTGACGGAATGGAAGGGTATCCACTTCCGCAGATGGATGAAGTTTATTAGGTTATTACCTACCGTAGAACCTACCAAGACAAACGCATAGATCAACAGATCGTCCTTGTCCTTGACAAACAAGAAAAGCCCCAACGCCGCCAACAAGCGAAAGCACAAGGCCCGAATCGTGATGAACTTAAAGTCCTCGATTGCTTGATAAAACCAATTCACACCCAAGCTTGTGAACAAGATCGTCAGGCTTAACGCATAGAATACGCCTAACTGCGCAGATATTTGCGACACATAGATACCCAACACGGCGACCGCCACATACCCGAACAAACAGAGAATGACGCTCAACAACAATATCTCCACCGTGATCCGGTTTCGAATGGCTACATCATCCCGATACTTAGCCACTTCCCGAACCGCGTACATCGGTATGCCTAAGCTGGTCGACAAGACAATATAGGCAACGATCGATTGCAGGAAATTCACGGCACCAATTCCTTCCGGCAGCAACACACGCGCGGCGTATGGGAATGTGATCACCGGGAATATGATCCCCGTAACCGTATTCAAGAAATTAAGGACGACGTTCGTCTTTAAGGAAGACATAAAAGGAGTACACAAAACACTCTCATCCCGCCAACAAATCAGCAGGACAAAAAACGAGTGTCTTGATTTAAAATGAATTTAAACTATAATTTATCGTGATAATTTACCGAGACAAATCCCTCTACATAACACAAATAGTAGAGTACAAATCCGGGACTTCCTTTTGAAGGCTATAAAGTATTATGCTTGCGTCAATATCAAAATAATAATAATTACACAAATTGTAAGTAAATAAACACTCATAGATCTGAACCTCAAAGATACAACTTTTCCCAGATTTAACGAATTTCACCCAGTTTTTTACAGTTCTTCGTTTTTATCCGTTCTTCCACAGGTGTTTTTGCGATAAAACAGTTAATCGTCAAATGAAGCGACGACCATAAGATCAAATTTATTCCCAATAGGAAGGTTATATTCATCTGCCATGCCAGCCATGCGTTCAATCCGATAAAAGACACCGCTATCCCTAGGATCGTCACCATCACCATCCGCACCCGCATCCCCGTGCGCAACAACTTATGATGAAAGTGATTTTTATCCGGCAAGAACGGGTTCTTGTGCTCACGCAGGCGATGCAAGACCACACGGATCACGTCCAGCAGCGGAACCAGCACCGTAGAGAAAGCGATTACCATGTACGGATTGGACAATGTAGGAGAGACCTCGTTCGTCACGCTCATGTGGATGATCAAGAAACTGATCACGTAACCTAGTGTCAAACTACCAGCGTCGCCCATGAAGAGTTTATGGCCACGTTTTGCGTTGCCATAAACGTTGTAGCACCAAAAAGGCACCAAGACTCCAAGCGTACAGAGCGCTAGCAGGGCATAAATATACTGGCCTTGGGTGGAAAAGACCACGCTCAAGACAGACAAAGCGATGCAACACAGGCCGGAGGCCAAGCCGTCAATTCCATCGATCAGGTTGATGGCGTTCGTCACATAGACCACGGCGAAGACCGTGACCGGAACACCCAGCAACGCCGGGACAGTATAAATCCCGAACAGGCCACCCAACGAGTCGAACCAGTTGCCGGACAACACCAACAGAAGAGCCGACACCACCTGCACGACGAACTTGTAACGGTAACCCACCCCGACCAAATCGTCGCAAACCCCCACCAAGTAAAGCAGCGTCATGCCCACGAACAGGAAAAGATACTCATGGAGCATACCCAGCGAGAGACTCGACACGTCGGACGACCACAGGTAAAGGCGAAAGCCCATCACCAAGGCCATAGACATCAGGATAACCGGAAAGAACGACAATCCGCCCAAACGGGGAACAGGGGTCGTATGTACCTTACGGGAGTCCGGAATATCATACAGGCGTTTCTTGTGGGAGATCACCAAGATCCTAGGGATGATAACCATGCCAAAAAACACGGAGGTCAAAAATCCGGACAGTAATAATAATGGTATTTGCATCACACTCATACGCTCTCACTTAATAAAGGCAATCCCTCCACCTCGCCGGCGTGCCATTCACGGTAGTCCGCCAAGGGAAACC
>ENA-ORSK01002882-ORSK01002882.1-human-gut-metagenome-genome-assembly--contig:-NODE-2882-length-10796-cov-4.537566_pt1 | contig 10796 bp, 8 predicted proteins | sample MGYA00242192_ERZ509159 | MGnify/ENA primary metagenome ERZ509159 (study PRJEB26280, sample SAMEA2338663) | human gut metagenome | biome: human gut; feature: human-associated habitat; material: faeces...
AGATATATCGGCTACCGATATAGTAACATGGAGCGGTCCGGTTGTCAAGCAGAAAAATGCCTCGCAGAGTTTCGCGTCCGCAGACGCGAAAGCAGGATGATTCGTTTTCTGCCGCGACCTGTGCGTGGCAGAAAACACCTTGCGCGGAGTGAGCGTCGAATTGTCCGCTGACAGCGGACAACCGAGGCGCAGAACGCAGCGAAGCCTTCTCGAAAAAGTGGTTTTGCCACTTTTTCGACAGTACAAAAAGGGCGGGACGCCCAAAGCGTCCCGCCAAGGAGGAGACCGGTCTTCCTCAGACCAGCGCAGTCAAAAGCCAGACCAGTGCAATGCCGAGCGCGCCCGCCGCGCTCCAGAACACGGGCGAGCCGCACCGCAGCAGCGGCCGGCGCGTGCTGTGCGAGCGCGTATAGCTCCTGGCGACGCGGCACGCCTCGTCCACGAGCTGCTGCGCCGTCACGCCGTCCTTACTCAGCGCATCGTTGCGCACGATGAAAATTGCCTGCTCAAACAAATTGGTATCCGGTGATTCCACAACGATCACCCGTCGGGACGTACCCCTGACCATGGCGCATCACTCCTTGCCCACATAATTTTGACAAGGAAAGTATTCCCCCGCGCGGCCCCGCTTATACCTCCACCGCGCCGCCGTCCTTATCCCGATAAAGCGCCAGCACCGCGCAATCATCATCGCCGCCGCGGCGCTCACGGCCCGCGGCAAGAATCGCCGAGGCAAGCGTCTGCGGATCGTCGCCCTGAAATTTTTCCAGCAGCGCCATGAGCCAGCCGTCGTCGTTCACGTCGGCCACGCCGTCGCTGAGCATGACGAAAAAGGAGCCCTTCTCCAGCGTGAAGCCGGTCGTCTCCGGCCGGGTATCCGCGCTTTGCAGGCCCGCCGGCAGACAGGAGCCGGTGATGCGCCGCACCCGTGCGCCGCGCTTGACGTAGGACGGCGCCGCGCCGTACTTATAGACCTCCGCCGCGCCGTCGCGCAGCGAAAGCGTCAGAAGGTCGATGGTCGTAAAGCTCTCGGACACCTCGGCACGCAGCGTCAGGGCGCTGTTGAGCGTTTTGAGCGCGCCGGAGGTCTCCACGCCCGCCCGCAGAAAGCGCTCTAAGAGCCGCACCGCCAGCGCCGATTCGCGCCGCGCCTCCTCCCCGCAGCCCATGCCGTCGGAGAGCAGCAGGCAGAGCCGTCCGTCCTCGGTCTCGAAATGCGTCACGCTGTCGCCGCTGACGTTCTCGCCCTCCTTGGGCCGCAGCGCCGCGCCCACGCGATAGGTCAGCAGCGTCTCCGCCGCCGTCGGCTGTGCCTCCAGCGTTTCCGCCGCGCCGCTGAGCAGCTCGGAGAGCTGGGCGTACTGCGACGCGGCCTTCGCGCGGTCGTCCTCCAGCAGCCGCCGGTACTGCCGCCGCAGAAGATAGGCGCGCAGCTCGCCGTTCACGGCGGAGAGAAATGATGAAAAATGGATGCACCGCTCGGAAAAGTACGAGGGGAAGTCCTCGCCCCTGCCCTGCCCGCGGCGCAGCAGCGCCGCCGTCGCGTCGTTGAGCGCGGTATAGGTGCGCTGATACTCCTTTTCCCAGCAGTAATCACACAGCGCGCAGCCGCGGCAGACCTTTTCCGCCGCGCGGTCGAAGATGGCGGCGGGATTTTCCTCCGTCAGCGTGCGCGGACGGGCGATGCTGTCGTAAAGCTCGCGCAGCGCCGCGGCAGAGGCCGCGATCTTTCTGCGCACGGCGGCGTCCTCCTGCGCGGCCTCGTCGCTGCAAAGGCGCTTGCCGCGCAGGAACCGCGACGGGATCAGCAGGAATAACAGCGTCGCCGCCAGCCCCTCGTAGAGCAGCACGAGCCCCGCGTGCGCGTTCATCGGCAGGGCAAAGCACAAAATGCTCAGCGCAAACCACAGCGCCGAGAGCACGCGGTTGCCCCGCGCTGTGACGTTCACCAGCACCGCGGAAAACGCATATGACGCCGCGTGGACAAAGCTGCCGCCCCCCGCGCCGAGGTCCATCCCCAGCCCGATGCACAGCGCCGCCGCCTGTACCAGCACCAGCTTGCTGGTGTGCATATAGTGTGTGGCGCTGGCGATCATCAGTATGCCGAACAGCGACGCGCCGATGCACAGCGCCAGCAGGACAAGATCGGCCTGTCGGAACACGTCGTTAAAAAGCTCCCGTATCCGTCGCAGCATGGCGGCACCTCCCTTCCCTCGCATTTCCCCCGCACGGTGCCTGCGGCCGCATACAGCGCATCAAGCCCGCAAAAAGCGGAAGAGAATGTATAACAAAGGTATCGTAAATGTATCATGAATGTACCATAAGTGTACAGCGAAAGCGCACAAAAAGCACGCGCTTTTCCGGCGTGTCAAACGCCGGTCCCACATAGTGTACCACGATTTCCCCGCCCTGTAAACCACCGGTTTTCTATCAAAAATGTTACCATTTCCACCCCTCTGCCGCTTTTACAGCCCAGCCACCGTTTTCACAGCCCGGCCACCAACAGCGCTATCACCGAAAGGCCCCCCACCGCCAGCGCATAGGGCGTTGCCGCCCGTATGGTGGTCAGGTTGGAAACGCCCGAGCCGGCGGTGGTCATCAGCACCGCGTCCGCATAGAAGCACAGACTATATCCCAGGGTAACGCCACTCATCACCGCGGCGATCATCAGCGGCGCAGCCACCCCGGCAGCCAGCCCCATCGGGATGAACACAGGAATAGCGATGGTCATTACCGCCCAGCAGCCACCTACGGCAAATACGGTCAATCCCACCAGCACAAACGCCAGCGGCGCGATCAGGCAGCGGGGCACCGCCCCTCCGATACCGTTGATGAGAATATCAAACAACCCCAATGTACGGTTGGCGTCGCTGAGCATCAGGCCAAAGCCCACCACCACAGCAATGGTGGTCATACCCTTAACGCCGGAAAAGAATCGGGCAAAGTATTCTCCCACCGTCATACGCTTCTGTATCACATACAGCAAGAACTGCACCACCAGGCACACGATGATACCGTGGAGCAAATCATTGTCAAACAGCACCGTGCCGCCCACCAGCGCCGCCAGCGGGACAACAGCGTTCCAAGCCGAGGAGACATTGTGCTCATCCACCTCGTCAATGTCCACCAGCTTCTCGCCCTTCTCGCCCGGTTCAAAGGCTGCGCCGCCGGAGGCCACCCGGTGATACGCCTGACGAAGCATGCCCACTTTCGGAAACCAGCCCAACGCCAGCAGCAGACTTACCAGCATCATCGCCAGCGGATAAAACATGAAGGGCACCGCCTGAAGGTAATCCGTGAACCCCAGGCCGAAGTCGGAGATCAGGCCCACGCTGAATGCCGTCCAGCTGGTAAAGGGCACCGTCACGCACAGGCAGCATGCCATAATGTTGGTCTGCACCGCCAGGTGCTCCCGGGGCAGACGGTTTTTATCGGAGACATCCCGCAGGCAGATGGTGGTAGTCAGGGCATTCAGATACTCGTCCACGAACATGATCACAGACAGCAGCCACGCCAGCAGCAGCGTTTTGCGGGGCGTGTTGGCCGCCTTCGCCAGCAGATCCCGGAAGCCCATGAGCCCGCCGGAGGCCTGAAACAGCGAGATCATTCCGCCAAAGCCCAGAATACTGCACAGTGCAAACTGATAGGAGCTGTTGCCCAGTGTAGTATACATGGTGTCGATCAGCCCAGTGAAAAAATGCTGGCGATGGACCAGCAGCACGGCCAGCAGAGTGGCCAAGACCATTGCATCTGCCATTTTGCGGGTCTTTAGGGCATATACGATCAAAAACGCCAACGGCAGGAACGCCATAACAGTATGCAGCACAGAAACATCTCCCTTCTCACACAGAGTATAGCAAACTCCAGTGAAAACCGCAACTGCGCATGAAAAAGCCGGCCTGGTGGCCGGCTTTTCATGCGTCGCTTATACAGACATTCTTTTCACACCGGGGTTCTCCCGCATAAAGGCCAGGGCTTCATCATGGGTGATCGGCGGCTCAAGCCGGACGGTGATCTCCATACGAAGGCAGCCGTCCTGACGGGTGAGGCTGCTCTCTGTCACCTGGCCGCGGTGCTCCTTCAGCAGATCGTCAAAACGGGCCCGCAGCTCATCCGTATCCTCCAGCTCCACCAAAATTTCCTGTGTCGTGAGGGCGTCCGCCCCCACAGGGAAGCGGTGAAGAATGATCTGGATGGCAACGAGGACAGCCGCCTCGAACAGGCCCAGCCAATACATACCGGCACCCACAGCCATACCGATGGCGGCGGTACCCCACATACCGGCAGCGGTAGTCAATCCGCGGATAGAGTTGCCGTTTTTGAATATGACACCGGCACCCAGAAAGGATATGCCGCTGACCACCTGGGCGGCAATGCGGGCAGGGTCGGCGCCGCGAAGACCATCCAGCGCAACACAGTCCAGGAAAGCGTATTTTGAGACGATCATAAACAGCGCGGAGGTACAGGCAATGATGCAGTGGGTACGGATGCCCGCCTCCTTGCGGCGCTTACTGCGCTCCAAACCCACCAGCGCGCCCAAGGCGGCAGACAGCAGCAGGCGAATGAGAAATTCCAGATTGTCGTAAACAGTCAGGGTCGCTTCGGGCACATATTGCGTCAGTCCGGAAAGCATAACAGTCTCCTTTCAGCGGCACAGGCCGCAGGTATGGTACAGCAAGTATAGTGTGCATCGCCGTTTCTTATGCGGTATAGCGGCATTGGTCGGTAATAGCCTTCTTCAGCCGCCGCAGCGTCGGATCGTCCAGATCCCGGGGATAGGGCAGATCCGTCAGATCAAATTCACAGATCGTACTGTCCGGGTGCATGACAATGATCCGCCGTCCCAGCAGCAGCGCCTCCTCCAGCTGGTGGGTGACCAGCACGATCGTGCGGGGCAGCTTCTCCTGAATGGCCAGGAGTTGGCTCTGCAACTCCGCGCGGGTCAAAAAGTCCAGGGAGGCAAAGGGTTCATCCATCAGCAGCAGTTCCGCCTGCCCCGCCAGCACCCGGGCCAGGCCCAGACGCTGCTTCATACCGGTGGACAGCTCTGCCGGCGTCAGGTCGGCGTAGTCCTCCAATCCCACCAGGCGCACGAATTCGCTGGCGCGCTCATAGCGCTCCTCCGGCGTTTTTCCCACGCCGCAGGCCATGGCCACATTCCGCTGCACGCTGGTCCAGGTGATGACATAGGGATCCGGACTAAGCATGGCACTGTGCCAACCCTCCGGAATCCGTATTGTCCCGGTGTCAGGCATCTCCGTCCCCGCCAGCAGCTTCAGCAGCGTGCTCTTGCCGCAGCCGCTGCGGCCCACGATCACAGTGATCTCTCCGGCAGGAATGGTCAGCGACAGGTCGCGCAGCACCTGTCGGGTACGGCTGGGCCGCGTCTCGCCGGTCAGGACGATATCCGTGCCGTAGGTGGTATAGGCCTTATCCACATGGTCAAGAACAACTGCGTCCATAACAATTCCTCATTTCCTCGTTTCGTCCGCCGGGCAGATGGACGGCACGGCTATCATAGCCCCGGCGGCGGGGCTTGTCAAGCGCCGCCGTCAGCCCAGCATCCCCAGTATCTCCTGCAGGCTGAAATTCTCCCGGTAATAGTCCAGTTCTCCGGCGATCAGCTCATCCAGCACGCGCATACCCAGCACCTCCACCGGCGCCTTGTCGTCCGTCAGAAGGCAGTCCCCACCGGTGTAGACCGTCAGATCGGCGGCCACCTCCGCCATCATGGCGGCGTAGTCTCCGTCGGTCAGCGCTGCGCGGCTGGCGGCAAAGCGCTCCGGCAGGCCAGGCGCGTTGGTGCAGAACACCTCCGTATTGGTGTTTCCGGGCACATCGGCCAAGTAGGTGTACGCAAACACGCTGGCCATCGTATCGCAGAGGTACTGGTTGATCGAGCCATCCTCCCGGGAGGTCATGTTCAGGTTCACCACCATGACGCCCTCCGGCTTCAGATGCTCCGCCACCGCCGCGAAGAACTCCCGGCTGGACAGCTGGAACGGAATGGTGATGTCCTGATAGGCGTCCACCATGATCACATCAAACTTTTCCTCCGACGCGGTCAGGTAGGCCCGGCCATCGGCCACGGCCACCTCCACCTCCTCCGGCAGGCCAAAATAGGTGCGGGCGATATCGGCGATCTTGCCGTCGATCTCCGCGCCCTGCACGGTCATGCCCGGAAAATAGCGGACGCAGTATCCGGCGTAGGTGCCGGACCCCATGCCCAAGATCATGGCGCTGCGGCCTGTGTTATCGGTACCGTCCATACCCGCCATACAGGGGGCTGCCAGCGCGTAGTCGTAGTACATTCCGGTGAGCTTACCGTCCTTGTTCTGCACCGACTGTACACCGAAGAGCACATTGGTGGAGAGCGTGGTGGTGTGGTCATCATCCTTGACCTGGAGGTAGTTGTAGATGGACTCGTCCTCCAGGGCCAGGTCGCTCTCCCAGAATGCGAAGCTGTAGGTGGGCAGCGCAAAGCACAACCCCGCCACCAACACCACCGCAATAATACCGGCGACCGTCTTCTTCCGTTCAAAAGTGAAGTAGACAATACCGATAGCGGCCAGCACACCCGCAAAGATCAGGAACGTGGCCGCCGTACCCACCGCCGGGATGGTCAGGAACGTGGGCACAAAGGTACCGATGATGCTGCCGATGGTGTTCAGCGCATTTAGCTGCCCCACGGTCTTACCGGTGTCATCCAGATTGTCCACTGTAAACTTGGTCAGGGACGGTGTTACGGTGCCCAGCAGCACACAGGGGAAGGCGAAGATCACCAGGCAGGCTGCCAGCGCCGCCCAGACCAGAAAGTTCTTCGTTACGAACGTGGCCAGCAGGAAGGATATCCCGGCGATCATCCATCGGCCCGCAAAGGGTATCAACGCGATCCAAATCGCGGCGATGATGACCCGGCCATAGAGTCGGTCCGGCGACTTGCTCTTGTCAGCCATCCGTCCGCCCCAAATGTTGCCCACAGCCATAGCGATCATTATAACGCCGATAATGACCGTCCAAACGATTTGAGATGAGCTGAAATACGGCGCCATCAGGCGGCTGGCGCCCAGTTCCACCGCCATGACGGACATTCCCGCGAAAAACTCTGTCAGGTATAAAAACCACTTACTATGAGTCAGCTTTTTCTCCATGGTACAAGGTCCTCCTTATAGGCTTCTGTCCACCCCGGAAACTACAAATGGTTCTCCCTGGATCGCCTTGTATTATAGCGTAGCATGACCGTTTCCGCAAGTACCCCTCTGTTTTCATGGCCTTCCCGCTGTTCTTCAGCTGTGCAGAAAAAGCCTCCGTTTCCGGAGGTTTTCTCTTATTTTGTGTCAGCTTTCTCGGATCGTTCTTGACAGAGAATAACGAAATCGGTATGCTGATAGCAACGGGAGGTGCGGCGCCATGATGGATGGAAATATCATATTATCCGTAGCGAAGGCCATGGGGGTCCTGCAAATTCTGAGTCAGGCCGAAAGTCCGCTGTCGCTGAAGGAACTGGCCACCCGGTGCGGATATCCGAAGAGCACCGTGTTCGGCCTGCTGACCACCATGCGGGCCTATGACGTGGCAGCGCAGACGCCGGACGGAAAATACACGCTGGGCCTGCGGCTGTTCGAATATGGACGTCAGGTGGAACGGTCCTGGGACATCTCTCTGGTGGCCCGCCCCTATATGGAGCACCTGTGCCAGCGGACCGGAGCGTCCGTCATGCTCTCGGTGTGTGAGGGCGGCAGCGTGATCACGCTGGATCAGGTGGAGACCCGGGACAATCTGCGTATCGTGTCGGATATAGGTTCCCGGCTGCCAATCTACTGTACGTCGCAGGGCAAGGTCTTTCTGGCACATATGTCCCGCACCAGTGCCGAGGCGCTGCTGCGCGCGCAGCATATGACCCAGTTCACCCCGCACACCATCACCGATCTGACCGCGCTGATGCAGGAGATCGATCTGTGCCGTACCAACGGCTACGCCATTGAAAACGGCGAATACAAGATCGGCCTGCGCTCCATTTCCGCACCGGTCTATACCGTGGAGGGCAAAGCACGATACACCGTGGGCGTGATCGGTATGTTCCGCAGCACCCGTTCCGATGAATTCCTTGCGGCGGTGGAACAGGTCTGCGCCACCGCGTCCATGATCTCCACTGCGCTGGGCTATCGAAAAACGGAGGAGCTTTTGTAAGCCATACCTCCGCCGCCTGTCTTCAAGACGCTGTCTGCTCTTTTCTCACATTTTCTCGTCAAATACCCCCGCAGGAAAAACAAAAACACACGTCCGGTCCAGTCAGGCCGGACGTGCGTATATTCTCAGGCTACACAGAAAGCAAGACCCGATCAAAGTGCAGTCCCCTTCTTCGGCACAAACAAGCCATGCATATCGGCACGCTCCAGCTCCAGCAATGCTTTCTTCCTTTGGATGCCACCGCCATAGCCGGTAAGGCTGCCGTTTGTACCCACCACACGGTGGCACGGGATCATGAGAGAGATCGGGTTATGCCCCACCGCGCCGCCCACCGCCTGCGCGGACATTTTGGCCAGCCCCTGCTGGCGAGCCGCTTCAGCAGCGATCTCTCCGTAGGTCATGGTCTTTCCATACGGTATCGTCAGCATGATGTCACAGATACGCTTACGGAACGGTGTGGTATCATAGCGCAGCGGCGGCAGAAACCCCGGTTCCTTACCGGAAAAATAGATATCCAGCCAGCGACCGGCCTCTGCAAACAACGGGTGTTCCCTTTGTACAGTCACTTTCGGCAGAACACTGCCGAAATACCGCTGCCCGTTGAACCATAGACCAACGAGCGCCTCATCGTCGCAGGCCAGCGTGATCCTACCCAGCGGCGACATATACTCGGATGTCCAGATCATCTCTTTCCCTCCAATCTCTTTTTCGGCTTATGATCTTTCAACTCCGGTATCGCTCCGCCGGCCACCGCCCACAGATACAGGCTCGCCACGCTGCCATACGGGCTAAACCGACGGCGGTACATCTCAAACCGCTTACGGTCAATGCTGCGGTGGTGATAGAGCATCCGCAGTCCGCGCTGAATAGCCAGATCGTCGTAACTAAACACATCGGGCCGCTGCATACAGAACAGCAGGATCATCTCCGCTGTCCAGATGCCAACACCCTTCAGACTGCTCAGTTCGCGGATCACCTCCCCGTCCGTTTTCTGCCATATGCCGTCCAGATCAAACGCACCGTCCCGGGCCTTTTGCGCCAGATCTGTGATGTATTCCGCCTTACGGAAGGTCATACCCAGGGCTTGCAGTTCAGGGACTCCCGCCGCAAGGATGCTCTCCGCGTTCACCTCACCCAGCGCATCCCGCATCCGCTGCCAGATGGTCGCCTGCGCCTTAGTCGATATCTGCTGGCCGATGATATGATGGACAATGGCAGAGAACAAGTCCGTATCCACGGCACGGTCGATATATCCAATACGGTCAATGACTTCACCAAGCCGCCTGTCTTTCTGCCGCAGATAAGAAAGCTCTGTTTCCCCGTATTCGAAATACACCACTGTCACCGACCTTTCATCTTCACATACAGGCAGGCACCGCCGCTAAACACCGTGAGACTATGATCGGATACAGTTCCCATAGTGCGGGCTGCGCTCTGACACAGAGTATACCATCCGCCCCCGCTGTTTGCAACCACCGGTCCAGTTATCGTCAAACCCACCTCAAACGATACGTTGGTTTCACGTTTTCCTGTCGGCTGCCTATCGACAACATACGCTTCGGTCAGCTGGAGGCACCGATGTACTTGAGGCCATTCTTATCTCACCGTACCGTTTCGTTCCACTCGATCTTCACGATCTGCATTTTCATTCTGTCGTCGCCGACCTTGGTGGGAAAGCAGAAAACCTGCTGACAGATGAGTCCTTCAGATCATGGTACGCCCGACTGGATTCGAACCAGCGGCCTACAGAGTCGGAGTTATCAGGCCGTCAAGCCGGAAAGCCCTGCAGGGCAAGGGTTTGGTTGGTGTTACACAAATTTCCGCCATTTTGAAGAAAAACCTCGGAAGCCTTACAGGGCAGGGCTTCCGAGATTTTTGCAGTAGTAGTCAAATAGCAGTCCGAGCACTTCACAGGTCATGCGGCTCAGATGCAGCGGCTCCCGTTTTCAGCACACACGAACCGCATACTTCACACGATTCCCGTACTGTGTCGATTTGAGCAGTCCCAGTTTTTCAAACTTCAACACAAAGCTGCGAATTGTCGCGTAAGCGGCGTTCCCGAAGTCCTTTTCCAACTGCTTGGTGGAAAACTCCGCGTCACCGTAAGCGGACAGAACAAACTCCCACAGTGCTTTCTCCTTCTCAGTGACCTGTCCGTGGGACAGGGCGGTCTGAAACGCCTCGGTCGTCTGTGCGGTCGGAAGCACCCCGTTCAGCTTATGATAGCGGAGTGTACCCTGAATTGCAAGGTCGAAATCAGGTTTTTGATAATTTTCAATGTATCGCCTTACTGCCTTTTTCCGGACGATGAAAACCGGAAGTTCTCCGTCTACTATATGGAGCTGGCTCCCGGCAGCCATTGGCAGTCGGAGCCGCATCTGCGGGGTACCACCGAGTTTGTCACCCTTTTCGCCGGTGCAATCGAAATCACGGCTGATCAGAAGGACATTGTCGTTCAGGCGGGCGAAAGCGTCCGCTTTCAGGGCGACACCACCCACGCCTACCGCAACATCTCTGACCAAACCACCATTCTGCACATGATTCTGTATAACCCGTAAACCGTAAAAAGACGCGAGCCGCTGTATTGCAGCGGCTCCCACCTTTTT
>ENA-ORSK01002887-ORSK01002887.1-human-gut-metagenome-genome-assembly--contig:-NODE-2887-length-10789-cov-2.323458_pt1 | contig 10789 bp, 11 predicted proteins | sample MGYA00242192_ERZ509159 | MGnify/ENA primary metagenome ERZ509159 (study PRJEB26280, sample SAMEA2338663) | human gut metagenome | biome: human gut; feature: human-associated habitat; material: faeces...
GCATTGTGCTCCTTTAAAATTGTGCGGATCTCACGCACCGCATCGGCATTGCGCACAAAGGAGGCCGCGATGAAATCCACGTCGTTTTCGATGCCGAAGAGGATGTCGGACTGATCCTGTTCGCTCAGGAAGGGCATGTCCAGATGGACATTAGGGACGTTAATGCCCTTATGATTGCTGATGCGCCCGCCGCGCACCACCTGACAGATCACATCGGTCTCGGTGCAGCGCTTCACGCACAGCTCGATGTTGCCATCGTCAATCAAAATGCTGTTGCCCTCGGAAAGTTCTATCACCGTTTTATCTATAAATGTCTCAAGGAGTAAAGGAGATGAAACTTATAGTTATACTTACAGAAATAAATTAGAAGCGGCACAACCATATTCTTTCAGCGGCAAATATAATGAAGGGATTTCTATAGATGGGAGTTTTGAGATTAATGGATGGAAGCCGGGTATTGACATTGAATTCGATTTTAATGAGACAGGTGAATCTGACAATAGTGGAGAATCTGGAACAGACGGAAACAAACAAGATAATAATGACGAGTCAAACCACAACTATGATAAAATAGAGACTGTTTACTTTGATTCCTTGCCTGAGAAAAATTCTTTCTGGAAAGACTTCTATGTATGGACTGTAAAAGAAATAAGTGCCAATGAAGTAGAGGCTATAATTATATCTTCACAACAATGGCCACAGGTTCATACTGACGACGTTAAATCATATCTGTCGGAGTATGAAGAAGGAGGAATTACCGGATGGAGAACTTTCACAAAAGATGAAGCAAAAGCTTTCCATAAAGAGTTTAGTAACGTAATGAGTGATTTTAATTATAAGCTTTCAAATAACGGACATAACAGATTCTATTATAATGATAAGGAAAGGTACTTCTGTGAGAATGGAACTCATACATTTAGTCTTGCCGGAAGTTTCAGAGTTACAAAGGCTGGTGACAAGACTTTCTACTATTTGCGTCCTTTAAAAACAATAAGAATAAAAACTAACTAATAATTTATAAAAAACAAAATAGCCATATCAATCATATAAATTAGACTTTATATCTTGATATGGCTATTTGATTATAAACATATATTCATATTTCTGGTTTAAAGATATATAATATATATATCACTACATGAACTACTTCTATATAAGACCTTGTTTTTCAAGTTCTGACGCAACGTCTACAAGTTCATCATACCAAGCTTGACCAAACTTTCTTATCAATGGTTCCTTAAGAAACTTGTAAACAGGCACATTTTCTTTTTTCCCTAATAATACCGCTGCCTTGCACACATCCCACCGATGATAATTAACAGCTTTGAAAGGGCCGAAATTACCGACTCTTATAGGATATAGGTGGCAAGATCCCGGTTTGTAGAAATTACATTTTCCTTCGCGATATGCTTTTTCTATAGCACAATAGCAATATCCCTTTTCATCATAACAAGTAAAGACACAATCCTTACCGTTTACAATAGAAGTGACTAAATCGCCATCCTGATCAGTATATACTACACCTTGTTTCTCGATTACTGCACGTGCTTCAGGCGATAAATCATTCCATATAACAGGAAGAACTTCTTCAAGCTTTTCTACCTCTTCAAGTTCTACCGGCGCACCGGCATCACCCTCAATACAACATTCTCCCTTACAAGCATCCAAATTGCAGATAAACTTTTCACGGAAAACATCAAGACTAACTACAACATCATCTATCTGGACCACAATTAAGAATATTAAATATTATCAACATCAATAAAATAAAAAAACGGAAGGATGTTTACATAATAATATGTATGCATCCTCCCGTTTTTGTTATATCACTTTAAAATACGTATCACACTTATGATCATATTACAATAAAACCTGTATAGTGTAATACATAATAGGTACTTACTTGAATATTAAAATATTATTAGTGATTGAATAATTCTTATTTTATCAAGTCCTTACCTGTCATGTCTGAAGGCTGAGCCATACCTAGGATATGAAGGATAGAAGGAGCAACATCGGCCAATACACCATTTTCAACCTTAGCATCCTTGTTTGAAGTAACATAAACAAATGGCACAGGGTTCAATGAGTGAGCTGTATTAGGAGTTCCATCTTCATTCAATGCATGATCGGCATTTCCGTGGTCGGCAATGATGATAACTTCATAATCATTTGCTTTTGCAGCTTCAACTGTATCTTTAACACAGTTGTCAATAGCTACTACAGCTTTTTCGATTGCTTCATAAATACCTGTATGACCTACCATATCACCGTTGGCATAGTTTACAACGATAAAGTCATATTTCTGAGTATTGATTGCTTCAACCAATTTATCTTTTACTTCGTATGCACTCATTTCAGGTTTCAAATCGTATGTAGCAACCTTTGGAGAAGGAACAAGTATACGGTCTTCATTATCGTAAGGAGTTTCACGTCCACCGTTAAAGAAGAATGTTACATGAGCGTATTTTTCTGTTTCTGCAATATGAAGCTGAGTCTTACCATTGGCAGCAAGATACTCACCAAGTGTATTCTGAACATTTTCTTTAGGGAACAGGATATGAACACCTTTGAAAGACGCATCGTATGGAGTCATACAATAGTACTGTAATCCTGGAATAGTCTTCATTCCTGCTTCTGGCATATCCTGCTGAGTAAGTACGATTGTCAACTCTTTAGCACGGTCATTACGATAGTTGAAGAAGATTACTACGTCACCTTCCTTAATTGTTCCATCAAAGTTTGCATTAGTTATTGGCTTAACAAACTCGTCTGTCACACCTTCATCGTATGATTCCTGCATAGCCTGAACCATATCAGTTGCTTTCTTACCAACACCGTTTACAAGAAGATCGTATGCTTCCTTTACACGTTCCCAACGTTTGTCACGGTCCATTGCATAAAAACGACCTACAATTGAAGCAATCTTTCCGGCTGACTTTTCGCAATGAGCTGTAAGACCTTCAATAAATCCTTTACCGCTCTTAGGGTCAGTATCACGACCATCCATAAAACAGTGAATGAATGTATTCTCGATACCATATTCCTTAGCAATGTCACACAAACGGTATAAGTGATCCAAAGAAGAGTGAACACCACCATTTGATGTCAATCCCATGAAATGAATATTCTTTCCATTTTCTTTTGCATATGAGAAAGCTGAAACCACTTCTTTATTCTGCATGATGCTACCGTCGGCACAAGCACGGTTAATCTTAACCAAGTCCTGATATACGATACGTCCTGCACCAATATTCAAGTGACCTACTTCTGAATTACCCATCTGACCGTCAGGCAAACCAACATTTTCACCGCTTGCCTGCAACTGTGAATGAGGATATTCAGCAAGTAAACTATCCCAATAAGGAGTAGGAGTATTAAAGATTACATCATCTTTCTGACGGTCACCACAACCCCAACCGTCGAGGATCATTAAAAGCGCTTTCTTTGCCATAATTATATTCTCTTTAAAAAGTTACTATATTCAATGAATAATTATATACTTCAAATATATAAGATAAATTATCCGGATGATACTATTTTCACTATTTCACAGATTAATAAATCTAATGCTTATCTTCTCACAGATAACAATCAACCAACAATTTATCCGATTGCAAAATTACAAAATATCTGCCTTTTAGACTAATGTTTTACTGATATTTTAGAATCTGTTTAGACTTTGTTTACCATTCAAAATAACGAGCATACATAATCATCTATGTTATTAACAATATGTGAATAAAAAAAGAGTTATCAACAAGTTGTTAATAACTCACATTATCAACAGCCTGTTAATAACTCATATATAAATCCACTTTCCATGTTGAAAACTAAAAATCAAAAGATAATTGTCCATCTCCCAATAGATTGTAACTCATTCTATGATAAGGAGATGTCCCATACAGTCTGATTGCTTCACGATGTTTTTTGGTTGGATATCCCTTATTCTTATCCCATGAATACATAGGATATTCACTGTGCAATCTGTTCATATAATCATCACGATAAGTTTTTGCCAATATAGAAGCAGCAGCAATAGAAAGATATTTTCCGTCACCCTTTACTACAGTAGTATGAGGTATATCTTTATATTTATTGAACCTATTTCCGTCAATCAGCAAATGTTCAGGTTCTATACTTAACTGGTCAATAGCTCTATGCATTGCAAGAAAAGAAGCATTCAGAATGTTTATCTTATCTATTTCTTCTGGCGTTACTACACCTATAGCCCATGACAATGCATCTTTCTGAATTATTTCGCGCAACTCATATCTCTGTTTTTCAGTTAGTTTCTTCGAATCGTTCAGCATCTCATTCCTGTAATCTGAAGGAAGTATTACTGCAGCAGCATATACAGAACCTGCCAAGCAACCACGTCCGGCTTCATCACAACCTGCCTCTATCAAGTCCTTATTTAAATACGATAATAACATTATATACTTTTACCTACAATAATATTAATAATTTCCTTCATTTTTCGGGTTGCAAAGTTACGGCTTTTTGAATTAACTTTATTATCAAACAAGGTGAAGTTATCATCAAGTTATACACAGATTCAGTGAATAATAAATATCTTTGCAGATAATTGTGAATAAACAGGAAATAAACATATTCACAATATATAAACAGTATACAAATAATAAACAGTAAACTAATGCCAGAAGGTATTAATAAATGCCATAACTCAAAAAAGAGAACTGAAACTTACAGAAAAAAAACAATAACAAAAGACAGACTAATAATATGTTTACAGTAATTGGTTTAATGCTTGCCGGAATGGTTATAGGATACATCAGCCGTTCACACCGGGCAATATGGATACAAAAAATTATCACAATACTGATATGGGTATTACTCCTGATTTTAGGAATAGAAGTTGGAGGAAACCAAAGAATAATTGAAGGTTTTGCCACTTTAGGTGCAGAAGCCATACTTATCTCATTAACCTGTACATTAGGCAGTGTTTTGGCAGCATGGCTCTTGTGGAAAATAGTTTATAGACAAACAAAACAGAAGTAACAAGAATAAATTGAGTTTACGGAGGATAAATAATGAAAGGCAGTCTTATTATAGTAAGCTTCTTTGCTATAGGAGTAATATTGGGAATCAATAAAATAATACCATTTGACATATCACAAACAAACATAAGTTTTTATGCCCTTTGCGCTCTTATGTTCAGTGTAGGAATAAGTATAGGAAACGATCCGCAAACAATTAAAAATTTCCGTTCATTAAACCCGAGATTAGTATTTCTTCCCATAATGACAATTTTAGGTACCCTATGTGCTTCAGCATTAGTAAGTCTTTTGCTTCCTCAAAGAACATTAGGTGAATGTATGGCTTTAGGTTCGGGATTCGGTTACTACTCATTGTCGAGCATATTCATTACAGAATATAAGGGTCCTGAATTAGGAACAATAGCACTACTCTCTAATATTATAAGAGAAATTATCACCTTGCTATCAGCTCCATTACTTGTAAGATGGTTTGGCTCGTTGGCACCAATATCAGCAGGAGGAGCAACAACCATGGACACAACCCTACCGATAATAACAAGATGTAGCGGACAGGAATTTGCAGTAGTCTCAATATTTCATGGATTTGTTGTAGATTTCAGCGTCCCTTTTCTGGTTACTTTTTTCTGTTCAATATAAAATCCAAATTAAGACAAAAAGCTTAATAGAAAGACAGCTTAATAGAAAGACAAATCAATCTACACACATCATCATTTTGCATAAAAAAATCACCTCTGCCAGAATTAATGTTCATCAACAAAATGATCATTAATAATAGCAGAGGTGATTTTTTATTATAATATACTATTATACAATATATTAATATCAGAACATACGACTAACTCTCTCTATTCCGGCCACAAGAGCGTCAACTTCTTCCTTAGTATTATATAGTCCGAAAGACGCCCTGACAGTGCCTTCTATTCCAAGACGGCGCATCAACGGTTCTGCACAATGATGTCCTGTACGGACAGCTATTCCCAACCTGTCGAGTAATGTACCCATATCAAAATGATGTATATCACCTACAAGGAAAGATATAACTCCCCCCTTATTTTCCGCCTCTCCGAATATTCTCATGCGTGGAATTTCTTTCAATCTCTGCATGGCATAAACAGTAAGTTCATGTTCATGTGCAGCAATATTATCCATTCCCAAAGCAGATACATACTCAAGAGCCTTAGCGAAAGCTGTAGTTCCGATATAGTCAGGTGTTCCGGCTTCAAACTTAAAAGGCAATTCATTGAATGTAGTTTTCTCAAAGCTGACATTCTTTATCATCTCGCCACCACCCTGATACGGAGGAAGTTTATCAAGAAGATTCTCTTTTCCATATAAAACACCTATTCCGGTTGGACCATAAATTTTATGTGCACTAAAGACATAAAAATCAGCATCAATATCCTGTACGTCCACCTTAAGGTGCGGAATACTCTGTGCCCCGTCTATCAAAGCCGGAACTCCATGAGCATGCGCAATAGACACAATCTGCTTGACAGGATTAATTGTACCCAAAACATTAGAGACATGAGCCACCGAAACAAGTTTTGTTTTCGCTGTAAACAACTTCTCATATTCATCCATAAGAAGTTCTCCCTTGTCATTCATAGGTATAACCTTAAGTACTATACCCTTACGTTCGGCCTGCAACTGCCAGGAAACGATGTTACTATGATGTTCCATTACAGAAACAATCACCTCATCACCTTCCTTCATAAATGCATCGGTAAAAAAAAAAGCCACTAAGTTGATACTCTCTGTTGTACCACGAGTGAAAACTATTTCCGACGTACTTCCTGCATTGATAAACTTACGCACTGTTTCCCTTGAAGCCTCATGAAGATTTGTAGCCTGTTGGGAGAGGAAATGAACCCCTCTGTGAACGTTGGCATTTACCGAATAATATTCTTCAGCAATAGCATCCACCACACAACGTGGTTTCTGAGTTGTCGCTCCATTATCAAGATAAATCAAAGGCTTACCATAAACCGAACGCGAAAGAATCGGAAAATCTTCTCTTATCTTAGCTATATCGTACATACCAATATAAAAATTATTTGTTACAAATAGCGCATCCCTGACATTTGTTCAACTCGCCACGGAAACGTTTCTCAACCAACAAGTGCAATCGGTCTTTCAAGGCATCCATTCTGATTTTATCTATCACTTCGTTTACAAATGCAAACATAAGTAACAGACGAGCCTCCTTAAGGCTGATTCCACGCTGTTGCATATAGAAGAGAGCATTCTCATCCAACTGACCTACAGTTGCACCATGAGAACATTTCACATCATCTGCATAAATTTCCAGTTGTGGCTGGGTATACATTCTTGCCTCACGGGTTGCACATATATTACTATTGGTCTGCTGTGAATTTGTGCGTTGTGCACCCTCTCTTACGAGTACCTTACCAGAGAAGGCTCCCACAGCCTGATCATCAAGAACATATTTAAACAGTTCATAACTTGTACAGTCGGAAACTTTATGATCTATAAAAGTATTATTGTCTACCTGCTCGTTTTTATCGGCAATAGCCATACCACACAGACATATTTCGGCCCCTTTGCCGGCCAATGTTACCTCGGTAGTATTCCTTGTTGTTCCATTATGAAGTGTCATACCGTTAAGGAGAACATTACTGTTGGCCTCCTGACTAACATACAAGTTGCTAAAACGTACAGTAGTATTATGTGTTTCCTCAAGTTCATACAAATCGAAGTAAGCATTTTCACCTACAAATACCTCCACGACCTGAGTAGAAAGGAAATTTACATCATCCATTGCATGATCACAAACAAGTAATTTAGCCTGTGCACCATCCTCTACCACAATAAGAACACGGCGATTAACCATAAAGTTTACGTCTGCACGAAGAATATTCACAAGCTGAATAGGCTTATCAAGGACCACATTCTTAGGTACATACATAAACACACCATCCTGTGCAAACATTGTATTAAAAGCTGTAACCGCATCTTTGGAAGTTTCAGCGAGTTTGCCATAATATTTCTTAACCAGATCAGGATGAAGTTCTGCCATATCTTTCAAGCTGCCAAACAAAACGCCCTCAGGCAATTGTGCAGCAGGATTATCATGCTTGTCGAATGTATCATTGACCACAAAATACAATGACGTACTCATATTTGGTACATCACACTTAAAAACCTCATACGGATTAACCGGGATTTCCAAACGATTAAGATTCAGTCCGAAATCAGGTTCAAAGAATTTTGCCACATCCGTATACTTATACTTTTCTACCTTTTGCGTAGGGAAGCCCAACTTCTCGAAATCAGCAAAAGCTTTAGCACGAGGAGCATTGAGAACAGCAGCACTATGCCTGCAAATCATTGCCTCGCACTGAGTGAAAAGGTCGATATATTGTTGTTCTGCTTTCATTTATTATTCTTATCCTCCTATAAAACAATTTAATCTGTAACACATAAAATCATACAGACCATTGCCGGTGACTATCCTTAGATTTATTTATTCAGAAGGACATCCACCCTATATTAATATTCATTGACAAGAAAGAAATTACTCTCCAAGTTCTTTCTTTATCCAGTCGTATCCCTTTTCTTCAAGTTCGAGAGCAAGCTCAGGTCCTGCAGTTTTCACAATACGTCCTTTGTACAATACATGTACAATATCAGGTTTAATGTAGTCGAGCAGTCTCTGATAGTGAGTAATGACTATACAACTTGTTTCAGGAGTTTTAAGTTTATTCACTCCTTCGGCCACAATACGCAAGGCATCGATATCAAGTCCGGAGTCAGTTTCATCAAGGATACTCAGTTTTGGCTCGAGCATAGCCATCTGGAATATTTCATTACGTTTTTTCTCACCACCTGAAAATCCCTCATTTACAGAACGGTTTGCAAGTTTGCTGTCGAGTTCAACTATTTCACGCTTTTGGCGCATCAGTTTAAGGAATTCACTGGCAGTAAGAGCCGGAAGACCTTTATACTTACGCTGTTCATTTACTGCGGCACGCATAAAATTCACCATGCTCACTCCAGGAATTTCAACAGGATACTGGAAAGAAAGAAACAGTCCTTCATGACTACGGTCTTCGGCACTCAATGCAAGCAAGTCCTTACCGTCGAAAGTAACAGAACCTTTAGTCACTTCATATGCAGGATGTCCTACAAGGACATTGCTCAAAGTACTCTTTCCAGAACCATTTGGTCCCATTATGGCATGTACTTCGCCAGGTTTTACAGTAAGATTGATACCCTTTAAAATTTCTTTGCCATTTATATTGGCATGCAAGTCTTTTATCTCTAACATACAAATATGAGTTTTTAAGTTTAAAAGTTTTTCCCGACACGTATATAATGTTCCACTACATACACAATATCAGGAAATACAGATTATTATCCTACACTACCTTCCAGTGAAACAGACAGAAGCTTCTGAGCTTCTACGGCAAATTCCATAGGAAGTTTATTGATTACCTCCTTGGCATAGCCATTTACAATCAAACCGATAGCATCCTCTGTAGGAATACCACGCTGATTGCAGTAGAACAACTGATCTTCTGATATCTTGGAAGTTGTAGCTTCATGTTCCACCACTGCAGTATCGTTATGCACATCCATATAAGGGAATGTATGCGCTCCACAGTTACTGCCCAAAAGCAATGAATCACACTGACTATAATTACGCGCATTGTCGGCTCTTTCAGACACCTTTACCAATCCTCTGTAAGAATTCTGGCTCTTTCCTGCACTTATACCCTTACTTACAATAGTTGAACGTGTATTCTTTCCCAAATGAATCATCTTTGTACCAGTATCAGCCTGCTGATAATTATTTGTCACTGCTACCGAATAGAATTCAGCAGTAGAATTATCACCAGCCAGAATACAACTTGGATATTTCCAGGTTATGGCAGATCCTGTTTCAACCTGTGTCCATGAAAGTTTACTGTCTGCTCCCTTGCAGATACCACGTTTGGTAACAAAATTGTATACACCACCTTTACCTTCCGCATCACCAGGATACCAGTTTTGTACAGTAGAGTACTTAACTTCCGCACGCTCCATAACAACAATCTCCACGATAGCGGCATGCAACTGGTTTTCATCTCTCATAGGAGCTGTACATCCCTCAAGATAAGACACATAACTATCATCATCTGCTACTATAAGAGTACGTTCAAACTGTCCTGTATTTGCTGCATTGATTCTGAAATAAGTAGACAGTTCCATCGGGCAACGCACTCCCTTAGGAATATAGACAAAAGATCCGTCACTAAACACTGCAGTATTCAAGGCTGCAAAGAAATTATCACGATATCCAACCACCGAGCCGAGATACTTCTTTACCAAATCAGGATGCTCACGTATGGCCTCACTCATAGAGCAGAAAATAATTCCCTTCTCCATAAGAGTCTCCTTAAACGTAGTCTTAACAGATACCGAGTCCATTACAGCATCCACGGCCATACCGCTCAAAGCCATCTGTTCCTCGAGAGGAATACCTAACTTATTGAATGTTTTCAGCAGTTCAGGGTCAACCTCATCCATACTTTTAGGTCCATCCTTTTTCTTGGTAGGATCGGCATAATATGAAATAGCCTGATAATCTATTTCAGGGATATTCAGATGAGCCCATGTAGGCATATCCAATGTCAGCCAGTGGCGGTAAGCCTTCAATCGCAGTTCAAGTAACCATTCAGGTTCACCCTTCTTAGCCGAAATCAATCGCACCACATCCTCATTAAGTCCCTTTTCTATAATATCTGTATGAACATCAGTAGTGAAGC
>ENA-ORSK01002895-ORSK01002895.1-human-gut-metagenome-genome-assembly--contig:-NODE-2895-length-10767-cov-2.116785_pt1 | contig 10767 bp, 3 predicted proteins | sample MGYA00242192_ERZ509159 | MGnify/ENA primary metagenome ERZ509159 (study PRJEB26280, sample SAMEA2338663) | human gut metagenome | biome: human gut; feature: human-associated habitat; material: faeces...
TGTTCCAGAAATACTCTGGAGATGCTTTATGGTATCCAGATTGATTATTATGTAAAAGTTAATTTCAGTGGATTTGAGAAAATAATTGATTCACTCGGAGGTGTTGATGTGACACTTGATTATTCAGCAACTCTTAGTCAGGCTGGAAATCTCACAGTACATAATGGTGTTAATCATTTTAATGGTGAGCAGGCACTTGCATTTGCAAGAGAAAGATACGCATATTCAGATGGGGACAGACAGAGAGGCCGTAACCAGATGATGATAATGGAGGCAGCAATTAAAAAAGCTTGTTCTCCAGCAATTATATCAAATTATACATCTGTATTATCAGAAGTGTCTAAAAATGTAATTACAGATATGAGTTATGACTTTATTGCAGATCTTGCACAGACACAGCTTAATGATATGGCAGCATGGAATATTACACAGATAAGTGTTACGGGAGTTGGAAGTTATTCATCAACAACATATTCAATGCCAGGGTGGTCGTTATACATAATGGTACCTGATGAGGAAAGTGTGGAGAATGCAAGGGAGCAGATAAGAGATAATTATAATTAATATTTTAACGAAAAACATAGAAACTTATATGAAGGTATGATATTATTTTATTATGAAACATACGTGTTAATTGAATAGAGAAAGGAATTGACTATATGAGAATTAAAAGGTTATCAGCGTTATTATTAAGTGCACTTCTTATTACAAGTCCTATTGGATATATGACTGTAAATGGAGACACAATTGACGCAAAAGATTATTCGCAGCAGGTACAGTCTGTGGATTCTGCGTATATAGGAAGTTACATACCAAGTAGTCTTGATAGTGATGCTCCGGTATATGTATCGGATATTGCAGCATATGCACAGAGAAATGTACCATCGGCATACCCAGAGGATGTTTCTTCATATAAGAAGGAACACCCATCAAGAAATCAGAATCCTTATGGAACATGTTGGGCATTCTCGTCTATAGGACTTGAAGAATTTGACCTTATAGCTAAGGGTCAGAGAGATTCTAGTGTTGACCTGAGTGAATTGCAGCTTATACATTTTACATTTAACTCAGTTATTGATCCGCTCGGTGGAACCAAAGGGGATTATTCTAAGTATTATAATAATAATACCAACATGTCATATCTGGAAAAGGGTGGTAACTACGAGTATGCAGTAAAGAGACTCAGCCAGTGGGTAGGAGCTGTCAATGAATCAGATGTTCCATATGCTGATGCCCAGGCAGTATATAATAATGGTCTTGATAACAAATATGCTTATGATTACGATGTGGCACATTTGCAGAATGCATACAGAATTAATGTTAAGGAGCAGCCTGATGTTGTTAAGCAGCAGATCATGGAGCATGGTGCTGTTGGTGCAAGCTATACTCATTATTATGCAGGAGAGAACCACCTTAATAATTCATATTATGATATGCAGGGAATTGTAAGCTCAGGTGGTGGACATGCAGTTATGATTGTGGGTTGGGACGATGATTATTCCAAGGATAATTTTGCGACAACTACAAAGCCTTCAAATAATGGTGCATGGCTTATAAGAAACAGCTGGGGTGATTATTTTGATTATTTCTGGATGTCGTATGAAACTTATTCGCTTGCAGATACTGTTTGGGTATTTGATATGTCAGCAGAGGATGGGCTGGATAATAATTATCAGCTTGATGGCGGGCTGCATACAGCAACAGTAGGATATTATACAGGTGCAGCTAATGTATTTTATGTATCAGAAAAAGAAGGTGTTGCATCTGAAACTCTTAAGTCAGTATCTTTATCTTTTACACAGACAGCAGATGTTGGATATACAATTGATATATATACTGACCTTAAAGATGCCAGCAACCCGATAAGCGGGACTAAGCATGCTGAGGCGAGTACAAGCGGAAGAACAACTTTTGCAGGAATACACACTATTCCTCTGGAGGAAGAAGTGATTCTCAATCCTGGAACTTATTATGCAGTTGTTGTTAATATTGATAAGAAAGCATTTGAAGTTGAATATTCGTATTCAGAGAGCACTAATCCGGGGAAAACTGATGATAAGATGGTCTGGGAAAATGTAGTAAGCTATGATTCTGACTGTGAAGGAAGTTATTATTATAATGGTTATGGCAGATATGGAAAATATTATTATAACTTCTGTATAAAAGCATTTACATCAAATAATGTTGATTTGGGTGATGTATTAGAAGGATATACATTAAGCATGGACGGAAAGATTGATATGAATTTCTACATGAATCTTCCTGATAAACTGGTTAAGGACAGCAGCACGTACATGGAATTTACTATGCCTGATGGAAATGTGTCAAAGGTTATGTTAGCCGATGCAAGAAAGACAACCGATGGTTTGTATGTGTTCTCTTGCGGAATAGCAGCAAAGCAGATGGCTGATAAGGTAAATGCCAGAATCGTAAGTAATGGCGTTAAGGGTGAAGTTCATACATACTCAGTAACAGATTATGCTGAATCTGTAATTAATGCTGCAAGTGGAGTTTATTCTGATAAAGCTGTAAATGCAGTTAAAGCAATGCTTAATTATGGAACAGCTGCACAGCAATATTTTGGATATAACACAGATAATCCTGCCAATTCTATAATGACGGATGATGATAAGAATATGGATATGGTTGGATTCAATACATATACAGGAAAGCTGGTTAATGCAGACAGTGTTTCAGGAATAAGCTATTATGGAAGTTCTCTTGTTCTTGAATCAGATACAATATTAAGGAATTATTTTGAGTTGTCAGACGGATATAGTATTGATAATTATACATTTTATGTGAAAGATAAAGATGGAAACAAGAATATCATTGCTCCACAAAAGACAGATGCTTCATTATATTATATAGATATCAGTAATGTGAAAGCGTATGAGCTTGCTGATAATGTTAATATATACGTTCAGAAGAATGGAGATAGTGAAGATAAAATAATGATGCTTGAGTATGGTGCATATGTTTACGCCAGATATGTCGATAAATATTTAGATAATACAGCACTAAAGAATCTTATGACGGCAATGTATCATTATTGCAATGCTGCTACAGAATATGCAAATATATATTGATATTTTTAATATGTGACTATATAATAATTAGCAAGGCTCATTTTGAAATGTGAGCTGATTAGCGTATTTCAGTTGGGGAAAGTATATTTTAATATGAAGTATTAATACACGACTTGTTATGAAAAGTTAAAAAATAGCGGGGAGGGTAAGACCAATTAACGTATGGTTAATGTAAACAAAACCAAAGAGAGTATTCAGAATGTTTTAATATTTATTACAGATGCAATAGCGCTTATAATGTCTTATTACATGTCTGGTTTTATATGGCTGATGGAAATAAGAAATAATACATTTTCATATGTAATGAAAGTGCTTAATGGCAATATAGTCACAATTATTATAGCTGTATTAATAGCTGCTTTATTCTGTAACATTAAAGGCGATGTACTTAATCGTGGCAAATTTGAAGAACTTGCTTCTGTTATGAAGAAAAGTCTTATTTCATCAGCTGTTATAGCTGTTTATGAACTTTTGAGTAAAACTGCACAGGGTGTTCCAAGAAGTGTGTATGTAATTACATTTTTTATGGGAACAGTGCTTATGTTTTTATTAAGGATGCTTGTCAAGGTATATATGAAGCATCGTAATGGAGGAAAGCGTACCAACAGTATACTTGTTATCACTATTAAAAACAGGGCGGAAGATACACTTTCCAAAGCTGCGGCAAGGAATGACTGGATGCGTCGTATAGATGGTATTGTAATTACTGATGAAGATATGACAGGTCAGTCAATAGAGGGATTTCCTGTAGTTGCTAATGTACATTCAATGATGCGTTATATTAAGAACGAGATTGTTGACGAAGTGTTTATTGATGTGGATTACAAGACCCGCGAAAGTATCAAGCCTATGGTTATGGAACTTGAGGATATGGGAGTAATTGTTAATCTTAAGCTTGAGATTCTTGACAGCTATAAGGATTTTGACAGTAAGCTGGGTTACATAGGAGCAGTTCCTGTCATTACATTTGCTAACAGAATATATGACTGGAAGGGAATGCTTGTTAAGAGATGCATAGATATTCTCGGAGCAATTGTAGGACTTATAGTTATGTTTATTGCAATGATTTTTGTAGGTCCTGCTATTATGATAGAATCGCCAGGTCCAATCTTTTTCAAACAGAAACGTGTTGGAAAGAATGGCCGTTATTTTGAGATATATAAGTTCCGTTCTATGTATATGGATGCTGAAGAACGAAAGAAAGATCTTATGGCACAGAATGAGATGAGTGGTCTTATGTTTAAGATGAAAGATGACCCTCGTATAACTAAGGTTGGCAAGTTCATAAGAAAGACAAGTATTGATGAGCTTCCGCAGTTCATTAATGTTCTTAAGGGAGATATGAGTCTTGTTGGTACAAGACCACCAACGGTAGCAGAGTTTAAGCAATATCAAGGACATCATAAGAGAAGGCTTTCTATGAAACCAGGCATCACAGGAATGTGGCAGGCTTATGGAAGAAAGACGGTTAGCGATTTTGAAGAAATTGTTAAGATGGATCTGAATTATATTGATAACTGGAGCATTATGCTTGATATTAAGATTTTGTTTAAGACAGTTCAGTCAGTATTAACTACTGGTGGACAGTAGAATAATTACCCCCCTGTAGTATCATCAGATACTGCAGGGGGTAATTGTTTTATCTAGACATTATGTACATTAATACTGGATAATTATAGCAGAATTGCACAAAATTCGTTGGCAATATAGAAAATATACATAAAAATTAACCATAATGCTTATTGACGCAAATCGGCGGTTGGGTTAAAATGATAGTAACTTTTGGTATAGGGGACATGCTGTAGTGCAACATGTCGAAAAGAACATGTTATATGCTGTTAGTAACAGGAACTTTACTATGCCTACAATATAATAAGGAGGATTTTATGAAAAAGGGTAAAAGAATTTTAGCCGCTTTTTTAGCAGTGCTGATGGTTGTTGCTATTATGCCATTTACTTCATTTAGTGGTATATTCACAAGCAAGGCAAAGGCTGCAGAGAGTGGCAAGAAGTACACTTTTGAGGGTACTGAACTTGAAGCAGCAGCGGCAGGAAAGTATACAGATGGTCAGGCTGTTACTGCAGGAACTGATGGATATTTTACTTTTTATATGAGTGCAAAAACTAAAATCGACTCAAGTGATAAAACATGGGAAGATGGTTACGCTTGTAAACAGAGAGTAAACTTTGGTGGTAAAGCAGATGTTGCTAATATGAAGAATCTGGTTTCTTTCAAGACATCTAATGCTGCAAAAGTAAAAGTATATTGGGTAGAAGGTGGAACAGACAATCGTCAGATGGCAATCTTTGGTTCTACAGGAGATGTAGTAACTAAGACAGAAGTAACGGCAGCAAAGAATGACCCAGTAGTTTCTACATTAGAATTAGCAGATGCAGGAACATATTATCTTGGAGGACTTGAAAATAACAATTATATCTTCAAGGTAGTTGTTACAGATACAGTTGGTGGTGATGCACCAGTTGTTACAAGAAAAAATTGGTCAGAAGTTGCTGCACCAGTAATTGGAGAAGTGGCTCAGGACGGAGCAAATGTAACTGTTCCATTTACAATGGTTCTTGGTAATGATGGTGCAGATAAAGTAAGCGTTGTTATGACAGATGCTTCAGGTAATACAGAAACAAAGGGATATGCACTTGAAGGTGAAGGCGGAAAGGTTTCATTCTCTCCAGCTTCTTCAGGTGAGTATACATTTACAATCACAGCTTCTAGAGAGAATGAACAGGATAAGACTGGTAATACAGTTAAGATTAACTTTGCTTATCCACTCTCAGCACCATCTATCAGCAGTGCAACAAGCATGGGTAATGGTACAGTAAGTCTTGTATGGCAGTCAGTTAAGGAAGCTACATCATACAATGTTTATGTTGGCGGAACAAAGGTTGGTTCAACATCTGCTACATCTTATGATGTTACAGGATTAACTGTTGGTACAAAGTATGATTTTGCAGTTGAAGCAGTTAGAGAGACACCAGCTGCTGTATCTGATAAGTCAACAATATCTGCAACAGCAACAGCTGAAGCTAAGCAGGTATGGGGATATATCGTATATGGTAACGGTGCAAGCGAGTCTAATTCAGCATATGAAGGAAACATTAATGAAACTGGTTCAGTTACATTAAGATCTGGAGCAGTAGATGCTAATGGAGTTCTTAAGGGAAGCGGTAATAATGGAAAATTAGTTCCAGCATCATTCGATGGTCTTAATTTCTATTATACAGCAGTACCTACATCACTTAACTTTACATTAAGAGCTAAAGTAACTGTAGATCAGTGGAGTTTATCAAACGGTCAGGAAGGCTTCGGTCTTATGGCAGCAGACAGACTTGGTGGTTCTGGATGGAACAATTCTTATATGGCTGTAGTTTCTAAGACAGAATATTACTGGAATGAAGAAGCTGGTAAAGTTACTAATGATACAACAGCACTTAAGGTATCTCAGAAGATCGGTATTGCTTCACAGGAGAAGAAGGGTCTTACTAAGGATAACATTGCAGCAATAGAGGCTAATGATACTGAAACAGTAAAACAGTTCCAGAGTGCTATGTATCCTCTTGAGCAGAGATATGCACAGAATGTAAATGTTATTGGTAATGCTGTTAAACCAGTTGATGCAACAATAGAGAATCCTGTTACTGAGATGTATCTTACAATTCAGAAGAATAACACAGGATATTTTGTATCATACGAATCAGTAGATGGAACATATTCAACAACTAAGAAGTATTATGACACTGAAACATTATCACAGCTTGATTCTGATAATGTATATGTAGGTTTCTTCACAAGTAGATATGCACAGGCAACATTCTCAGATGTAACATTTACAACAATTAATCCATCTGATGATGCTCCAGCAGAAGAGAAGCCAATTGAAGAATTAGTAACTAATGCAGCATTTAATTCTAAGACTGCAACAGGTTCAAGTGATTATGAATTCAGATTCACAGCTAACTGTGATGGTGTTCTTTCTATCTGGGATAGTGAAGATAACGCAATTGCTACAGATGTAGCTGTTGCAGCTAATACAGTTGTTAAGCCTGCAACAACAACACTTAATGTTGGTAAGAATTCATTTAGATATGTGTTTACACCAGATGCTGGCTATATTCCAGAAAAGGATATGGTTATGTCATCATATGAGCCTATTGAAGGCACATTTACTGTAACATACAGAACATATGGCGTTGAAGGACAGTCAATTTATGTAGCACCAGGTAAGTATGGTGTTGGTACTAAGGAAGATCCAATGAGCATCTATGATGCTGTTAAGTATGTACAGCCAGGACAGACTATCGTTGTTATGGAAGGTACATATTACCTTGAGAAGACAGTTAAGGTTGAGAGAGGTGTTAATGGTACAGCAGATAAGCCTATTCAGATGGTAGCTGATACAGAAGCTTCTTCAAGACCAGTATTTGATTTCCAGGGATTATGTGCAGGTATGGTACTTGCAGGTGATTACTGGTACTTCCAGGGATTTGATGTAACTAATTCAGCTAATGCACAGAAGGGTATTCAGCTTTCTGGTAAGTATAATACAATGGATAACATTATGACTTACCACAATGGTAATACAGGTCTTCAGGTTAGCAGATATCTTACAACAGATGAATTTGATATGTGGCCAGCATATAACTTAATTCTTAACTGTACATCATATGGTAACGCCGATGCAGGTTATGAAGATGCCGATGGTTTTGCAGCTAAGTTAACAGTTGGTGATGGTAATGTATTTGATGGTTGTATCTCATACAACAACGCTGATGATGGATGGGATCTTTTTGCTAAGGTTCAGTCAGGTTCAATTGGCGCTGTAACAATTAAGAATTCAGTTGCTTATGGCAATGGTTACCTTGAAGATGGTACAAATGCTGGTAACGGTAATGGATTTAAGCTTGGTGGCGACAGCATGTCAGGCAAGCATGTTCTTGAGAACTGCGTAGCATTTGATAACAAGGCTAAGGGTATTGATTCTAACTCTTGTCCTGATATTAAGATTAAGAACAGCACATCCATTGATAATGAGTCATACAATGTTGCTCTTTACACAAAGACAGCAGAAAATACAGACTATGAAGCAACAGGAATTATTTCTTACAGAACAGGATTTGATTCAGATACAGTTGCAAGAACAGCAGGACTTAATGTTAAGGAAGACCTTGAACCTAAGGGAACACAGGATATTAAGAAGATTTACAAGACAACGAACTATTTCTGGGATACAGCATCTAAGACATCTGTTAATTCAGAAGGTGCAACAGTATCAACAGACTGGTTCAAGTCATTGGATTACTCAGCAATTCTTGACGGAGTTAAGTCAGTAGGCACAATTACAAGAAATGCAGATGGCACAATCGCACTCGGAGATGTATTTGCACTTACAGATAAAGCTCCTGCAGGTGTTGGTGCAGATTTCTCACATGATAAATTGACAGCATCAGTTAGTCCTGTTATTGGTGAGTCAGTTACTACAGGTGATACATCAAATATTGCATTTCTCTTAGCATTATTCTTAATGAGTGGAGCAGCTATTGCAGCAGTTTGCATTTATGACAGAAAAAGAAGAATTGTAAAATAATAAAATGATTTATTAATAAAATAAATCAATATTGAAAAGGCACGGGCGTAAGCTTGTGCCTTTTCTTCACTTTCAGTGACATTTTCGGCGTGCATACAGTTTATTGGCATCATTGCAGTATGCGGTGTCGCACTACGTTGTTATTTACAATAAAATTTATAAATGGTATAATAATTTAAAATGTTTTTGTTTGATGGAGATTATTATGAAGAGCAAGGGCAGAAATCAGATTTATAAATTGTCGGGAAAACTGAAGTCATATATTATGTGGCCGCTATATGTAGGCATAATACTTTTAATTGTCACTGTTGTTATGTATGTCAAAGATACATCCTGTGGTAATATTATGCTGGGTTTTGTCATGCTTTATGCAGTTGTTTACGGGATTATGATTTTTTATCTCAGACCCGGAATTATGCATGAGATGATAGAATTCTCTTCTAATTATTCACAGGTACAGCATCAGCTTTTATACGAACTCAGTGTTCCGTATTGCCTGCTTGACAATAACGGACGTGTTCTGTGGATGAACAGAATTATGATGGAAAAAACTGATAAAAAGAAAGATTTCCGAAAAAATATACAAAGCATTTTTCCACAGATTAAGCCGGAAGTATTTCCGACAGGAGAAGATGCGAAAGAGATGCGTCTTGCATATAATGGCAGGGATTATCTTGTAGAGATGAAGCGTATTGCTGTTGATGCACTTACGCAGCAGGTTGATATAATTGAGACAGAACAGAATAATTCGTTTATTGCGATGTATATGTTTGATGAGACAGATATTAACATGTATATCCAGAAAATAAAGGATGAGCGTTTTGTTGTTGGACTTATTTATATTGATAATTATGAGGAAGCACTTGAAAGTATAGATGATGTCAGACGTTCATTATTTATAGGTCTTATAGATAAGAGAGTTAATAAGTATTTTGCGTGTGGTTCTGCGATAGTAAGAAAGATGGAAAAAGACAAATATCTTGCTATTTTCAGATATAAGTATTTAGAGAAACTTATGTCAGACAGATTCAGTTTACTCGAAGATATCAAGAGCGTAAAAATCGGCAATGAAATGACACTTACATTAAGTATCGGTGTTGGAACAGGTGCAAGTGATTATGCAAAAAATTATGATGTTGCGAAATCAGCCATGGATCTTGCACTTGGACGAGGCGGAGACCAGGCTGTTGTTAAAGATGGCGAGAAGACACTTTACTATGGCGGGAAGAGCCCGCAGATGGAAAAAAATACAAGAGTAAAGGTGCGTGTAAAAGCACATGCATTAAGACAGATTCTTGAACCGACGCAGACGGTCCTTATAATGGGACATAAACTTGCAGATATAGATGCATTTGGTTCGGCAATTGGTATATATGTAATATGCAGACGACTTGGCAAGAAAGCACACATTGTAATTAATGATGTGACAAGCAGTGTTAAGCCATTTATGGACAGATTCATTAACAATGATGATTATCCGAGAGATATGTTCCTTTTGAAAGAAGAAGCACCGGAATATGTAGATTCACAGACTGCAGTTATTGTTGTTGATGTTAACAAGGCTAAGATGACAGAGTGTCCGGCTCTTCTTGATATATGCAGGACGATAATCGTATTTGACCATCACAGGCAGTCAAGCGAGCCTATTACAGGGGCAGTCTTGTCATATGTTGACCCATATGCTTCATCAGCGGCTGAGATGATTACTGAGATGATTCAGTATGTTGAGGATGGTGTGAAAATAAAGGCATTTGAAGCCGATGCACTGTATGCCGGAATCAATATAGACACGAATGGATTTAATAATAAGTCAGGTCCGAGAACATTTGAGGCAGCAGCATTTCTTAGAAGACATGGTGCTAATGTCACAAGAGTAAGAAAGATGCTTCGTACGGATATGGCAGAATACAGGGCAGTTGCACAGGCGGTAAGCAAGGCAACAGTATACAGGGATGCATTTGCCATAACAGTATTTGATGGTGAAGGAGTTGAAAGTCCGACGATAGGCGGTGCCAAAGCTGCAAACCAGCTGCTTGACATATCAGGAATAAAAGCATCATTTGTAATAACAGCCTACA
>ENA-ORSK01002904-ORSK01002904.1-human-gut-metagenome-genome-assembly--contig:-NODE-2904-length-10746-cov-4.227388_pt1 | contig 10746 bp, 8 predicted proteins | sample MGYA00242192_ERZ509159 | MGnify/ENA primary metagenome ERZ509159 (study PRJEB26280, sample SAMEA2338663) | human gut metagenome | biome: human gut; feature: human-associated habitat; material: faeces...
ATCAGCGACTTACGGGCAGCTTCGGCAAGTTCAGGTGTACGCTCCATTGATATCTCATTGCCCGGATACAAACCGTAAAGATGGGAGACGTGGCGATGATGCGGCTCTACCTCTTCAAACGGTTCGAGCCATTCCATGATACGCCCGTCCTTGCCGATTGTCGTCGGCATCAGGCGGGCACGTTTGGCAGCAAGTTCACCGGCAAAGGCAGAATCGACCCCTAAGATATTGGCAGCCTCGATCGTATTGGTGAACAGTTCGCGAACGATCTGGTTGTCCATCGTCGAACCGGCACAGATATGCGCCGTCTTACCGTTCGGCAGTTTATACCCGTTTTCAGGCGAAGTTGTCGGAGCCGTCACCAGGTATTTGTTGCGTGGATCTTCCACCAACATATCCACGAAGAACCGGGAAGCACCTTTCAACACTGGATATACATCTTTCAGATATTCCTTATCCAACGTATAGAGATAATGCATGTACAGATGTTCGCAAAGCCAGGCGGCGGAAGTATTGGTCGCCCCCCATGACGGATGTTCGCCCGGTGCGGTGAACTCCCAGACATTTCCCAAGATATGTGTCACCCAGCCTCGGGCGTTATAATAGGCTTTAGCCGTCCGTTCGCCACTGGCAACCTGCTGCTTCGTCCATTCCACGAGCGGAAGATGGAGCTCGGAAAGGTTCGCCACTTCGGCCGGCCAATGGTTCATCTGAAGATTGATATTCAGATGATAGTCACCGTTCCATGGGGTATTGATCGTATTACACCAAAGCCCCTGCAGATTGGGAGGAAGCAAGCCTACACGCGTAGAAGAGATCAACAGATAACGGCCAAATTGGAAATAGAGCGCCCCTAAAGATGGATCGTCCGGATCGGCACTGAAAGCTGCGAGACGCTCGTCTATCGGCAGATCCTCACGAGAAGAATGTCCCAAATCCAGATCCACACGGCCGAACAGGGAACGGTAAGCAGCAATATGCCCTTTCTTCAAAGAGGCGAAATCTTTCTTTTCGGCATTAGCCAGCAGGGAAGCGACTTTTCCTTCCAAGTCTTTATCGAAATAATCGGTCGCCATGCTCACCAACAGGATTGCTTCGGAAGCATTCCGCACGGAAACAGTCGAATCTCCAGAAGTCACATTTCCCCCTTTCGGCAGGATGACACGAACACGCGATGCATAGCGGAGGCCTTTCATCTCCAGTGTATCGACACCGTCAGGCAACTGCCCTTGCATCAGAAGGTCATGCCCGTCAGCCGTCACCTTACAGTGTTCGGGGCGGTTCATACCCAACGAGAAGTTCAGTGCCCTATCCGCATCGGCAGTCAGGTGGATCACGCCCAGATCATCGGCAAAAGAGGTAAAGACTTCACGGTCATACGTCACCTTTCCTCTTCTAAAAGAAGCTGTAGCAATCGCATTGTCCAGATTCAATTCACGTCTATACCCGGAGATCGAATCGGAACTGCCTTGATAATCATAATTCAGAACAAGATTGCCCAACAGTTGGTAACTGCCATACGGGACATTTGCTCCTTGCCCTTGTCCGCTCCCCTCGCCCTTACAGACGAAAGTATTGTACATCAACTCCTGTGCTTCGTCGTTACGTCCTTCGAACAGGAGTTTGCGGATCGTTCCCAACGAATAGTAAGCCTGTGGGTTATCCGTTTCCTGCTTACTGCCCGACCACATGGAGATTTCGTTCAAAACAATCTTTTCCGTATCGACACCTCCGTCCGGCATCAATCCAAGGCGTCCGTTACCCAATGGGAACGTCTCCTCCCATATTCCGGCCGGAGCATCGAAATGATAAGACAACGGTTTGCCCGTTTTCACTTCCGGCATATTGCAGCCAACCAGAATCATAAACAGAAAAACAAATGCGTTATATTTCATAATTACAATTATTTGATATTTTTCCCAGTAAGTATATCTATCAAAGCTGTTTGCGGCATGCCATTCTCTATAATTCCGAAGCCTCCTTTGTAATCCCAATTGGCTCTTGCAATTCCATACTTATCAAACAGCTCTATCATATCTTGATACCAACGTTCTTTATCGGCTTTTGGAGTTGCGGCGATACAACCGAACTCACCACAATACAACGGGAGTTGGTGTATACGAGCAAAATCGACCACCTCTTTGAAATGTCACTTCACGGTCTCCGGAACCCAAATAAAGAGCTTCCTTAAAATCAAGCTCGAAGACAGCATCTCCGGCCTTTACGACACCCGGTCCGCCCACATTGAAGATACCCATTTCGCGACGAGTCAGGAAGAAAGGAGCTTTCAACGGATCGATCGCTTCCAGGACCAGCACTTCGCCGGCCGGCATGGCACCGCCAACGATCATACGGTCGTACATCGAATAGACCATATTCACTTCATTCGGAGCAAACACTTTCTCAATCAGGAAGTCACGACGGATACGTTTCGTATCATATTGCTTTGCATCTTCCGGATGCGCAGCATAACGCAATTCATAATTTGTTTTCATCTTCTTATTCTTTATTTATTATCATGTTTTTATTCCAAATTGTCAATCACTTAACCGCATGGTCAGCCTGTACCTTCTCTCCGTTCCAGGCTTTCACATTCGTCCATTCCGTATAAGGAGCAGACCAGAACTCATCCGTTTCCGGCAGTCCCAGAGGCACCAAGCCAAAAGCACAAAGGTAGACGCTCCCCGTATTGATATAAGACTCGGAGATCTCGATTTGTTCACCAGTAAAGCCTACACGCAACCAACCGTTCTTATCGAAATTTGCCGGAGACTTCAACTGGCGACGGATGACGGAAGTCAAAGCGCAACGCACCTGTGCCGGTTTCACCCGTTCGGGCAAAATATGCATCAAAGCCGCCTGTCCCAACGCATGGAAAGCACCGAAACGGTAGCAGATGGAACGACCGACAACCGGGAAAGAACCTTCGGGAGAAATAAAACGCTCCAATATCTCGGCATAACGAGCATGACGTTTCAACTGTGTATCCAAGAAATCAGCGCCTTCGATATCGTGTTTCTTCATCACGACCAACACATCTGTCAGCATCGGATGAATCACGAAACTATTATAATAATCCATATGAAAATCAACCCCATCACCATACATGGCATCACCTTTATACCATTCGTCACGAAATCTTTTCACACCATACAACATCCGCTCCATGTCACATTCTCCTGTAAACTCCAACAAAGCAGCTTCGACAGTCGAAGCGAAAAGCAGCCAATTGCTTTCATAAGGTTTGATGTTACGGCTTCGCTTCAATTCGGTAATCATCCACTCTTTTGCCTGCGGATCAAGATTCCCCCAAAGCTGTTTCGGAGCACGCAATAATCCCTGCGCTAAAAAAGCAGCATCCACCAAAGGCTGAGACGGTTCACCGAAAACCAGATAGTCGGGAGCATCAGGATTAACGGCATTCTTCAACCCTTTCACCGTCAGGTTGATATATTTCTCACGGAGCTTGCCTTCAGGCGTATTGTCCGGCCCCAGTTCAAGCCAAGGAGCGATACCGCAGACCAGACGACCTACCGCCTCCAGATGCGAGAAACGACGACGGTCGCCCAACGATTCGTAAGGCATATTCTTCTTCAGCGTATTATTGCTCAGATTGACAAGTACGGGATCGGCTATGCGCGTCAGGTTTTCCACCCAGAACGCACGATCTTCCTTGCCTGTTGTTTGCTGGGCATTACCGGTAAAAGACAGACAGATCGTACACAGAATCAGTACGGTGATTTTCAATGATTTTCTCATGGTTTATTCAATTATTTTTTTCAGTCTCGTCAATGCTTCAACATAATAGTAATCGGCATAGCTAAGCGGCACGTCCACTTCGCTGTTTCCGGGCAAATGGCCGGTCGAATGCTTGAGTACAAAGTTACAGTTTGTTCCTTTCTCCGCCAAATATTCAGGGGATGATAAAGAACGCACCTGTTGTTCGGCAAAGTCCAGATAGCTTTTTGCTTCATCCGATTTATCCAACTGGCTCAATTCGATCAAGGCGGAAGCCATGATAGCGGCAGCAGAGGCATCGCGCGGCGTATTCGGAATATCAGGAGCGTTAAAATCCCAATACGGAACCTTATCGGCCGGCATATTCGGATGGTTCATCAGGAAACGGGCTATATGCTTGGCCTGTGCCAGATATTCGGGACTGCCGGTTTCACGTGCCATCATCGTATAACCGTAGACCGCCCACGCCTGTCCGCGTGCCCAAGCCGATTCGTCGGCATATCCCTGATGCGTCATTTTGATATGGGGTTTCCCCGTGATCGTATCATAAGAAACGACATGATAACTGCTATAATCATCACGGAAATGATTTTCCATCGTCGTATTGGCATGCGTAACCGCGATATCATGGAAACGATTATCACCGGTAGCTTTGCTTGCCCACGTCAGAAGCTCAAGGTTCATCATGTTATCGATGATAACCGGATACTGCCATTTGCCGTTATTGGTAGAGTCCCAGGAACGGATCGCCTTGATCATCGGGTTGAAGCGGGTACTGAGCGAACCGGCGCCGGTCACCAATACATTCTTATAATCGGGATTTTGCGTCAGGCGGTAGCCGTTGCCATAACTACAATAAAGCATGAACCCGACATCATGATTATTCGTCACATATTGTACTTTTTCCAAACGTCCGGTAAAAAGTTCGGCATACTTCTTCAATTCGGGAGTAGGATTGTTTTCATACAGGTACCACAGTTCGCCGGGAAAGAAACCGCTGCACCACCAATAGCAATCGCTGGTCTCCAATTTACCATCTTTGATACTCTTAGGCAGCCGGCCTTCCTGCTGTTCCAGGTCTTTGGCCATAAGCAGCGCCTGTTCGGTCGAGGCTTTCAGACCACGGTCAATCACTTTTGCAAGAGGCTCCTCCTGCGGGGTATTACTACAAGACGACAATAACAGTGTGGTCGCTAACACAGATAAACTTAAAAGTTTGTTCATGATTGAATAATTAGAAAGATTTTGGACAAATATAGTGATAAGTTTACAAATCACTGCGAATTGCGATAGAAAACCAAAATGTATACTTTCTCTCTTCACAGGGATACCGGCAACATTGAACTTTTAATTCAATATACTTTAGTATTATAATATTAAATTCGAAAACACATAGTGCCATCTCGTAGGGGCAGGGCTCTGCTCTGCCCATTGACATTCAATAGAGGAATATTGATTGCATTAGACGGAGTAGCCCCCCCGCCTCTACATTGTCACTTTTTGAAATACTAACGTAACAATATCGTAACACTCCATTCAATTTCATGTAATCACTTCGTAACATTTGTTTCGTTCCTTTGCCGGTAGAAATAAAAAGGTAAACAAAGTGAGAAAGTTTTTCGAAAAGATTGTAGAAGGAGGATTACTCATCAGCGGAAGCGTCAGTAGCCTTACGATTTTGCTGATCGTGTTCTTTCTGTTCAAAGAGGCCGGCGGCCTTTTCAATACTCCGGCCACAGAAGAAGGTTATGTTCTTGCCGTAAATAAAAGCAACGATGTCGGAAAATTATCACCGGAGATGATCATGGACATTTTCGACGGTAATATTACCAACTGGAAAGATATCAGCGGGATGGATCAGGATATCCTGATATTCCGTTTCTCCGATCTGACCAACTATTATACGGAGGAGGAACTGGGTGACGAATTTCAATACGTCCCGCAAAAGATCAGCGAACTGGTGGCGAAAGAACCCGGTATCATCGCTTTCTTTCCCAAGCAGTATTTACTGGAAAACGGTTTTCAGGGAAAAGTCCTGCCGGAAGAGAAAATCACATTGGGAGAGTTTTTCGGAGGGACGAAATGGTATCCAACCTCGACACCGGCTCCTATATTCGGATTGATTCCTTTGTTGTTGGGCACTTTACTGGTCAGTATCGGCGCAATCGTCCTTTCACTTCCTTTCGGGATTGCGGTGGCTATTTACATGGCTGAAATTGCAAATAAGCGGACACGCGGCCTCTTGAAACCGATCATCGAATTGCTCGCGGGCATTCCGTCTGTTGTCTACGGTTTCTTTGGTTTGGCAGTGATCGTGCCGCTCATCCAGAAGACATTTGACCTGCCTGTCGGCGAAACGGCTTTTGCCGGCAGCGTGGTCTTGGCAATCATGGCACTCCCTACGATCATCACCGTTGCAGAAGATGCCATGCGGACAACGCCCCGTGCCATGAAAGAGGCAAGCCTCGCCCTGGGTGCGACCCAATGGCAGACGATCTACAAAGTAATCATCCCGTACTCCATTTCCGGCATTACATCCGCAATCGTGTTAGGTATAGGACGTGCGATAGGCGAGACGATGGCAGTCCTGATGGTAACCGGAAATGCGGCCGTCATCCCGACTTCCTTCTTCGAGCCGGTACGGACCATCCCCGCGACAATCGCCGCCGAACTGGGGGAAGCTCCCGCCGGAGGCGCACACTACGAAGCTTTGTTCCTGCTCGGCGCCGTTCTCTTCCTGATCACGTTGATATTGAGTATCTCCGTCGAATATATTTCATCTAAAAGAAAAATCTGATTCACATTATGGCACCTGTACAAAAGTTAGAAAATATAGATTTGAAGAAACGAACCTCACAAAAGTTTGCATTCGGATTCTTCACCCTGTTGAGTTATCTGGTCGTGGCGATCTTGTTCGTGATCTTAGGGTTCATCATCATTAAAGGAGGCAGCGTGATCAGCTGGGATTTCCTGACGAAAGCACCGGAAGAGGGCATGACGGAAGGTGGAATCTTCCCGGCGATTGTCGGGACTTTCTACCTGATCGCCGGAAGCAGTATCATCAGTTTCCCGATCGGGATCATGAGTGGCATCTACATGAACGAATATGCGACAAACGGCAAATTGGTCCGTTTCATCCGTATCATGACAAACAACCTGAGCGGAGTCCCGTCGGTCGTATTCGGTTTGTTCGGAATGTCGCTGTTCGTTAACGCGTTAGGTTGGGGCGACTCGATCATCGCCGGTTCGTTTACACTGGCATTGATGTCACTGCCTCTGATTATCCGCACGACGGAAGAGGCTCTGAAAAGCATAGACGACTCGTTCCGGCACGGCAGCTTGGCATTAGGCGCAACGAAACTACAGACCATCCGCCGTGTCGTGCTCCCGATGGCTTTCCCGAATATCATCACCGGCCTGATCTTGTCAGTCGGACGTGTATCGGGCGAAACAGCTCCTATCCTGTTCACCGTGGCGGCCTATTTCCTTCCTCAATTGCCGGGAAGTATCTTCGACCAGTGCATGGCATTGCCTTACCACTTGTATGTCATATCCACGAGTGGGACAGATATAGAAGCCTCCCGCGGCATGGCATACGGAACAGCCTTGGTGTTGATTGCCATCGTCTTGGTTGTCAACCTGCTGGCAAATCTATTGCGCAATTATTTCGCTAAGAAAGTAAAAATGAATTAATTGATAATTATCTATGATAAAGATTGATGCTCAAAATGTAGATTTCTATTACGGTGACTTTCATGCGTTGAAGAACATTTCGATGCAGATAGAAGCCAACACCTCGGTAGCCTTTATCGGCCCGTCGGGTTGTGGTAAATCTACCTTCCTCCGCTTGTTCAACCGTATGAACGACCTGATCCCCGACACACGTTTGGAAGGAAAGATATTCATCGACGGACGGGACATATACAGCAAAGGGGAAAAAGTCGACACGCTCCGCAAAAATGTCGGAATGGTGTTTCAGAAACCGAACCCGTTCCCGAAAACAATCTTCGAAAATGTGGCTTACGGCCTACGCGTAAACGGCGTTAAGGACAACGAATATATCGAAGAGACCGTAATCAAAAGCCTGAAACAGGTCGTTCTCTGGGATGAGGTCAAGGACAAGCTGAAAGATTCGGCTTTCGCTCTTTCCGGCGGCCAACAGCAACGCCTTTGTATCGCACGGGCATTGGCTATCTCGCCTTCCATCCTGTTGATGGACGAACCAACTTCTGCCCTCGATCCGATCTCTACAGGCAAGATCGAGGATTTGATCCATGAACTGAAAAAGGAATACACGATCGTGATCGTCACACACAACATGCAGCAAGCTGCGCGTGTAAGCGACAAGACGGGATATTTCTATTTGGGCGAACTGGTCGAATATGGTGAAACACGTAAGATATTCACCAATCCGGAAAAAGAATCGACACAGAATTATATTACAGGGAGATTTGGGTGAGAAGATTCATAATCCATAAATCATAAATTATAAATCATAAATCAAAACATGAAGGTTATTGAACAAGAAATAGCAGCGTTAAAGAATACGATTAACGAGATGTGGGCACTCGTCCACCAGCAGATATACAATGCCGGTGAAGCGATGCTGACCGGAGACAAGGAACTGGCCTATAAAGTGCTCAGCCGTGAACGCCGCGTGAATGCATTCGAGCTGAAGATCGACAGCGATTGCGAAGATATCATCGCCCTGTACGCACCGGTGGCCATCGACCTCCGCTTCGTACTTGCCATGTACAAGATCAACACGAACCTGGAACGCCTCGGTGACTTCGCTGAAAGCATCGCACGCTTCTCCGTCAACCTGCCGGAAGGGGAACCGATCGATCCGGAACTGGTGAAGATCGCCCGCGTAGAAGAAATGTTGCACGAACTGCTTAGCATGATATCATTGACACAGGAGGCCTTTGAAAAGGAAAGTTCCGAGATTGCGTCACGCATTTTCCTGAAAGACAATATCATCGACGAGATCAATCACGATTCGACTCCTCTGATCGCCCAATATATCGAAGCACATCCGGGTAGTGCACTTGCCGGCCTTTACATGGCAGGCGTCATCCGCAAGATGGAACGCTTCGGTGACCATTGCACCAATATTGCAGAAGAACTGATCTTCTACCTGGATGCGAAGGTGATGAAGCACATCGGCAAAACGGAAGAAAAATAATATCTTTGCAGCCAGAATCAAACATAATCGTAATCGACAATGAAACGACTAACGGCATTCTGGCTGTCAGCCTGCTTTTTATGCACTGTTCCCATACAGGCGCAATCATTTATTCCCGAACGGGATTCCACCGACATTTCCCTGTTTGAATATACAACGAAAATACCCAAGCGCAATAATGTATTCAACCTGGATCTGGAAATGCATGCTTCTTTCAATACTTTTTTCACCGAGCACAAGCTGGATGAAGCCGCTTTCCGTTTCAACCACATCAAGCTCGAAGCGACCGGCGAAATAAACGACCGTCTTTTCTACTGGTACCGCCAAAACCTCAACCAGGGGAATAAAGGCATGGATCTGGAGAACCTGCCGGAATCAATCGAATATGCTATGATCGGCTATCGCCTCAACGATAAATTCACGGTCACATTAGGAAAACAGGATGCAGTCTGGGGAGGGTTCGAATATGACCTCGATCCGTATTCGATATATGAATACAGCGACATGAACGAATACATGGATTGCTATTTTACAGGGGTTACGCTCGGTTACCAGCCGACTCCTTCCCAAGAACTACGTTTGCAAGTAACAGACAACCGCATCGGGAGCATGGAGGACGCTTACGGCCTGCTTCCTGCCGGAATCGAAAAGCCACGTGCTCCGCTTTTCTACACATTTAACTGGAACAGCAGTTATTTGGACGAGGTTCTGAACCTCCGCTACTCCGCCACGGCCGGAGAACAGGCCAAAGGGAAATGGATGTATATGGCATGGGCCGGACACAACGTTTGCACCGGTCCGTTCGATGGCTATTTCGATGTGATGTACACACGCGGCTCACTCGATCCGTTGGGTATCCTGACCGAGTTGGTTCCTCCGTCCGGCGAGAATGATGAAGGGCCTGTCTGCTTACGTAACGTCCAGTATCTTTCACTCGTAGCGGAGATAAATTACCGCTTTCATCCGAAATGGAACGCCTTTACCAAAGGAATGTACGAAACCGGGTCGGTCTATAAAGCGGGAAATGAAGAGGGAGAACTTCCTGACGGGAAATACCGCACAGCATGGGGCTTGCAGGCCGGCGTCGAATTTTATCCGATGGCGGATGAAAACCTACATATCTTCTTCACGGGAACAGCCCGCTCTTACAACCTGACGGAAAAAGCAAAAGCGCTATGTGCTTTCATTGAAAACACACAGCGCTTGTCGATAGGGTTCATATACAAATTGCCGTTGTATTGATCAGAACATCAGAGCCAATTGATCCCCTGCCTGCAATTCTACTTTCAACATGCCGTCTACAACCGGGAGAGATACGGCTTTTTGGTTGAGCTTGATGCTCATATTTGCGGAGTCGGCGGGAAGCTTGATACGGAACGAACCGGTAACCAGGGCTTTCAAACCGGCTTCCGTCAACCGGCCTTCTTTCCATTTGGCAGACACTTCGCCACCTCCACGGACTTTAAGACCTTTAAAACTTCCGTTTTTCCAAGCGGAAGGCAGGGCGGGAAGCAGCTCGATTTCTCCCGTCTGGCTCTGTACCAGCATTTCGGCAATACCGGCACAACCACCAAAGTTACCGTCTATCTGGAAAGGAGGATGCGCACAGAACAGGTTCGGATATGTCCCGCCACCATTCGTCATATTCGTTTTACGGTCCACACACGGACGAAGCAAGTCGGCAAACAGCTTATAAGCATGGTCGCCATCATGCAAACGCGCCCAGAAATTGATCTTCCAAGCCATCGACCATCCCGTACTCTTATCGCCACGAGCCACCAGTGATTTGCGGGCTGCTTCGGCAAGCCCAGGCGTACGCTTTA
>ENA-ORSK01002905-ORSK01002905.1-human-gut-metagenome-genome-assembly--contig:-NODE-2905-length-10738-cov-3.291678_pt1 | contig 10738 bp, 9 predicted proteins | sample MGYA00242192_ERZ509159 | MGnify/ENA primary metagenome ERZ509159 (study PRJEB26280, sample SAMEA2338663) | human gut metagenome | biome: human gut; feature: human-associated habitat; material: faeces...
AAAAAGAACTCAACGTGGAAAAATGGCAGGTGGAAGCCGCTGTAAAGCTGATCGATGAGGGAAATACGATTCCGTTCATTTCCCGTTATCGTAAGGAAGTAACCGGATCCTTAAATGATGAGGTGCTTCGCAATCTGCATGAGCGGCTAACCTATTTAAGAAATCTGGAGGAAAAGAAGGAACAGGTTCTTGGCAGTATCGAGGAGCAGGGTAAGCTCACCGAGGAATTAAAGGAAAAGATTCTGGCAGCAGAAACCCTGGTCGTGGTCGAAGACCTGTACCGTCCTTATCGTCCGAAGCGTAAAACCAAGGCAAGTGTAGCGAAGGAAAAGGGACTGGAACCTTTATCACAGTTCATTCTTGCCCAGAATGCAGAGGAAGGAGTGGAGGAGGAAGCCCGGAAGTATATTGATGAGGAAAAGGGCGTAAAAACCGTGAAAGAGGCACTTCAGGGTGCAGCAGACATCATTGCAGAGGGTATTTCGGATGAAGCTGATTACCGTGCCTACATCCGTGAAATCACCATGGAAGAAGGAACTCTCACAAGTACAGCGAAGGATGAAAAGACTGAAAGCGTTTATGAGATGTACTACGCTTATGAGGAACCGCTTAAGAAGGTCGTCGGTCACCGTGTCCTTGCCATCAACCGTGGTGAGGAAGAGAAGTTCTTAACAGTGAAGATTGTGGCACCGGTAGAACGGATTATACAGTATTTAAAGAAAAAGGTCATTACTTCTGATAATGAATATACCACTCCGTTGCTTACAGCAGCAATCGAGGATGCCTATGAGCGCCTGATTGCACCGGCGATTGAACGTGAAATCCGCAATGATCTTACCGAAAAGGCAGAGGATGGTGCAATTTCCGTATTTGGAAAGAACCTGCAGCAGCTTCTGATGCAGCCTCCGATTGCAGGAAAGGTAGTTCTGGGATGGGATCCGGCATTCCGGACAGGCTGTAAGCTTGCCATTGTAGATGCAACAGGCAAGGTACTGGATACCAGGGTGATTTTTCCGACAGCTCCGCAGAATAAGGTGGAAGAGGCCAAGGCAGAACTTAAGAAGCTGATCCATAAATATCATGTTTCTTTAATCAGTGTCGGAAACGGTACAGCATCAAGAGAGTCCGAGCAGGTCATTGTGGAGCTGATTAAGGAACTGGATACACCGGTACAGTATGTCATTGTAAATGAAGCGGGAGCTTCCGTATACTCTGCAAGTAAGCTGGCAACCGAAGAGTTTCCGAATTTTGATGTGGGGCAAAGAAGTGCCGCTTCGATAGCACGCAGGCTTCAGGATCCGCTTGCCGAGCTTGTGAAAATTGATCCGAAATCCATCGGTGTCGGACAGTATCAGCACGATATGAACCAGAAGAAGTTAGGAGAAGCACTGGGCGGCGTGGTAGAGAACTGCGTAAACCGTGTGGGGGTAGACTTAAATACCGCATCCGCACCGCTGCTTGAGTATATTTCCGGCATTTCCAAACCGATTGCGAAGAACATTGTGGAATATCGTGAAAAGAACGGTAAATTTGCGAACCGTGCACAGCTTTTGAAGGTGCCGAAGCTGGGACCGAAGGCATATGAGCAGTGTGCAGGCTTCCTGCGTATCCATGATGGGGACAATCCTTTGGACGATACCAGTGTGCATCCGGAATCCTATGAAGCTGCCATGAAGCTTTTGGATAAGATGGGACTTACGATGGAGGATGTGCGTACCGCACAGAAGCAGGCAGCCAGGCAGCTGAGTACGGCAGCGAAACCTGCTCCGAAGCAGAATAACCGGAATGACCGCAGGAAACAGATCGTGATCCATAATACCAATACGGCTATGGGAAAAGCACTGGCAGCTGCTATGGGTGGTTCGGTCATGAACCTTGAAGAAAATGACTCTTCCGCAAAGAAACCGGCACAGAAGGAATCTGTGACCAATACAGTCAATGCAATCAGCAGTCTTGAAAAGAAGATCAGGGATAAGAGCAGGCTGGCAGTAGAACTGGGAATTGGTGAAATCACCTTAACCGACATTCTTAAGGAATTGGAAAAGCCATCGAGAGATCCCAGAGAGAGCATGCCGGCTCCGATTCTTCGAAGCGATGTCCTCGATATGAAGGATCTGAAACCGGGCATGATTTTAAAGGGAACCGTCCGTAATGTCATAGACTTTGGAGTGTTCGTGGATATTGGTGTGCATCAGGACGGACTGGTACACATCTCCCAGATCACAGACCGTTACATCAGGCATCCTCTGGAAGCAGTGAGCGTGGGTGATATTGTGGATGTACAGGTATTATCTGTTGATGTGCCAAAGAAACGGATTGCACTGACTATGAAGATCAATCGGGATCAAAATAAATAGCTCTTGCTATTTGAGATGAGATATGCTATTCTATGTCTCGAACAAAATAGAAAGTTCTTCGGGGAAGGTGAAATTCCTTACCGGCGGTATAGTCCGCGACCCGTATTCTTTAATTCTTTAAGAGTATGGCTGATTTGGTGAAATTCCAAAACCGACAGTAAAGTCTGGATGGGAGAAGAAATGCATGAACAGATGCGTGAAAACGCATTTGGCTTCTGATGTATGCAAGCCCCGGAAATTGATTTCCGGGGCTTTTTAACTGTGTAGGAAATTCCGTTGGGATTTCCTGCACAGTTAAATGCTCCGCTATCAGATGCGCAGCTCGCGGAGATGCAAATCCAAAGAAGACTTTCTTTTTAAAACAATGGCGTATGCCGGAAAGAGAGTGAGAGTAAATGGAAAAGAGTTTATGGTCTAATGTAATGGAGAACCTGGTGTTTGTGCTGGTGGCACTGGCGGTTGCGGTTGGCTTTGTGCTGATTGCATATCTGGTGGAAAAGTACCTGAAAAAGAAGAATCAGGACAGGGAACGGATACTTTCGACAAGAAAGATTGCCATGATTGGTGTATTTTCTGCAATTGCAATGGTGCTTCATATATTTGATTTTGCGGTGCCGGTTCTGGCTCCTCCGTTTTATAAGCTGGACTTCAGTGAAATCCCGGCGCTGATCGGTGCTTTTGCGTTTGGCCCGGTAGCGGGAGTGATGATTGAATTTATCAAGATTATGTTAAAGCTGCTGATCAAGGGAACAAGTACCGCATTTGTGGGTGACTTTGCAAACTTCGTCATCGGATGCAGCTTCATTCTGCCTGCTTCCATCATCTATTTATACAAAAAGAGCCGGAAGAGTGCATTGATCGGATCCGTCACGGGAACACTGATTATGACCGTGTTCGGCACTGCCTTTAATGCGATTTATCTGCTTCCGACCTTTGCGGTACTGTATCATATGCCGATGGAGGATATCATTGCCATGGGAACGGCAATTAACGGACATATCGACAATGTCGTAAGTCTGGTGATCTTCTGTGTCGCTCCGATTAATCTGATTAAGGGAACGGCAGTGACGCTGGTAACCATGCTGGTATATAAGAAGCTGAGTCCGATACTGAAGGGAAAACAGCATTCATAATTCTTAACAGGCGGATACGAAAGTCTTAAGAATTATTAAGCTTTCTTAATTCAAAGAAAAACCTCTTGACAATCATTGTATTAATAATATAATACAGATTGTACAGGAGGTTTTTTAAGTTCATGTGTCATACGACTAAGTCCTCACGCAGCTTTGTGAAACGGTACCGGGAAGCAGGATGGACAGAAGCGTAGGCAGGCCTGTACACAATGAAAATCGATGGAGGAGTATCTGTGGAAGAATTAATTACTATCCGGGATATGTGCAAGATCTACAATCCCGGCGAGAATGAGGTCAGAGCTCTGGATCATGTGAATCTGACCATACATAAAAATGAGTTTGTGGCCATTATCGGGCAGTCCGGATCCGGTAAATCAACCTTGATGAATATGCTGGGATGTCTGGATGTTCCAACAAGCGGAACGTACCTGCTGAATGGAAAAGATGTCTCCCACATGACAGATGATGAGCTTTCGGACATCCGTAACCGGGAGATCGGGTTTGTGTTTCAGGGATTTAACCTGATCGCAGGACTGACCGCACTTGAAAATGTGGAGCTTCCCCTGATTTATCGCGGCGTTCCAAGGAAAGAACGCATGGAGTTATCCGAGCGTGCGCTGGAAAAGGTAGGGCTTGCCGGGCGGATGACGCATAAGCCGTCGGAAATGTCCGGTGGACAGCAGCAGCGTGTTGCGATTGCAAGAGCCATCGCGCAGGCGCCGCCTGTTATTCTGGCCGATGAGCCGACCGGAAACCTGGATTCCAATTCAACACAGGAGATTATGGAAATTCTGAAAGGACTGCATCGGGAAGGCAGAACGGTTATTCTGATTACACATGACAATGAGATCGCCGCGAGAGCGAAGCGCAACATCCGTATTATGGATGGTAAGGTTGTGGCCGATTATGAAAACGAAGAAGGAGAAGGAGCATGAGCGATAATATCAAGCAGGAATCCGTAGAAAGCTTACAGACAAAGGAACAGGAGCAGCAGGCCGGAAGCAATAAAAGGACATTAGAAGCCGAAAATGACAAGGCGGCAAAGAAAACCTTTAAAGAAAAGAAAAAGAAAGAGAAACAGCCGACAGATCCGGCGAAGAAGAAAAAACGCAGAAAGATCATTCTCTTTGTGGTGATCGGCGTACTCGTTCTGCTCTTTATCCTGTCAAAGCTCTTTGGGGGAAACGGGGCAGCAGCCGTGGTAACTACGACGCAGGCGCAGATCGGGGATCTGCAGCAGACGATTGATACGAGCGGTACGGTGAAGACGGAAGAGAGTAAAGTTTATTTTTCCAATGTGGATGTGAAAGTAGGAGAGGTGAAAGCACAGGCGGGTGATGCAGTAAAGGCAGGCGATGTGCTTCTGACCTATGATGCCAATGACCTTGCGGCAGCGAAGGAACGGGCAGAATTAAAGAAACAGTCTACCGAAGGAAGCTATCTGAATTCGGTGCAGACCAATCAGGAAAAGCTTGGGGACTTAAGTGAAGCGAGCACGAATCTGGAAGTACTGGATCAGCAGATTGCAGATACCGAAGCCTATATCAAGAATCTGGAAGCTAAGATTTCTAAAAAGAAGAGTGATCTTGCCCATGAGGGGGCCTTGCTGCAGATCAGTCTGATTGACTGGCAGGATCAGCCGGATTCCGACGAATACCAGAATTTACAGAAGCTGGTACAGTTAAACAATTATGAACAGCAGAATAATGAACAGATCAGGAGCTGGCAGGACGAACTGGAAGTCTATAACGATATGCTGTCTGAGTATAAGGAATACCGTTCAGAAATGAAGTCCCAGAAGAGCTCAGCAGAAGCCGGGAAATTAACCGGTGGTGCGAAGGAAGAGCTGGAGGCCGATAATAAAACCAAGACAATGGATGTGGATGACTCACTTGAAAACCTTGATGCCGCAGAAAATGGCATTGTGGCAGAGTTTGACGGTGTCGTTACCGAAATGAATGCCGTAGAAGGAGGAGCTACCGCGAAGGGAACACAGCTCCTGAAGCTGGAAAGCACCGAAGATGTGGTAGTCCGGATCACCGTGACGAAATATGATCTTTCCAAGATTAAGGAAGGACAGAAGGCCATCATAACGATCGGCAGCAGGGAATACAAAGGAGAAGTATTAAGGATTAACAGGATGGCAGAACAGAATAACAGTGGCGCGGCTGTTGTTGGTGCGGAAATTAAGATTTTAAATCCGGACAGTGATGTGATTCTTGGCGTGGAAGCGAAGGTTGTTATCAATACCGAGAAGGTGGAAAACGCGGTTCTGGTACCGATCACTGCGGTGAATGTAGATATGGATGGTGAGTTTGTCTACGTGGTCGAGAATAATATTTTAGTAAAGAAGCCGGTTACGACCGGGATTTCCACTGACACTATGATACAGATTACAGATGGTTTAAACGCAGATGAGCAGATTGTCACAAGTGTTACGGCAGATCTTTATGAAGGCATGACCGTTGCAGCAATGCCACAGTAAACAGGAGCGGATGATATGGCACAGATTTGGGAATATATTAAGATTGCGCTGATGAATATTAAGAGTAATAAGGGACGGTCCGTACTCACGATGCTCGGTATTATCATTGGTATTGCTTCCGTGATTATGGTTATTGCGATTGGAAACGGTGTCCGCGGACAGGTCAATGACGAGCTGGAAGGACTGGCAGGCGGACAGATTGCTTTTTATGTTGACAGTACAAGAAAGGAAACCACCGTAACCTTTGATCAGACGGACTTTGATGCAATTGAAGCAAATATTGCACATGTAAAGGGAGTTACTCCACAGCTATCTGCATGGGGAACCGCAGAAGGACCGAAAGGAAATTTTGATATCAGTATGACGGGTGGTGATCCAGGCCTGCAGTATACATCTTCGGAACCGATTGTAAAGGGCAGATATTTTTCACAGGATGACTGTGATGCAGGCGGCAATGTCTGTGTAATTACAGAAAGCAGCGCGGTTTCTCTCTTTGGAACAACGGATGTGATCGGACTTACCTTTGAGGCAACCTTTTGGGGTGTGACTCAGGAAATGCGCGTAATCGGAGTAAGAAAGGATACCGCTTCATCACTGATTTCAATGGCCGGCGGAGGAACTAATACCATTACGGCAGAATGCCCGTTAAGCTTTATGGGAAATAAATTATATTATGATATTGATGATTTTTCTGAGTTTTATGTGATTGCGGATAACAGTGCTTATTGTACGCAGGTAGCACAGGATGCCCTGAATCTGCTCGAAGCCCGTCATGGTGTCCGTGGGGAGAACCAGATTCAGATGCAGAGCTTTACCGATGTGTCCTCGCAGTTTGACTCGATCCTCAGTATCATTACGGTTTTTGTGTCCTTCGTGGCAGCAATATCGTTACTGGTTGGAGGAATTGGTGTTATGAATATCATGCTGGTATCGGTAACGGAGCGTACCAGAGAAATTGGTATTCGTAAGGCGCTGGGGGCAAGAACCGGTTCGATCCTGCTGCAATTCCTTGCTGAGGCAGGAATTATCACTCTTATGGGAGGAGTGATCGGTATTATTCTGGGTATTCTCGGAGCAATGGGAGTCTGCTCGATTGCGGGAGTTACAGCCGGCGTGGATCCTGCGGTTGTGATTATCGCAACCCTCTTTTCCTGCGGCGTAGGTATTTTCTTTGGAATTTATCCTGCCAGAAAAGCAGCTAAATTAAGTCCGATTGAAGCCTTGCGGCATGAATAGCCATGCGCGAATAATAAAACCTGTTTGCATGTTGTGAGATTTTTAGTATAATAGGATAGAAGAAAAGCATCGGCTTTCCTGCCGGTGCTTTTTATGTAAGGTACTCAATGAATGCAGGTCGAAGACGCAGCATGAATTTAGTGCAGCAGATAAGGCAGAAGAAATATTAATTAAGAAAGATTTGGAGAAGCAGCATGGAAGTTTCCTTTGATGTAAAGATTACCCCGGGGGTCTTATATGATTATCTGTTATATCATACTTATACCGGAACAACAGGACTTTTAGGAACCATAGCAGGTGCACTGCTTGTGGCAGCATACTTTATGGCAGGCAGTATATTATACCTGATTTTTGGTGTGGTGGTGCTTGTGTATCTTCCCTGGACATTATTTATCCGGTCGAAGAAGCAGTATCTTGCAAATCCTGCATTTAAGGAACCATTACATTACACCTTCAATGAAGAAGGAATGACGGTTTCCCAGAAGGATACCAGCGAGCAGATCGCATGGGAGAATTTATATAAGGCAGTATCCACACCGAAGAGCATTGTATTATATACGTCACCGGTCAATGCCTCCATTTTTCCAAAGAAGGATTTAGGAGAGCGTAAGGCAGCTTTGATTGAAGTGATTTCCACACATATGCCACCGAAAAAGGTAAAAATCCGTGGGAACTGACGGGAGAATTATGAATAGCGGACAGGATATTTTACAGAGCATGATTGAAAAACATAAAATAATTTCGAAATCTCCTGAGGATACCTTTGCTTTAGGAAAGCAGATTGGTGAGAGTGTGGCACCGGGCAGTGTACTGACGCTGGTTGGTGATCTTGGCGTCGGCAAGACGGTATTTACACAGGGACTGGCAGAGGGACTCGGAATTTCAGATGCGGTGAACAGTCCGACCTTTACGATTGTACAGATCTATGAAGAGGGACGGATTCCTCTGTATCATTTGGATGTATACCGGATCGGTGATATTTCCGAGATGGATGAAATCGGGTATGAGGATTATTTTTACGGAGACGGGGTATGCCTGATTGAGTGGGCGAACCTGATTGAAGAGCTTCTGCCGGAGCGATATGTGGAGATCCGGATTGAAAAGAATCTGGAAAAGGGATTTGATTATCGTGAAATTACAGTATCACAAAAAGAGTAACAGTTCGGCCTGGCTCTTTCATAAGCTGCCTAAAAGAAAACTGATTTTGAGAGGAACCTGAAATGAAAATTATTGCAATTGACAGTTCGGGACTGGTTGCTTCCGTTGCCATTGTACAAGATGAGGAAGTAATTGCAGAATATAATGTTCAGTATAAGAAAACACATTCACAGACCTTACTGCCCATGCTGGATGAATTAAAGAGGATGGTCGATCTTGATTTACAGACGGTAGATGCCATTGCGATTGCCAGTGGACCTGGTTCCTTTACCGGGCTGAGGATCGGTTCTGCGACTGCCAAGGGACTTGGGCTTGCACTTGAAATTCCGATTATAGAGATTCCGACACTGGATGGTCTTGCCTGCAATCTGTATGGGTCAGACAAGGTGGTGTGCCCGATTATGGATGCCAGACGGAATCAGGTTTACACAGGTTTGTATTCTTATATCGAAGACGGACAAAGCGATGAACAGGAGCAGCGTTTTCACTATACTCTTGTTCCCATTCTTTCCCAGTGTGCTGTTCCGATTGAAGAAATTGCAGAGAAGTGTAATGAACAGCAGAAGGAAATCATATTTTTAGGTGATGGAGTTCCGGTATTTGCGGAGCAGTTAAAAAACCTGATGAAGGTACCCTACAGCTTTGCACCGGCACACATGAACCGGCAGCGGGCAGCCTCCTTTGCATTCCTTGCTTTTGAAAAGCTGCGTAAGGGGGAAGTGGTTCCGGCAGCAGATCATGCACCGGAATATCTGCGGCTTTCCCAGGCAGAGCGGGAGAAGGCAGCAAAGAGGGAGAAGCAATGATTACAATACGCCCTTTGGAAGAAAAGGATGTAACGGCGGTAAGTGAGATTGAGAGCCGGACATTTTCGATGCCATGGAAGGAGAAAGATTTCCTTGAAATGGTGAAAGCGGATTATGCATATTATTATGTAGCAGAAGAGGATGGGGTGATTCTTGGCTGCTGTGGTCTGCGGAATATGGCAGGCGAAGGAGAAATCACCAATGTTGCAGTAGATGCACCGTTCCGGAGAAGAGGCATAGCCGGAAAACTCCTTGCACATGCCTTGAAAGAGGCTGCACAGCACGGAATCGGGGACTGTACCTTAGAGGTACGGGTAAGTAATACTCCGGCCATTCATTTGTATGAAGAATTCGGATTCCGGGGAGAGGGCATCCGCCCGGACTTCTATGAGAAACCGAAGGAAGATGCACTGATTATGTGGAAAAGATAGACAAAACATGAAACACTTACCACTGGTTCATAGAAAAAGTTTCTGTATAATGGTATTGTAAGGAGGAAAAACGATGCGTATTTATATGGACGAAGGAAAAAACATTCTGAAGCAGGTGGTATGTAACCAGTGTGGTAAAGCTTTAAAAGTCAAAAATGGAATTCTGGTGGAAGGTGTTTTTGAAGGAAACCAGCAGTTCGGTTATTTCAGTAATAAGGATGGAATCCGTCATTCCTTTGATCTGTGTGAGGAATGTTATAATAAACTAATAGAAGGATTTGCCGTAGAGGTCACAAAGGAGGAGGTACAGGAGCTCCTTTGAAAGCAGCAGACGGTAATCAGGGAGGAACAGGTTAAATTATGCTGGATATATGCTTATTGGGAACAGGCGGAATGATGCCGCTCCCATATCGATGGCTTACATCCATGATGGCAAGATATAATGGGACAAGTATCTTGATGGACTGTGGGGAAGGAACCCAGATCGCAATGAAGGAAAAGGGGTGGAGCCCCAAACCGATCGATGTCATCTGCTTTACCCATTTTCATGCAGACCATATCAGCGGACTTCCGGGAATGCTTCTCACGATGGGAAATGCAGAACGGACAGAGCCGCTTCTTTTGGTGGGACCGAAGGGGCTGTGCAAGGTCGTGGCATCTCTGCGGATCATTGCACCGGAGCTGCCGTTTGCCATTGATTGTCTGGAGCTTACCGAGCCGGAGCAGACGATCCACATGGATGGTTTCCGGATTGAAGCCTTTAAGGTAAACCACAATGTTCCCTGCTATGGCTACAGTATTGTGATTGACCGGATTGGTAAATTTGATGTTGACAAGGCTGTCAGTTTGGGACTTGAACGTCGCTACTGGAGCCGCTTACAGAAAGGTGAAACCATTGAAATTGATGGAATGACATATGTGCCGGAAATGGTTTTAGGACAGGCACGTAAGGGATTGAAGGTTACGTATTGTACCGACACCAGACCGACGAAGGGAATTGTCGGGCATGCGAAGAATTCGGATCTTTTTATCTGTGAAGGAATGTATGGGGAGCCGGATAAGCAGCAGAAGGCCAAAGAGAAAAAGCACATGACCTTCTATGAGGCAGCTGAGATAGGAAGACAGGCGGATG
>ENA-ORSK01002914-ORSK01002914.1-human-gut-metagenome-genome-assembly--contig:-NODE-2914-length-10705-cov-3.557183_pt1 | contig 10705 bp, 13 predicted proteins | sample MGYA00242192_ERZ509159 | MGnify/ENA primary metagenome ERZ509159 (study PRJEB26280, sample SAMEA2338663) | human gut metagenome | biome: human gut; feature: human-associated habitat; material: faeces...
ACTATGGCATTTATCAGGAAATTCCTGTCAGCGATGAGCTGTATGAAGAATGGCGTGCGCTGCAGAACGAAACTCAGCGTATTCATCGAAAGGAAGTATATCACCGCGACTGGACCCCGATGGACGATCTGGAGGAAATGCCGCAGCACTTTACGCTTAACGAGCTTGAGGACGCTCTGATCTGGGATGAGCAGGTCGTAGAGCTCTATGCGGCGATTTCTCAGTTGACGCCCATCCAGCAGCGCCGCATCCGTATGCTCATGGATGATATGTCAATCCGTGAGATTGCAAGGCAGGAAGGCTGCCATATGAACGCTGCATTGAAGTCGGTCAACGGAGCCCTCAAGAAGCTCCGAGGTCTTCTGCAAGACCACTAAACTACACGCAGAAAAACATTTTGCGTAGTTGTTGTTCTAAGAAAACACTATGCGTAAATACTAACAGACACATCAAGCGGGGCTTCCCGTCTCGCTTTGTTTCACCGGATAAGGAGGTAAATTTCCATGATTATTTCTGTCGATCACGGCAATAAGTCGATTAAGACTCCCAACGCGCTGTTCACTTCCGGCCTGATTGTATCCGAGGGGTTCCAGGGCTTCAAAACGGACTACATCTGCTGGAACAACAAGTACTATACGCTGACAGAGCAGCGCATCGCCTATCTCCGCGATAAGACGGAGGATGAGCGTTTCTATGTCCTCACCCTCTTTGCCATCGCCAAGGAGCTGGAGCGTCGCAAGGTGCCCGAGACCCTCGATCCCATTGACATTACTCTGCTTGTGGGTCTGCCTCCCGCACACTATGAGCAGCTGCACAGCCGTTTCGAGCAGTACTTCCTGCGCCGACGCGAGATCGTGGATTTTGAGTATAACGGCAAGTACTACTCGATCCGGGTCAGCAAGGTACTCAGCTATCCCCAAGCGTTTGCGGCTGCCGTTACACAGTTCGGCACGCTGAAAGCTCATTCCGTCGCCTATATCATTGACATTGGCGGCTTTACCATCGATGTCCTGAAGCTGCGCAGCGGCCATCCGGATCTGGCAGTGGTAGAGAGCTTCGAGAAGGGCGTCATTACCCTCTACAACGGTATCGCAAGCAAGTGTAATGCGCTCTATGCCCGGATCCTGGAAGACTGCGATATCGACGAGGTCATCCGAAACCAACCCACTGTCCTTCCCGGCGAGGTACAGCAGTTGATCCGTACCATGACCAGCGACTTCCTCACGGAGTTCTACAACTTCCTGCGTGAGCGAGGCGTTGATGTCTCCACCAGTAAATGCGTCTTTGCTGGTGGCGGTTCCTTGCTCCTGCGTGGAATGATCGAACGCGGTAATAAAGTAGCTTTCCCCATTTTCATCGAGGATATTCATGCCAATGCTCGCGGCTATGAGCTCCTCTACCAGAGTGAGGTGGCGGCAAATGGGCAGCAATAAAAAGGCCCGTGTGGTCCTTCAGTTCAATGAGATGGACTTTCGGCACCGGCGTGCTCTGGAAATCCTTCGCCAGCGACCACGCAGTATGTCTGAACTGGTTGTAAGCGCCATACTACACTACACCAGCTGCCCTGAGGTTGCTGATGAGCATAGCAAGGAGTGGATTGCAAGCACTGTGAAGGAGATCATTACCGAAATGATCTCCAGCGGCGAGTTGCAGATCTCGGCGCAAACTCCGGCTCCGGAGACAAATGGATCAAGCCTTGCTGCAGATGACCTCGCCGAGCTCGGTGGCGTTATGGGAATGTTCCGGACCAAGGGGTGAGCATATGAGTAACAAACGCTTTGGTTACGCTCGCGTGTCCACCACGGATCAGAATGAGGACCGACAGGTTCTGGAACTCCTGGAGTCTGGGATCGAAGAGCGTGATATCTATGTGGACAAGCAGAGTGGCCGCAGCTTTGAGAGAACCAACTATTTGGCCCTGCGCAACGCCATCTTGCGAAAAGGAGATGTGTTAGTTGTCAAAAGCATCGACCGCTTCGGTCGCAACTACTCTGCCATCCGCGCGGAATGGGAGTTTCTCACAAAGACTCTTGGTGTTGATATCGTTGTTCTGGACACCCCCATCCTCGACACCACCCAATATAAGGACCTGCTTGGCAGCGTCATCACCGATATCGTCCTCGCTGTGCTCTCTTTTGGAGCACAGCTCGAGGTCGATACCAAGTCTAAGGCACAGGCAGAGGGCATTGCCGCTGCACACCTAAAAGGCGTCAAGTTTGGCCGGCCACGATGCACCGTCGAAGGCTGGGATACCTACTACCCCCAGTGGAAGCAGGGCCAAATCACCGCTGTCCAGTGCTATAAACAGCTCGGGATCAGCGCATCTACATTCTACCGTCTTGTACGGAAATATGAATTGGAGGACGAAAGCGAATGAGTCGTTGTTGCATATATTGCCGCATTGGCGGCACCGCAAATGAACCCAACCAAATAGCCATGAACAGCCAACTTGAGATGCTGCGAAAGGCTGCTGAGGATCTCGGCCTTACCGTCGTGGCAGAAGTGACTGTTTTTGAAAGTGGCACTGACCCGCAGCGGCAGAGCATCAAAACGCTGATCCGAGATGGAAAACACGGCGCCTATGATTGCGTGCTGATTGTTGATCCATCCAGATTATCAAGGAGCACTGAGGGCTACACCTTGATTGGCCAGAAGCTGAACCGGCATGGGATCAGGGTCTATACCCCTCAGGGAAAGATCCAGCTGCCCCCGCCTCACGCCTTCTTCTATTCCAGATACCATAAGGAAGGAGAAAACGATTTTGGCCCAGGAAAGTAAAAACGAGAATCGCAAGCAAAGGATCCGCGAGGCGTTCCATGATGGGAAACAGGTAGAGCGAATGCCTGCCCGAGAGGACATGGCTCCTCAGCATTCCGACGATGTTATCTATCGGGTTGCTCCGTACTGCCGAGTCAGTACGATGTCCGAAATGCAGGCAGAGAGTTTTGAAATCCAGCAACAGTACTACAACGAGTACATTGCCAAGCACCCGAATTGGACGCTGGTTCGCATCTATGCCGATGAAGGCATCTCAGCAACTTCGGTGAAGAACCGCAAGGACTTCAACAACATGATTGAGGACTGTAAGGCTGGCAAGATCGACCTCATCGTCACAAAGTCTGTCAGCCGTTTTGCCCGTAATGTCGTGGACTGCATCAAGTACGCCCGTGACCTGAGAGCCCTATCGCCACCCGTCGGCATCTACTTTGAAACAGAGAACATCAACACGCTATCCCAAAATGGCGAACTGCTCCTAACCGTTTTGGCCGCATTTGCACAGGACGAGAGCGTCAACAAGTCCATCAGCGTTGCCTGGGGTATCCGACAGCGATTTGCTAAGGGCATTCCCAAACTGGTCAAGCCCTACGGATATCAGAATGTTGATGGCAAGCTTGTCGTGGATGGGGAGGAAGCCGGTGTAGTTATTCGGATCTTCGCCTTCTATCTCGGAGGTAAAACCCCATATGAGATCGCAAAGATACTGACGCACGAAGGTATCCCCACTCCCACCGGAAAGAAGCCGTGCTGGACGATCTCTTCCGTCACCTACATTCTCGGCAACGACCGATACTGTGGAGATGTGATTATGCAAAAGAGCCTATGTGTAGACCTGTTCGCTCACAAGCGCGTTCGCAATCTGGGCCAGGTGGAACGGTACCGGATGCGTGATGTTCACCCGCCTCTGATCTCCAAGGAGGAGTGGCGTGAGGCAAAGAACCGGATCTCTATGCCCGATCGCGAAGCTGTTATTCTCGAAGAAATTACTGGAGAGGGAATTCTCTCCTCACTACATCCGATACTATTCAAGGAGGACATTGATGTATGAATGCCTGCATGTCTGAATTCCGCATTGTCAACCCGACCCTTCGCACCTTCAGCGCCGCTGAGGCGCGCATCGCCCACTCGAGCATCCGGTTCAATAATCTGAGTGCCGCTGAGTTGGGCTATCCGGAGCATATTCGTCTGCTGATCAGCTCGGATGGCTGCACGCTGGCCATTCAGGCCTGTGATCCGAAGGACAAGTGCGCCGTGCCCTTTATGGCCGGTCGCACTGCCGATGATCTGAAAGGTCAAAAAAAGTGGACGACTGTGAGTAACCGGATGCTCACCCACATCATCCGGAGCAAGCTGGGCTGGGAAACCGCGAAGACGCCGCGCCGGTTCTATGGCGTGCCCTGGCCTGAGCAGGGCGCGATCATCTTTGATCTGACCAAGATTGCACCGCCTCGTACCCGGACCCCGAACCTGTCTGCGGAAGATATGCTGCGTGCCTATGAACTGGCCGAGTCCGGCTCTCTGCTTCCTGTTATGGCCCCCGCATGGTCCCGACAGCCCTTTGCTTCCGTGCCTCCCAGTGAAGTCATCGAAACTCAGTATGTGCAAGTGAGCTAACAAGAAGTCCCCGGCATCCATAACGATGTCGGGGGCCTTCAACCTCTTGATAGTGAAGAGGAAAAATGGTATTGTAGGGTATGTCCGTTCTATTGGACAGCGAGTGCGATATCTTTAGGTAAGCTGGACCTTTGGCATCCGATCCTCCATGAGCTCTACTTTCCTGAGCATCAGGTCGTAGATCATGCCACGGAATTCAGAATCCGATATCGACTCGTTATTTGCCTCATGACAGACCTTCAGGAGCATTTCATCCAGTCCGCCAACAGTCTGTGCTTTCGGATACTCCTGCATAATTTCCTTTGTCACCATCAGCAGGAACTCGAAACCGGGCAATACGGATTGGTTCATCTTCTCTACTCCTCTTTCGTGTTCTTTACAGGCGATTATAGAGGGATTTCAAAACAAATCAAGTCTTGACTTTTTCAGAAGGAGGCATCGCAAGTGATATATTGTATGTCCGACATCCATGGCGAGTTGGATCGCTTCAAGGCGATGCTCGACCTGATCAATTTCTCTTCAGACGATACGCTATACATCATAGGCGATGTGATAGATCGCCATCCAGGAGGCGTGGAGATCCTCAAAATCATCAAGGACACACCGAACATGTTCATGCTACTAGGCAACCACGAGCAAATGTGTCTGGATACCCTTGGCCCCAACAGTGTGTATGGAAGCAGACGGTTATGGCTAGAGAATGGTGGAAGTAATACATATCGAGAGCTGCTCTATGTATGTTCGCTCGCTGAGCGAAGCAGGATCATACATTTCCTGAGTACGCTGCCGGATCATTTTGATGTTGAGGTTGGCGACCGCAAATTCCATCTGGTTCATGCCATGCCGTCAGATGACCCGGATGATCGAATTTGGAGGAGGCCTAAACCGGATGATCCTCCGTACTTCGAGGATCGTATCGCAGTCGTCGGCCATACGCCCACCTGCTACATGAGTGGCGATATGGAAAGTCCCTTCGCCGTCTGGCATGGAAACGGGCTGATCGATATCGATTGTGGGTGCGGGAATAAGACAGAGCTGCGGCGCCTCGCCTGCCTTCGACTGGACGATCTGAAAGAATTCTACATCTAATAACCAATCAACATGAGGATGCCTTCTGCTTATACTGGTAGAAGGCGTCCTTTTTCTTGTCAGCGATAATTCCCGCAATCGTACTAATTTGGTATTATCCGTACTGTTCTGCTCATTTTTGAGTCGCCGTTAATCTCCTATACTTAAAGGAAGATAATGATAGGTAGGAGATGTTCAATGAGCACCAATTTACATGTAATGGGCAACCGAATACGGACTGCGAGGCAATTCAGGAAACTGACTGCGGAACAACTCTCTGAGCAGCTTGGCATTGCCACGGAGTCTCTGCGCCATATCGAAAATGGTACCAGACGACCCAGTTACGCTCTGTTAGACAACATTTCGGATATACTCGATGTGTCCCTGGATTACCTCGCCGGTAAAACTGAACTTCCCCTCGAGCGCAGAGTACGCCGGGAACTTGAGAATATGGGCCTGACAAAAGCCCAAGAGGACGCTTGTGTGGAGATCGCACTCAATGCGATACCTGTCATAAAACGAATCTGCTAAGCCATGCACCTGCCGGTTTTCGGTAGGTGCATATCTTTTTTTGCGCACTCCCCATGATTCGACAGGTTTTGCGCTTACTTCCCCTTATTATGTACTTATCTGGTACGATTAGTATCAATATAGTACAAAGGAGATAGTAAAAATGAGCGTAGCAAGTATGCTGGAAAACATGAAAAGGCGTGCCCTCGACTCCACTTACGACGCATATATCTGCGAGGAGTACGATGCATGGGCAGTAGAGTCATTCGCAACGGAAGAGGGCGAGTATGATGCGGCAAGATTGGAGTTGCCCAAAGTGCTCAGTTCCGAGCAAATGGAGAAGTTGAAGACGATGGAAGAGCGCTATCAGCAGAATCGCAAATACGCCTCCCACTATGGGTTTGAAGCGGGCCTGTTCTCTGGCTTCCAGTTGTTCTTCAGTGGGAATGGGATAACAGAGGATGGCTTCGATCGCTACCTCATGAAAAGCCTTATGGAGATGCCCGGTATGCAGCGCCATGTAGACTACTACGCCCGCAACGACGAGATTCTCCGCCTGGGGAAGGAGCTGGGCGAGGAGCTGACGGATGAAAACAAGGAGCATGTTGTCTCGTTGGAATGCGCTTGGGGCCAACGCATTCACTCCTTTGCCTGCCACGCTTTCTATTGTGGATATCGTGCGGCGCTGAGGGTTATTGACGCAGTCGGAGGGCTTGAGAGCATGAGTATGATCGACCACACGCTTCTTCTGGAATACAGACTTGGGTACATCGGCTCCTATGAACAGGTTGAACGGGAGCAGGAACGGAAGAAGAAAACCGCATAATAGCGAAAGGGGCAGGCCGCAATGGCCTGTCCCTTTCGCATAAGCTCTCGCTGTAATTCTGCTCGATATCGAATCGCAAAACGGAACATCCGCTTCTCTTCCAATGCAAGGATCTCGTTCTCCGCTTTATCAAGCGCAGAAATCAGCTCTTCCGGCACGCCATATTGTCGCAGGTTTTCTGCAATCTTACAAAGTTTTTCCACGGCTACCTCATATTCACAAGATGAGTTCCCGCCATGCTCTGAAACAGGAATGCATTTTCCTTGAAACAGCTTTTGCAATATGTTCATTTTGATCCCCCATATATGAGACACCAAAACAGAGAAAGTGCAACATAGTTTTTGAAAAAAACACGGCGTTGTACTGTAATTACTACCTCCCCGCAGGGTACACATATGTGCTGTCCGTTCTTTTGGACACCCTCTATTGTATGCTATGGCCATAATCCGATAGGTCTCACAAAGGAGAGGTGACAGAGATGTATGTTCTGATCGATATGGAGTGGGTTACAAATCGCCATGGAAACCACTGGCCAACACAGCTTGCGGCAATCCGTGTAGATGAAGAATGGCAGACGGTGGATTCCTTCTCTGTACTCTTTCGGCCCAAGGATATCACCTTCCAGAAGTGGGATCACATGGCCTTCTCCGGTTGGACTCGTGACAACTTTCTGAATGCAGATTCGCTCTATCCGGCACTTGACGCCTTTGAGCACTGGCTATAGCCCGAGGACATTCTCTGCTGGTGGCACCAGGAGGCCTATGCCCTCTATACCATGTTCACCAAGGTAGCACAGATCCGTGATCGGGCCTCTAAGGTAGTATTCCTCTCTGACTACATCTACGGGTTCCTGGCCGGTCAGAAAGGTGCCGTAGGAAGTCCCTACAAGATTTGTGCGGCAAGAGATATCCCGACGCCAGAACCTGCACATTGTTCCATCAATGATGTTTTGGCGATACAGGCTCTCGTTCAAAGCATCGATTTCCAGCAAAGAAATCTGCAGGCGCCACCCAAGAAGTGGGTAAAGGACACCACTGCTCTGAAAGAATCACCGGTGTTTCCGCTTCTCTACGATACCTCAACCCAGCTGCTGCACCACTCTGATTGCGAGCTGCTTCCGGATAACCGTTACCTGCCGGCATACACTTCGTTTAAGGCACCGATCCGGAAGAGGTATAAACCCTGCGCCTGCTGCCATGATGAATTTCTGGATGCGCTTTGGGATCGTAACCAGGACTCCATCACCCGATCTGATTACAATTATGTGTATTCCAAGCAGTCCAAGGTGTTTCATACACGAAACTGCTCCCATGTGCTGCTATCCTTTGACATTCAGGGTACCGTATCCTATGAGACCTGCTTGAAGAGCGGACGCCGGCCCTGTAAACATTGTAAGCCCGTGCCGATAGAGCGCAAGCGTATTTCTTTGCCGATAAAGCAAAACAAGCCGCAGAAAGCGGAAAACCGCAATCTGAACGGCGAAGAACGAAAGGCCCTAGGTCGGTTCAAGCGAGCTAAGGAAGAACGCGAAACAGCTTTCAAGCGCGGCGATTTGACGGAGGCTGAGCGCAATACCGTCATGGCCCTTTCGCAACCCGGTCTTGCTTTCTGGGCAAGCAAGGGGTATAGCACCTTCCACACAAGAAACTGCTCAAAGATTACTGGGCTCAACCAACTCAGGGGTTTTGCGCGGTATCAGGACGCTGTGCGAGCCGGCTATTCTCCTTGCCGCCATTGCAGACCCAGTCCCAAGCTGGATGTAAAATTCTCAATTCCTATCACCAATAAGGAGCGACACGGCGAGACTACGGACACACTGATTCAGCTCTGTACGCAGCACTGTCTGCCCTTCGAATATGACATGCGATATTTCACGCTGCAGACCATAGCCGGCAAGTGGCGTATCGACATGAGTTTGCGGCCTGTTCGGCTGGAGCATATCAATCTCGTCACCGAGCGCGGGAGCACAAAGAAGTTCCATACACAGCCCCGTCTCTTCCTCTCCCTCAAAGACACCTTTGATTACATCATGCGCCATGACAGCAAGTTGATTGAAGAGATTGTTGCCAAGGACAACCAGAGCCAGGAGCTGGCAATGGGTTAAGTAAGAAAGGCGCGGCAATGGGTAGCTCCATCGTCGCGCCAATTTCGTTTGATTCTGTTGTTAAGCAATCCTGTCATCCGTAAGTGGTATTGGGAGTATCCAAACTCCTGCCAACGAAAAGGAGTGAATAAAAATGGACAGAGAAGAAGCAGCAAAAGAGTTGATGGCCATGCTCGAAGAAGCACAAGAGGGCCCATACTATTCTGAGGAAGAAGTGCGAGCCCATCTGCTGGAAATCCTGGCCCCTCGCAACCAAGTATATATGACTGGCGACACCCATGGGCAATTTGAGCGCGTGATCGAGTTCTGCGCACGCAGAGAGGTTGAACCGGAAAACACCTTTGTAATCTTGGGCGACGCAGGGCTGAACTACTACAATGACCGCAGGGACCGAAAGAAGAAAGACCAACTTGCCCAGGTACCCATCACCTTCTTCTGCCTACACGGCAACCACGAGATGCGCCCATCCGAAGCACTCGGTTACGAGCTCGCCGAATATCACGGTGGCAAGGTATGGATGCAGCTAAAAAGAAAAGTCTTTATGAGTATTACAAGAATGCAGGATACAAATTAAAAGTATATGATTATCCAACTATGTATGTGGCAGGAGGAAAGCGTCATCTTCGAGAATTTGATATAGAAGAACTTTTATTTAGAAAACCTCTGGTTGTTTCGGATGAACGTACCAATGCATATTACAAAGATAAAGTCGTATTGATCACAGGTGGCGGCGGTTCTATTGGGTCAGAGCTGTGCCGACAGTTAGCCAAGATGAATCCGAAGAAGATCATTATCTTAGATATTTATGAAAATGGTGCATATGATGTTCAGCAGGAATTGAAGATAGCATATGGAAATAAACTGGATCTGCAGATTGAAATTTGTTCCATCACTCATAGAAAAGCTCTTGAAAGAGTATTTGAAAAATATCATCCACAGATCATTATCAATGCAGCCGCTCACAAGCATGTCCCATTGATGGAGCATAACTGTGTAGAAGCCATTTACAACAATGTATTTGGCACACAGAATCTGCACACCTTTCCGGAGCTTTTGCTGGAATGCGAGGAATACGGAGCAGAACGCTTTATGATGGTATCAACGGATAAAGCAGTTAATCCTACAAATGTCATGGGTGCAACTAAGAGAATGTGCGAGATGATTGTTCAGAGCGCAAGTACTCATGGAAAAGTAAAATACAGTGCTACACGTTTCGGAAATGTACTTGGCAGTGCCGGATCAGTTATTCCATTATTCAAACGCCAGATTGCTAATGGTGGACCGGTTACAGTTACAGATAAGCGAATCATCAGATACTTTATGACAATTCCAGAGGCTTCACAGCTTGTTCTTCAGAGTGGGGCGATTGCGAATAATGGAGAATTATTTGTTCTGGATATGGGACAACCGGTTAAGATTATGGATCTGGCAGAGAATATGATTCGTCTGTCTGGTGTACAGGGAATTGAAATTATTGAAACGGGGGAGTGGGATATAATAGGGACAACCAGAGAAAACTCCAGTATTTATGCGGCATGTGTGGCTTAAACGTTTTATGATAATTCGATTTTTCATTGCTGCAGCAGGATCACATTATAGCGGTTCATAGATATTGGATGGCTCTTTGGATGCTCAGTTTGACCCAATCATAGAGCAATAAAAATCGAAAAGGAGAAAACTTGAGCCTGTTAATCTGAAAAGAATGACGGGCTAAGGGACGTTAGGTTGCCGATATGAATAATGAAAAACTAAAAAATTAGAATCCCCCAGAGTGTGTATTGATATGCTACCCTCATATAGGACAA
>ENA-ORSK01002916-ORSK01002916.1-human-gut-metagenome-genome-assembly--contig:-NODE-2916-length-10705-cov-2.835775_pt1 | contig 10705 bp, 7 predicted proteins | sample MGYA00242192_ERZ509159 | MGnify/ENA primary metagenome ERZ509159 (study PRJEB26280, sample SAMEA2338663) | human gut metagenome | biome: human gut; feature: human-associated habitat; material: faeces...
ATTCCCATAGCACTCAACGAAAATCGATGAATTCGTAGCCCTCATAATTTTTCGGATCGAACCGCCAGACGTGCCCAGCGAGGGGCGCGACCTCCAGCACGTTCACCAGCACCTGTTCGCCGTCGTAGTCGTACGAAAGCGAGCGGGGGCGCATCGTAGCGGTGTCGACCGTCAGCGTGACATCGCCTGCCGGGGAGTCGTTCCCGGCGGCGGGCGTCAGCCGCACGACGGCGCGGCCGTCGGCTTCGGAGACGAGCGACGGCGTATATTCGCTGCCCAGAAAATCGAAGGCCCGGACCGGATTGTTCAGGATGTTGCGGCTCGCGGTGTCGACCTCCGTAACGGTCACCTCGCGGCGGCGGTTGTCGACCTCGCGGCGCACGGCTCCGTCGGCGAAAACCTCCGCGTCGCCCAGCACGAGGTAATAGCTGTCGCCTTCCACGACATAGCTGCCGCGGGCTTCGTAGTCGCCCGAGACGACCCCGAACTTCACGCCGTAGCCGTCCATCTCACGGAATCCCGCCGCAAGGCGTTCCAGTATCTCCGTGGCACGAGGCTGCGCCGCATTGCCTTGCAATATGCCGCAAAACAATACGGCAATGAAACAATGAAAAATGAAAAATTTTCGTCTCCCCATAGCGTCAGCTCCCGCAATTTTCAATTCCTAATTTTTAATTCTTAACCACAGGAACTGGGATTGTTTTAAGTCCTCGGCTTAAAACAATCCCAGTTCCTGCAATTTCGCCTCCAGCGAAGGCAAGTCGTGGTAGAGGATGTCGCGCGGTTTGGCTCCCTGCTGGCGACCGACGATGCCGGCCCTTTCGAGCTGCATCATAATGCGGCCGGCGCGGTTGAAGCCCACCTCGTAGTTGCGCTGAATCATCGAGGTCGAGATCTGACCTCCGGACACGGCGTCGCGGGCGATCTCGGCAAAGAGCGAGTCGTATTTCACGGGCGCCGAGGACTCCTCGCTGCCCATTTGAGTGCCGTCGCCGTCGGGCGTATAGTCGGGCAGCGCATAAGCCGCCGTGTAACCCTGCTGTTTGGAGATGTATTCGCAGATACGCTCGACCTCGCGGGTCTCGACCAGCGCACACTGAATACGCGTCAGATCGCCGTCCTTCGAGAAGAGCATGTCGCCGCGTCCGATAAGCTGATTGGCCCCCGGCTGGTCGATGATCGTGCGCGAGTCGATCATCTGCATCACGCGGAAGGCGATGCGGGCCGGGAAGTTGGCCTTGATGCCGCCCGTGATGACCTTCACGTCGGGACGCTGCGTGGCGATGATCAGGTGGATGCCGATGGCGCGGGCCTTCTGGGCCAGACGCATGACCGGTCCCTCGACCTCGCGGGCCGTCATTATCAGGTCGGCAAACTCGTCGACCACCACCACGATATACGGGAGGTAGCGATGTCCGTTCATCGGATTCAGCCGCCGCGAGGTGAATTTCTCGTTGTACTCGGCGATGTTTCGCGCCCCGGCCTTCTTACACAGTTCCAGACGGTTGTCCATCTCCGTACAGAGCGAGTTGAGCGTATAGACCGCCTTCTTGGGGTCGGTGATGATCGCGTCGTCCTCCGACTCCATCTTGGCCAGGAAATGGCGTTCGATCTTGGCGTAGAGCGAGAACTCGACCATCTTGGGGTCGATCATCACGAACTTCAGCTGCGCGGGGTGTTTGCGGTACAGGAGCGAGGTGATGATGGCGTTCAGCCCCACGGACTTGCCCTGTCCCGTGGCTCCGGCGACCAGCAGGTGCGGCATCTTGGCCAGGTCGAAGACGTAATTTTCGTTCTGGATCGTGCGCCCGATCACCACCGGAAGCTCGGCCTTCGACTCCTGGAAACGCAGTGAACGCACGGCCGAATACATCGAAACCACCTGCTTGTCGCGGTTGGGAACCTCGATGCCGATGGTTCCCTTGCCCGGAATCGGCGCGATGATGCGGATACCCAGCGCCTTGAGGCTCTGCGCAATATCGTTTTCGAGGCCCTGCACCTTCGAGATCTTGATTCCCTGCGCCTGCACGATCTCGTAGAGCGTCACCGTGGGACCCACCGTGGCCTTGATGCGCTGGATGGGAATGCCGAAGTTCTTGAGCGTATCCTCGATTTTGGTCTTGTTCTCGAAAATCTCCTCGTCCGAGACCTCCGAATCGGAAATGTAGTCCTCCAGCAGCGTCACGGGCGGCTTGCGGTAGTTCACCAGGTCCTTCAGCGGGTCGTAGCTCTCCGTGGGGATCGCCTTCTCGTCGAGAAGTTTCGCCTCGTTGGCCTCGACCGTCACCACGACGCCCTCCGGCTCCGCGGCGGGCGCGTCGTCCAGCACGGTGATCTCGGTAAAGGGCGCATCGGGATCGGACTGTGCGGCCTCTCTCTCCGGAACCTCCTCCGGGGCAGGCTCCGCAGCCACGGCGTCGCGCACCGCAGGGCGTTCCAGCTCGACCAGCCCGCTGCGGCCGATCACCACACGGCCCTCGGGACGCGAAAGGTCCACCTCGATGAACTCCCCGTCCTCCGCGGGAGGGGGCGTCTGCTCCGCGGCAGTCTCCCCGGCGACGGGTTTCCCGTCGGGCGTCAGTTCGAGGAAGGGATTTTCGTCCTCTTCCGGCACGGACTTCCGAGCCGCAACGGGCTCCGACGGACGTTCCACACGGATCGGGGCGGGTTTTTGCGCCGCGGGTTCCGCCGCTTTCGACGGCGCGGGCTGCGGTGCGGCCGCCTTCGGCCCGGGTTTCGGAGCCGGTTCGGGAACATCCTCCGCAGCCCCGTCCTCCCCGGCCGCACGTCCGTGCAGCACGACTTTGTGCTTGAGGATCTCGACGACCTTCCCGCTCTTGTCGACCACCACGTTGCCCGCCTCGTTGACCTTGTTGATGAAGTTGCGGTTGATGAAAACACCCGTCAGTATCCAGCCGCCGACAAGCAGGATCAGCGTTCCGAAAGCCCCGATATGCGTGCGCAGCAGGGCCGAAGAGGCGATGCCGAAAGCGCCGCCCCACCCCGTCGAGCAGCAGAGGCTCCAGCGGTCGGCGAAGGCGAATCCCAGCGTCAGCGACCCCAGGATCATAATCAGAAACAGCGAAAGGATCGAATGGTTGAACAGCAGCGGCCGCTGACGGACGATCCGCACGCCGACCAGCACGATCATCGCGGGAATCAGAATGCCGAAAAGCCCGAACGAATGATCGACCAGCAACATCCCCAGCCGCGCTCCGGCCCAGCCGCAGAGATTTTCCGGTTCGATGCCGAGCGTCACCCGTTCCTCGACCGATTTTTGCAGCCCGCTCTGGTCGGCGGCCCAGCTGAAAAACGAAAAGAACACCGCAGCGGCGGCGAACAGACCGATGAACAGCAGCAGCAGTCCGGCGATCCAGCGCGCACTGTCGCTGTTGGAACGCTGAACGGCCTGCCGGCTGTTGGAGGATGTATTTTTAGATGCCATTCCCGAATGTCGCTATTATCGAGCGAAGGTACGAATTTTTTCCGACAATTCCGAAGGCGCCGCAAACTTTATCAATCGCCCGGAACGATTCCGGCCGGAAGCGTTCCCGCCCGCGAATGGGGGGGGGCGGAGCCGGGAGCGTCTTACAGGTACGCCGCAACCTTCCGTTCGAGACGCAGGCGGTAAAGCTCGTCGGCGAAGGTGCGGAACGTGAGCGCGGGACGGTTATCCGCCGAAGCGCGCAAGCCGCAGCGGTCCAAAAGCTGCCCGACGCGGCGGGCGACGGCAGGCGACGGGTCGACGATCGCGGCCCGTCCGTCGACGATGCGTTCCATCACCGGCGTCAGAAAGGGATAGTGCGTACACCCCAGCACGATCTGGTCGGCGCCCCGCGCCAGCATCGGCTCCACGGCGGCGCGCACCGCGGCTTCGGCCTCGGGCGTATCCTCCCGGTCCCCCTCGACCAGCTCCACGAAACCCGTGCCCGGGTAGGTCAGGACTTCGATGCCGCTGCCGTACCGGGCGGCCGTGCGGCGGAACAGCTCGCCGTCAAGGCTCCGTTCGGTGGCCAGCACCCCCACCACCCCGCTGCGGGTCGCCAGGCAGGCCGGTTTCACGGCCGGCTCCATGCCGACGATGGGCATGCCGGCGTATTTTTCGCGCAGGAAGCCGATGGCCGCGGCCGTGGCGGTGTTGCAGGCCACGACGACCATCTTGCAGTCCAGCTCCACGAGCCGCGCCACGGCGGCGTCGGCCAGCGCCTGCACCTCCTCGCGGGGCCGCGAGCCATAGGGGCAGTTGGCGCCGTCGCCGAGGTAGGCGAGCGATTCGCCGGGCAGCGCACGCCGGATCTCGCGCCAGACGGTCAGTCCGCCCAGCCCCGAGTCGTAAATGCCTATGGGTCTGTTGTCAGCCACGGTCGGAGAAAGTTTGCACGATATGTTCGACCAGCTCGTCGTCGGACATCGGGTCGCAGTCGACGACGAGCGAAGCCTGCGCGTAGAACGGTTCGCGGGCCGCCATGTCGCCGCGCATGAAGGCCACCAGCTGTTCGTCGTCGAGACCTTGCAGACGGGGCCGCTTGCGGCGTCCGTAGGGGCTTAACCGCCGGGCGATCTGCTCCGGCGAGCGGCGCAGGTAGACCGTATGCCCGACGGCGTTCATGCACGGCATGTTATCGCGCCACGTGGGCAGCCCGCCCCCCGTGGAGACCACGGCGAAGGAGGCTCCGGCGATCACCTCGTCGAGGACCCGGCGCTCCGCCTCGCGGAAACGCTCCTCGCCCTCGTAACGGAAGACGTCGGCCACGGAGGCGCCTTCGCGCTCCTCGACCAGCGCGTCGGTGTCGATGAAATCGACGCCCAGACGCCGCGCCAGCTTGCGTCCGAGGGTGCTCTTGCCGCAGCCCATATATCCGACCAGAAAGAGAGGTTTCATCGCAGGCGGTTCGTTAAAACAGGTTCAGCTGTTCGGGGTCGATCATCTCGCCGGCGTCGCCTTTCGGACGCTCCACCTCGAACTCCACGCCTCCGACGATCGTTCCGGCCGAGGGCTGGCCCGCCGGAGCCTTTCCCGGGGCGGGCTTGGCGCCGAGCGGCTCCTTCAGGGCGGATTTTCCGGAAGCTTTCCCCTCTGCCGCAGCACGTTGCGCCGCGTCAGCTGAAGCGTCCGTCAGCTGACCGTCGTCAAGCGACTCATCCTCCGAAGGTTCCGGCTCGGGAGGCAGTTCGGGTTCGATCATCCGCAGCCGGTCCACGTCATAGGTCGTCAGGCGTTTGCCCTTGGCGCGGTGGCTCTTGACGCCCACGAACTCGTCGACGTCGATCACATCCGCGGGCCGCGAGGCGTGCGCCCCCTTGTAGGTGATCTCCAGTTTGGCCCCGGCGCGGTCCGTCACGCAGATGAAATCGGCGTCGGCGTCGAGGAAATCCTGAATCTTGTCCGACATCTCGGCCGTGAAACGCTTCATGTAGTAATACTTCTGGCCGCGGTCGTAGTAACACAGGCTGTAAACCCGGTCGGACTCGTAACGCGCCACGAGGACCGTGTCGTCGGGGAAGTGCTGCATCAGGTCGTAGCCCGTGATGTAGTACTGATTCTTCGAGGTCCAGACGATCAGGCGGTCGTCGCCCTTGAACTCGCCGAGCAGCTTGCCGCGCCCGTCGGCGTTCAGCCGGCGGACATCTTCGTCGAACCAGATGTCCTGCCCCCCGAGCGTCGAGGTGCCGCGCTCCTTCAGCACGATCTTGTGGATGCCGTAGCGCGAGAACAGATTGCCCTGGCTCTGGCGCCCCTTGATGGCGAGGGTCGAGAAATCGAGATCGACGATCACCTTCTTTAGGCGCGGACGGGGCTTGAAGTAAACCTTTAGCACCTCGGCCTCACCGTTCGGATTGACAGACATATACAGTATCTCGCTCTTGGCGGTTCCCTTGGTGATGTCGTACTCCTTGTCGCGCGTGATGCCCTTGATGGCGCAGCGCTTCATCATAATCGCACCGTTCTTCCCGTCGCGGTAGAGAACGTTGTAGATCGTGCGGTCGTCGTTGCGCTTGAAGACCCCGATATAATAGATGTTTTTATCGAAGAAGGCCTTGTCCGAAACCTTGGTGATCACGTAACGCCCGTCTTTCGTGAAGACGATCACGTCGTCGATGTCCGAGCAGTCGCAGACGAATTCCGCGTCCTTCATGGATTTGCCGATGCCGAAGAACCCTTCGGCCCGGTCCACGTACAGCTTGGCGTTCGTGACGGCCACCTTCGTCGCCTCGATCGAGTCGAATTCGCGCAACTCGGTGCGACGCTCCCTGCCCTTGCCGTACTTGTCGCGGATGCGCTCGTAGTAAGCCACGGCGTATTCGGTGAGGTGGTCCAGGTCGTACTGCGTCGACTTCAGGTCCTCCTCGATCTGGCGGATCTCGTTGTCGGCCTTCTCGCTGTCGTAACGCGAAATACGGATAAATTTCAGCTCGGTGAGCTTCTGCACGTCTTCAAGCGTCACTTCACGTCGCAGCCGCATCTTGAAGGGTTCCAGACCCTTATCCACGGCGGAATAAGCCTCCTCGCGGCTCTTGCACCCCTCGATCAACTGGTAGAGCCTGTTCTCGATGAAGATGCGTTCGAGCGAGGCGGCGTGCCATGCCTCGCTCAACTCGCCCAGCCGGATTTTCAGCTCCAGCCCCAGCAGCGACTTGGTGTGCTCGGCCGAGCGGCGCAGGATCTCCGAAACCCCGAGGAAGTGCGGCTTCTCGTCCCAGATGACGCACGAGTTCGGGGCGATCGACACCTCGCAGTCGGTGAAGGCGTAGAGCGCGTCGATGGTCTTGTCCGACGACTCGTCGGGCGAGACCTGAATGACGATTTCGACCTTGTCGGCCGTATTGTCGTCGACCTTTCGGATCTTGATCTTGCCCTTGTCGTTGGCCTTGATGATCGAATCCTTGATCGACTCGGTGGTCGTGGTATAGGGAATCTCGGTGATGGCAAGCGTCCGTTTGTCGATCTTCGAAATCTTCGCCCGCACCTTCACCGTGCCGCCGCGAAGGCCGTCGTTATAGCGGCTCACGTCGGCCATGCCGCCCGTCGGGAAGTCGGGGTAAAGCTGGAAATCACGTCCCTGGAGGTGCGCAATGGCGGCGTTGATCAGCTCCACGAAGTTGTGGGGCAGGATTTTCGAAGCCAGTCCCACGGCGATGCCGTCGGACCCTTGGGCCAGCAGCAGCGGGAACTTGATGGGCAGCGTAACGGGTTCCTCCTTGCGGCCGTCGTACGACAGCATCCACTCCGTCGTCTTCTTGTTGAAGACCACGTCGAGGGCGAATTTCGAAAGACGCGCCTCGATATAACGGCCCGCGGCGGCCTCGTCGCCCGTGAGGATGTTGCCCCAGTTGCCCTGGCAGTCGATCAACAGGTCCTTCTGCCCCAGCTGCACCAGCGCGTCCTTGATCGACGCGTCGCCGTGCGGGTGGTACTGCATGGTCTGGCCCACGAGGTTGGCGACCTTGTTGTAACGGCCGTCGTCGACGACCTTCATCGCATGAAGGATACGCCGCTGGACGGGTTTCAGTCCGTCCTCGACATGCGGCACGGCGCGTTCGAGGATCACGTACGAGGCGTAGTCCAGGAACCAGTTCTTATACATGCCCGTGAGCTTGCGGACGCCGCCCTCCTCCTGCGTCAGGCGGTCGAATTTGCCCGCCTTGGCCGGAGCCTCGGCCACAGGCGTTTCGTCCGTCGCGTCGTCCGCGGTTTCGGGAGTCGAGGCGTCCTCGTTGAGCGCTTCGTCGCGCCCCGTCTTATCGTTCTCTTCCGCCATGAAATCGGAATTTTTAATTTTTAATTCTTAATTTTTAATTAATCGCAAGGTCCTGCTCGACGATGTCCTCCTCGATGCGCAGGTTGTCGATGATGAAGCCCTGACGTTCGTAGGTGTTCTTACCCATGTAGAACTCCAGCAGGTCGTGGATCGGGTCGTCCTTCGTGATGCGGACCTTGTCCAGGCGCATATTCTCGCCGATGAACTCCTTGAACTCGTCGGGCGAAATCTCGCCCAGACCCTTGAATCGCGTGATCTCGGCGTTCGCGCCGCACCGGGCCACAGCCTTCAGGCGCTCCTCCTCGGAATAGCAGTAGAGCGTCTCCTTCTTGTTGCGCACGCGGAACAGCGGGGTTTGCAGCACGAACAGATGCCCCTGGCGGATCACCTCGGGGAAGAATTGCAGGAAGAAGGTCATCATCAAGAGGCGGATGTGCATGCCGTCGACATCGGCATCGGTGGCGATGACGACCTTGTTGTAGCGCAGGTTGTCCATGTCCTCCTCGATGTTCAGCGCCGCCTGAAGGAGGTTGAACTCCTCGTTCTCGTAGACCACCTTCTTCGTCAGCCCGTAGCAGTTCAGCGGCTTGCCGCGCAGCGAGAAGACCGCCTGCGTACGCACGTCGCGGCTCTTGGTGATCGAACCGGATGCCGAATTACCCTCCGTAATGAAGATCATCGACTCCTCGGCCAGCTCGTTCTTGTCCGTCAGATGTATCTTGCAGTCGCGCAGCTTCTTGTTGTTGAGCGACACCTTCTTGGCCGTTTCGCGGGCTTTCTTCTGAATACCGGAGATCGCCTTGCGCTCCTTCTCGTTCTCGACGATCTTCTTTTGCAGAATTTGCGCCGTCTCGGAGTGCTTGTGCAGGTAGTCGTCCAAGTGCTTGGCCAGAAAATCGACGATGAAGTTGCGCAGCGGAACCCCCGGTTCGATCTCCTTCGAGCCCAGTTTGATCTTGGTCTGCGACTCGAACACCGGATCGGTCACTCGGACCGAAATGGCGGCGATGATCGACGTGCGGATGTCCGAAGGATCGTAATCCTTGTGATAAAACTCCTTGATGGTCTTGGCGATCGCTTCACGGAAAGCCGCCTGATGCGTACCGCCCTGCGAGGTGTATTGTCCATTGACGAACGAATAGTAACTCTCGCCGTAACCCGTACCGTGTGCGATGGCCACTTCGATATCCTCGCCCGAAAGGTGGATCGGCGCATAGAGCGGCTCCTCGGTCATGTTCTCGCCCAGAAGGTCCAGCAAGCCGTTCTTCGAAACATAGCTCTGACCGTTGAAACGGAAGGTCAGCCCCAGATTGAGGTAAGTATAGTTGCGAATCATCTGCTCGACGTACTCCAGATTGTAGGAATAGTCGCCGAACACCTCCCGGTCCACACGGAAACTGATAAACGTACCGTTTTTCTCCTGCACGCCGCTCTCCCAGCGGTCGCTCTGTTCGAGCCCCTGCGCGAAAGTCACCGTGCGGGCCTCGCCGTCGCGCACCGAACGGGCGGTAAATTCGCTCGAAAGCATATTGACGGCCTTGACGCCGACACCGTTCAGTCCGACGGTCTTCTTGAAGGCCGAACCGCCATACTTGCCGCCGGTATTCATCTCGCTGACGGCCGCAGCGAGGGACTTGAGCGGAATGCCGCGCCCGTAGTCGCGGACAGTCACAATGTCGTCCTCGACCGTCACGTCGATCTGCTTGCCGGCACCCATGATGAACTCATCGACAGAGTTGTCCACCACCTCCTTGATCAGGACGTAAATGCCGTCGTCGGCCTGCGAGCCGTCGCCCAGTTTGCCGATATACATACCCGGCCTCAACCGGATGTGCTCCCTCGGCGAGAGGGTCACGATGGCATCGTCGCCATAGCTGTTGCTGGTGTTATCTATCTTTTTATCGAACATAATCGTTTATTTCTGTTTCTTGATTTCGGCGAGCCTTACGCACATCGACGCCCGCACCTGCTCCATCAGCTCCTTCGGATCGGCAGCGGCGACCCGTTCGGCGCTCACTGGCGGCAGAATACTTACCGTCAATTTATTGCGCCAGTTGAACATCCCGTTGCGGCCGATCATTGTGGTCGTACCGTACAACACCACCGGCAGGATCTCGACGCCGGCCTCGCGGGCCAGCGTGAAAGCCCCCGCCTTGAAACGATGGATTGCGCCGTCGTGCGAACGCGTGCCCTCCGGAAAGATCGCCACCGAAGCGCCGCGCGAAAGCCACAGCTTTCCGTCGCGGATCACCTTCTCCATCGCGGCCGTGGCATGGCTCCGGTTGATGCAGATATCCCCGTGCAGCAAAAGGAACTGACCGAAAAACGGCACCTTGAAAACTTCCCGCTTGGAAACCCACCGAAAATTGAGCGGCACGAAATAGAGGGTCGGAATATCCAAACCGGCCTGGTGATTGACCACGATAACGTACGGTTTGCGACGGTCGATATACTCCCTGCCGGTAACCCGGAACTTCCACAGAGGCGGAACCGCATAGAAAATACGGACCAATATCCGGGACAGTTCGTGCACGATCCTCCGGGATTTGTCGAAAGGCCACGTCAAAAGCAACGCCACGGCGGACAATACCAGAAAAAAAGTGCAGATAACGAACAGGAAAAGGTAGAATAAAACGCTTAACATAAGGTATGGTCACAATTATCCACGATAATTCAAGGAACAAAAGTACAAAAATTTATCGGGTATTTTAACCGCGATCCCCGAAATTTTTATCAATACCTCCCTGCGGCAAAAAAGGGTTCGCACCACGGCCGAAGCCTTCGGAGGACCGGCGAAATCCCATTTACGACCTCGACACATAACGCGGTGCGGCGACCTTTCAGGATCGCCGCACCGCCGTTCACAGGCCGGAATCTCAAAACTTCACCTCCGGTACGGTCTGCGCACCTTCCTCGGCCGCAAAATAGGCTTTCTGATCGAAGCC
>ENA-ORSK01002917-ORSK01002917.1-human-gut-metagenome-genome-assembly--contig:-NODE-2917-length-10703-cov-2.444872_pt1 | contig 10703 bp, 10 predicted proteins | sample MGYA00242192_ERZ509159 | MGnify/ENA primary metagenome ERZ509159 (study PRJEB26280, sample SAMEA2338663) | human gut metagenome | biome: human gut; feature: human-associated habitat; material: faeces...
ACGGGCCGCCGCTGAACTGGCCCGCCAGCCGTCCCACAAGAAAGAACGTGCAAGGGAGGCGGTGCATGAGGACAGATAGTATTAAGAAATATGTGATACCCAACATCCCGTACCTGTTTATCCTGTGGGCCTGCCTAAAGCTGGGGACGGCCTACCGCCTGGCCCCTGGAGCAGACTTTGCTCACAAGCTCATGGGCCTGGGGCAGAGCATCGGCCCGGCCTTTGCCGACTTTGCGCCGGGGCTTGAATGCGCACGAACGCCCCCGCGCCGTCCGCCTGATAGACCCGCCCGAACGCCTCGTAGCGCACGAGCTTCCAGCCAAAGTGCCTGCCGACCAGCATTTTCGGCACATCTTGCAGCAGATACGTCACGACCGCCGTCATTGCCAGCCCCAGATACGTCGCCAGATTCCGCTCTTCATTCGTCCCGACAGTCAGCTGTGCGTTCACGCCGATTAGTGCCGCGCAGAACAGTACCGCCGCCAGCAGGATGCTGCCCATCCGCAGGAGCGGAAACAGGCGCTGAAATGTCCGATTCTTCATTCTTGCGCTTCCTTTGCCTTTCTTGATTCGTAGATTGCCTTTTCCCGCGTCATCCGGTCTATCGTCCACTGATAGCAGCGCGGCATGGTCGTATGGCGGATGCGGCGCAGGAACTGCTTGCGGCACTGCTCTGCTTTCTGCTCGTCGCCGTCGCGCAGCAGATGCACCGCATACGCCGTCCGCCAGACAAGCGGCTGCTTTTCATGCTTGCGCAATTCCTTCTGCATGTACAGCGTGTCATACTCTTTCAGGAAGTAGCCCGGCTTGTCCAGCGCCAGTTCGCACAGAACGCCGCGCGGAATCAGCTGCCACCAAAGGCGCTTCGTCTGCTCCCGATGCTCCTGCGCCAGCATAGTCAGGATGTCCAGCGCCTCTTCGTAGCGGTTCTGCATCATCAGCCACGCGGAACGGTTAATCATGAGCGCCGCATCATTCTGATCCTGAATTTTGTCCGGCGGCGTGAAGTACTCCTCCGGCATTTCCGTGAGCAGGCGATCCGTCAGGTTCTCCGCCAGCAGGCACTGCATCTGCCACATTTTGCGCCGTTTTTCGGGCTGGAATACTTTCCGAATTTCGCTCGGCGGCATGATGATGCCGAGAAACGCATACCCCCACGCCAGCACAAGGCAGGCAATGGCGGATGCTGTCCCATACAAATTGACTGCCAGCGCATAGAACAGTATCGCCAGCGCCGTCTGCACGTAAAACAACGCCGTCCGCGCCCGTTCCCGCTGCCTGCCCGTTTCCTTTTCCCACGGAACAGCCGCCAGCAGTATGCCCACATTGCGCTCCGCCGCCGGAAGGTACTGCACGCGCCAGCCGACGGTTTTCCTGCGGATATACTGAAGAAAGTACAAATCCACCAGCTGTATTCTGCAGCCGTACAGCACCAGAAGCAGCGTATACAGCAGCATATGCAGTGCCAATGCTATGATCAATCCGCAGATAAGCGGCGGCACAGCAAACACCATCAGCATCAGCGCATCATCCGTTATCTCGATGAGCGGCAGAAGCAGGCATAAAAACGATGCAATACCCATGATGAATGTTCCCAGCGCCAAGTATCCCCGTAGTTTCTGCATCATTCTTCTCCTTTTCGCGGTCATCCGTGGAAATTTCCGCTTCCAGTATACGCCTTTCCCCCGATTGCGTCAAGGGAAGGGAATTTTTCCGGCAGCAGTCATGGGTTCGTCATCTGTTCGTCACTTGACGGGGATATGATAGAAGCGGAAAGGAGTGAAGCTCCATGATGCGGCATTTCGCAAACATGGTGTTTGCTTTGATTTTGATAGCGTACACGGTTTATGCGGCGCTGGACACGTTCGTGATTGTCCGTGTGCTGACGCCGGACACGCTGCCGACGGCAACCGCTGAAGCCTCCACCGCGCCGACGGAAGCTCCGACCGCCGTGCCGACTGCGACGGAATCCCCGCGGAACAGGCGACCACCGCGCCCATTTCCACTGACACGGAATACCACGACGACCAAATCGACATTGTGCTGACAACGATGCGCGTAGAGAACACGACGGTGTACGTTGCGGATGTGCAGATTGCGGACATTTCCCTGCTCAAAACGGCGCTGGCGGGGAACACCTACGCCCGCAACCTGACCGAGACGACCTCCGTGCAGGCGGCGAACACGGGCGCAATTCTCGCCATCAACGGCGACTATTACGGCGCACAGGAGCGCGGGTATGTGCTGCGCAACGGCGTGCTGTACCGCGCATCGGCGCAAAGCGGCACGGACGCACTGGTCATCGGTGCGGACGGCAATTTCCGCATCATCACCGAGGGCGAAACGAGTGCCGACACGCTGGTGCGTGAAGGCGCGTGGCAAGTGCTGACGTTCGGCCCGGCGCTGATCAACGGCGGGCAAGTGACCGTCAGCAGCAGCGACGAGGTCGGGCGCGCCATGACCTCCAACCCGCGCACCGCCATCGGGCAAATCAGCGAAGGGCATTACCTGCTGGTCGTGTCCGACGGGCGGACGAAGGAAAGCACCGGGCTTTCCTTGCGGCAATTGGCAGAGCTGATGCAGTCGCTGGGCGCACAAATCGCCTACAACCTCGACGGCGGCGGCTCTTCGACGATGGTATTTCAGGGGCGCGTCGTCAACAACCCGACCACGAACGGGCGCAGCATCCGCGAAAGGAGCGTGAGCGACATTGTCTACATCGGCTATTGACCGCAAATGCGTGAAACTTGCGCTCTACGATCTGCTTTTTGCCGCCGTGACCGCGCTGGGCGGTTTCGTGTATGAGCAGTTCAGCCACGGGGTCTACTCGGACTTCATGGTGTATGCGTTCCTGCCGCCGCTGGTGCTGGGAGCGTGTCCGCTGCTGATTCGCGCCCTGCGCGGGAAAGCGCTGCCGGGGCGCTGGTGCGTGCGGCTGTACCACTGGGGCATCATTGCGCTGACAATCGGCTGTCTGTTTCAAGGAGCGCTGGAGATTTACGGCACGACGAGTCGCTTCGTAATGGGGTACTGGATTGCGGGCGGTGCGTGCCTTGCAGGAAGCCTTGTGGCGGGCGGGAAAAAATGATGATACACCCCTTTGACAAATCCGCTCCGATGCGGTAAAATAGCGGTACAGAGTGCTGCCTTTGCTGCGTAAGTCCATCTGTCGGACGCGCAGCAGGGGCAGTCTTTTTTGCCTTGACACTGCGCTCCAATCAACGAAAAGGAGTGCTTTTTTATGCAGACAGAATCCGAAACCTCCATAGCGCAGAACGCGCGCCCGCTGGCAACACAGCCGCTGGGGCGCCTCATGCGGCGCTACGCCGTGCCGTGCATGACCTCGCTGGTCGTGGCGGCGCTGTACAACATGGTCGATCAGGTGTTCATTGCGAACGCGCCCGACTTGGGCAGCGTCGGCAACGCAGCAACGACGGTCGTCTTTCCGCTGACGGTCGCGGCGCTGGCGATTGCGGTCATGCTCGGCGACGGCTGCTGCGCGTTTGTCAGCCTGATGCTTGGCGCAGGGAAGCAGGAGGAGGCCCACCGCGCCGTCGGCGGAACGGTAACGGTCAGCGTCGTCGCGGGGCTTGTCCTGATGGCGGCATACCTGCTGTTCCCGGACACGCTGCTGACGTGGTTCGGCGGGCGCGTCAATGCTGGGACATTCGAGAAGGCGCAGGAATATTTCTTCTGGATTGCCTTGGGCGTGCCGCTGTACGTCTTTGGGCAGGCAATGAACCCGGTCATCCGCTCTGACGGCAGCCCGACATTCGCGATGGTTGCCACACTGGCAGGTGCGGCGGCAAACCTCGTGATTGACCCGCTGCTGATTTTCGTCTGGCACTTTGGTATGGCGGGCGCGGCGATTGCAACGGTTGCCGGGCAGGCGCTGACCGCTGGACTGTCCATCTGGTATCTGACGCGGATGAAGCAGATTCACCTGCAAAAGGACAGCTTCCGCCCGCGCGCGCATTTACTGGGGAAATGCGCCAAGCTCGGCATGACATCCTTTCTGGCGCAAATCAGCCTGGTTGCAGCGATGGCGGCGACGAACACGATGCTGCGCATTTGCAGCGCGCAGGACGCTGTTTTCTCGCAGGAGGAATTTTCCGCGATTCCGATGGCGGTTTTTGGCATTGTCATGAAGGTGTTTCAAATCGTCATCAGCTGTGCGATTGGGCTGGCGGCGGGATGCATTCCCGTGGCGGGGTACAACATGGGCGCAGGACGGCATGACCGCGTGAAAGGGCTTTTGACGCGGCTGCTGGCGGCGGAGGCCGTTGTCGGGCTGATTGCGCTGCTTGTGGTGGAGCTGCTGCCCGATCAGGTGATGCTGCTCTTCGGCGCGCAGAACGAGTCCATCCACTACACGCTCTTTGCCCGGCGCTGCTTCCGGGTGTACCTGAGCATGATTGTGCTGGCGTGCATCAACAAAGGGACGTTCATCTTCCTGCAATCGCTGGGGAAAGCGGCTGCCTCGACGCTTTTGTCGATGGCGCGGGAGATTGTGTTCGGCGTGGGGCTGGTGCTGCTCCTGCCGCAGTTTTTCCAGCTGGACGGGGTGATCTATTCCATGCCTGCCGCAGATGTGCTGACGGCAATTCTCTCAGCGGTCGTGCTGGTGCGGACATACCGCTCACTGGGAACGGTGAAGTAAGAAATATAGAAAAGCCGGGGCGAATCCTCCGAAACAGGGGAGATTCGACCCGGCTTTGTTTTTGATATGCCATTACTCCTGCGGATTTTCGGGGTGCTGCTCCCGCTCCTGCATCAGCTTCCGAATCGCGGTAAACGATTCCTCGGAAATATCATGCTCAATTTTGCAGGCGTCCTCGCGGGCGACATCGGAATCAACGCCCAAACTCTCCAGAAAGCTCGACAGCGTCTTGTGGCGGTCATAAATGCTTCTCGCAATCTCCATCCCGGCGGGTGTGAGCGTAATCAAGTTGTCAGCATCCATCGTCAGATAACCGTTTTCGCGCAGGCGCTTCATCGCCACGCTGACAGACGGCTTCGTGACCCCCAGCAGCAGAGAAATATCCACAGAGCGTGCATAGCCTTTTGCTTCTTTCAGGCGGAGGATTGCTTCCAAATAGTCCTCAGCGGATTCGTGAATGTTCATTCGATACTCCTTTCCGGATATAATGCGTTTCCTTTTCTTCTTATTTTACCATGCGCGGCGAAAAAATGCAACCTTCATTTTTCTGCCTGTGCCAAGCGGAAATACTCCGCCGCGCCATCCGCAATCGCTTCGCCCAGCTTCTCCTGATAGGCAGGCGAGAGCAGCAGCGCTTCCTCCGTCGGATTGGAAATGAAGCCGCATTCCACCAGCACCGATGGCGTATCCAGCTGGAGAATGAAGTAGTCGCCCGGCATGGCGGCGCGCTCCTTTTGGGGCGAAAGGGCGGTAATGAGCGCTTCCTGCATCGTTCCGGCGAGCAGGCGCCCCGCGCCGCTGCCCGCGCGGTAGAACACTTGCGGCCCGGATTCCGACCGCACGCGGTATTCGTTCATGTGGATGGACAGCACCATGTCCGCCTGCCCTTGAACCGCCATATCCACGCGGCACTGCATGTCCTGCCGCTTCTTCGTCACATTTGCCGGACGGGTTGTGTCGTCGCAGAGATCGGTGTCTGTCCGGCGGGTCATCAGCACCGTCGCGCCGCGCTGCGTCAGGCTCTTTTCCACTGCCAGCGCCACGGCGAGGTTGACCTCTTTCTCCCACACGCCGGAATCACGGCAGCGCGCGCCGCCGTCATAGCCGCCGTGGCCGGGGTCAACGAGGATCGTCCGCCCAGTCAGGCTGCCCGCGGCGATATATGATGTTTCCGGCGCGGGAGACGGGAGTGCTGCGTCCGTCGGTCTTTGGGGAATTCGGGTCAGCGCAACACCCACCAGTGCCGTACCGACAAGCAGCGTTGCAAAAGTCAGCACCGGCAGGATGTGCGATGCGAAATTGCGGAAAAAGGGCGATTTTTCTGCCAAGAAACCCACCTCCTCTCTCCAGTCTATGTCGGATACGGTATAGGCATGTCCGAAGCACACCAAATTGACGCATGATTATGCTTTTGTTGATGTATCCAAGTCTGCTATCCATCCGCTGTATATGTATCCCGTCCTTCAAATCGTTTCAAATTGGGCGAAAGCATCCACAGTTTCCACAGGATTATCCACAGTGTTTTTTGCCGATTTTGCCTTGACAAACCGCGTATGACCGCAAATTATCCACACTGTCCACAGGGTTATCCACAGAAGTTGTCCACCCCCTGCGCGGCTTGTGGATTCTTTTGCAGATAACCAGAAAATGGTGTCGGATGTTCGCATTTTGCGGATAATTATTCATTTCTGTGCATAAACGTTCTTTGGTGCTTGTCCCAAATGGCATGGGCGCTCCCCGCGGAGGACAATGTGACGAAACGTGCCTTTTCACCGCGTTTTTCGTCGGACGGGGCTGGGGATAAAGCGGTGTATCTGTGAATGATTTGTGGATGAAAAGTGGATAAATTGGGGATAACTCCAATGGCAGTGGGGTTGTCCCCCATGAAGCCCCTTCACGCTGCACCTATGCGGCTTGACTTTTTCGCTGCAGGGGGAAACCCCTACGCCGCACGCGAACACTGCACAAAAGTGTCGTACCATCGCGCAGAAAGGTCAATCAAAAAGCTGCTTGAAACTTTTTTTGCCGTTTGCTGAGAAATCGGAAAAAATAGCACCATGAACGCCATGAAGGCGCGGAAAATGGCTTGACAAGGCACGTTCTTGGCGGTAAAATATCTTTTCGGACATTCTTGTCTTTTTCGTGCATTTTGCACGTTTTGAGTTGGAAGAAATATCCACTTTCAAGGAGCGACAGACACTTTACGAGGAGGACGATTCATGCTGCCAGCCCACGACACGCCGGCTTTCCGGGAGCTGCTCCACCAGCAGGTGGAAAAACGGCGAACCTTTGCCATCATCTCGCACCCGGACGCGGGCAAAACTACGCTGACCGAAAAGCTGCTGCTGTACGGCGGAGCCATCAATCAGGCAGGCTCTGTCAAGGGCAAGCAGAGCGCCAAGCACGCCGTGTCCGACTGGATGGACATCGAGAAGCAGCGCGGCATCTCCGTCACCTCCTCTGTCCTGCAGTTCAACTATGCGGGCAAGTGCGTGAACATTCTGGACACCCCGGGCCATCAGGACTTCTCGGAGGATACCTACCGCACCCTGATGGCGGCGGACTCTGCCGTCATGGTCATCGACGCCGCCAAGGGCGTTGAGGCCCAGACCATCAAGCTGTTCAAGGTCTGCACCCTGCGCCATATCCCCATTTTCACCTTCATCAACAAGATGGACCGCGAAGCCCGCGACCCCTTTGAGCTGATGGAGAACATCGAGGAGATCCTGGGCATCAAGACCTACCCCATGAACTGGCCCATCGGCTGCGGCAAGGAGTTCAAGGGCGTGTTCGACCGCAACACCCGCAAGGTGCTGGCATTTTCCAGCGACGGCCGCGCCAACGGCGTGAAGATGGTGGACGAAATCACCGCCGAGCTGGGCGCACCCGAAATGGACGAATTGATCGGCGCGGCCAACCACCAGAAGCTGGCTGACGACATTGAGCTGCTGGATGGCGCCGCCGAAGAGTTTGACCTGGACGCTGTGCAGCACGGCCAGCTGAGCCCCGTATTCTTTGGCTCCGCGCTGACCAACTTTGGCGTGGAGCCGTTTTTGAAGGAGTTCCTGCGCCTGACCCCCACCCCGCTGCCCCGCAAGGACGCGCAGAGCGGTGAGCTGGTCGAGCCGTGCAGCGAGCAGTTCAGCGGCTTTGTGTTCAAAATCCAGGCCAACATGAACAAGAATCACCGCGACCGCATTGCGTTTTTGCGCATCTGCTCCGGCAAGTTTGAGCGCGGCATGGAAGCATTCCATGTGCAGGAGGGCAAGAACATCAAGCTTGCTACCGGCACCAGCCTGATGGCTGACGACCGTGCCATCGTGGACGAAGCCTATGCCGGCGATATCATCGGTCTGTTTGATCCGGGCATCTTCTCCATTGGCGATACGCTGTGCACCGGCAAACAGCATGTGCAGTTTGCGGGCATCCCCACCTTTGCGCCGGAACATTTTGCCCGCGTGACCCAGGTGGACACGATGAAGCGCAAGCAGTTTGTGAAAGGCATGGAGCAGATCGCACAGGAAGGCGCGATCCAGATTTTCCGCGACCTTGGCTCCGGTATGGAGGAAGTTATCGTCGGCGTGGTCGGCGTGCTGCAGCTGGAAGTGCTGGAATACCGCCTGCGCAACGAATATAACGTTGACATCCGTATGCAGACCCTGCCGTATGAGCACCTGCGCTGGATCATGAACGACCCGGACGAGCTGGACCCCAAAACACTGGACCTGACCAGCGACACCCGCTGCATCGAGGACCTGAAGGGCAACCACCTGCTGCTGTTCGGCAGCCCGTGGAGCATCAACTGGGCCGAGCAGCACAACGAACAGCTGAAGCTTTCCGAGTTCGGCAACCTGACGTTCTGATTTTGTTTTGTAATTATGAAAAAAGGCATTGCGGGCCGCGCGTCTGCAATGCCTTTTTTGCATCTTGCGGTTGCACATGGGGGCCAAAACGGGTATACTGAGAGAGTATAACTTTGTCCTTTTGCAGAAAGGAGGCCGCCCGGATGAAGGCTGACCGCTATTTGTTTGATGGTTCCCACCCATGCGCGCTGCGCAAGCTGCCCTGCGACAGCAAGGATGACCATGTAAAGAAAGACGATATCCTGGCCAAAACTGCCGAAAACCTGGAAAAGATGGCCGCCCTGCAGGACGCCTTTTACGCCGATGGGCGCGAGGGCCTTGTGATCATTCTGCAGGCGCTGGATGCCGCCGGGAAGGACAGCACCATAAAGCATGTGATGGGCGGCCTGAACCCCCAGGGTGTACAGGTAACCAGCTTCAAGCAGCCCACCAGCGAGGAACTGCACCACGACTTTTTGTGGCGGGTGAACAAAGTTCTGCCACCCCGCGGCAGCATTGCCATTTTCAACCGCAGCTATTACGAGGACGTTCTGGTGGTGCAGATCCACGACCTGCAAAAGACCTACCAGATGGCCCCGCGCGTGCTGGAAGACAGCAAGAAGGACTTTTTTGAAAAGCGCTACCGCCAGATCCGCAGCTATGAAGAATACCTGTACGAGAACAGCTACCGCGTGGTCAAAATCTTTCTGCACGTTTCCAAGGACGAACAGAAAAAGCGCTTTTTAGAGCGCATTGACCGCCCGGAAAAGAACTGGAAGTTCTCCTGCTCCGACCTGAAAGAGCGGATGCGTTTTGACGAATATCTGGATACCTTTGATGAAGTCATCACCGCAACCGCTACCAAGCACAGCCCGTGGTATGCCATCCCGGCTGACCAGAAATGGTACACCCGCTACCTGGTCAGCGAGATTGTACTGGATGCTTTGCAGAAGAGCTGCCACGAATACCCGGTGCTTTCGGACGATGCAAAGGCCGAACTGCTGAACTGCAAGGCAGCGCTGGAACAGGAATAATGCCAAACGCTGCCGGGTGGATGTTCCCCCGGCAAGCCGCAAAAGGAGGGGCGCACTTTGCCGCCGATCCGCGTATTACAAATCATGCCCGCCATGGACGCCGGCGGCATGGAAACCTTTGTCATGAATGTCTACCGTGCCGTGGACCGCAGCCAGGTACAGTTTGACTTTTTGTACCACTATGATAAGCCCTGCTTTTATGATGCTGAAATTGAAGCCCTGGGCGGGCACATTACCAAGCTGACGGTGCGGCAGGACAATAATATCCCGAAATACCTGCATGACCTGCGCGCCTTTTTTACCGCGCACCCGGAATACAAGGTCATCCACGGGCATTACAGCGGCTTTGGCATGTTTTATAATGCCGTGGCCCGCCGCTGTGGGGTGCCGGTGCGGGCAGGCCACAGCCACAACACTGCCTATGAGCACAACCTGGTGGGCCAGCTGGACCGGCTGATGAGTTCCCGCTTTGACCACGACCTGACCCACCGCTTTGCCTGCAGCCAGCGCGCCGGGGAGATGCTGTACGGCAAACACCCGTTCACCGTGCTGCCCAACGGCATTATGACCGATGTGTTCGTCCTCCACGATCCCGCCGCCCGCGCCGCCCTGCGCGCTGAGCTTGGTGTGCAGGAAGGTGAAATTCTGTTTGGCCATGTGGGCCGTTTTTGTGAGCAGAAAAACCATGCCGGGCTGCTGCGCATTTTTGCCGGGGTCAGCCGCCGCATGCCCAACGCCCGGCTGGTGCTGATCGGCACCGGCGAGCTGGTTGATTCCACCCGTGCCCTTGCCCAGGAGCTTAACCTGAGCGACCGGGTAATTTTTGCCGGGGTGCGCAAGGATATGGCCGCGCTGTACCACGCCATGGATGTATTTTTGCTGCCCAGTTTGTTTGAGGGGCTGCCCGTTGTGCTGGTGGAAGCCCAGGCCGCCGGCCTGCCCTGCTTTGTGGCCGATACGGTGGACCCCGGCGCGGCGTTTGCCGGCAACATCCACTACCTGCCCTTGCAGAATGAAGCCGCCTGGGCTGATTCCATTGCCGCGGCGGACCTGACCCGTGACCCCAACGCCCAGGCCAAAGCCATTGCCGCCGGATTTGATGTGCACACCAGCGCGGGCATCCTGCAAAAATTTTACCTGGAGCAGACGCAGAAATATACAAAGGAG
>ENA-ORSK01002918-ORSK01002918.1-human-gut-metagenome-genome-assembly--contig:-NODE-2918-length-10693-cov-3.845554_pt1 | contig 10693 bp, 9 predicted proteins | sample MGYA00242192_ERZ509159 | MGnify/ENA primary metagenome ERZ509159 (study PRJEB26280, sample SAMEA2338663) | human gut metagenome | biome: human gut; feature: human-associated habitat; material: faeces...
GGAACATGGAGGACTGGTCGGACACCAGCACATGGCCCTTGGTGTTGGGCAGCTTGTTCCAGGTCACGCCGTGGATGGTCTCGTTCTCGCAGATGTACACGTAGTCGGTGTCCTCGGGGATATCCAGGTCGGAGCAGTCGGGGATATAGCTGTAATTCTTATCCTTGGAGGAGGCGGCTACGATGACCTCGCCGTACTTCTTGGCCTCGGCAATGGCCTTCTTGGACCATGCGCCGGTCTCGATGTACACAGCCTTGCCGTTCTTCATCAGGTTCCACGCCACAGCGGCGAACTGCAGGGTAGCGCCGCCCTGGATGAACAGCACCTTGTAGTTGTCGGGGATGTTCATCAGCTCGCGCAGATCGGCCTCGGCCTCGTCGATGATCTGCTGGAACACCTTGGAGCGATGGCTCATCTCCATGACGCACATACCGCTGCCGCGGTAGTTCATCATTTCGTCGCGGATCTCCTCCAGCACGGGCTCCGGCATCATGGCGGGACCGGCGGAGAAATTAAAAGTACGACCGTATTTCATGTGGTTTTCCTCCTATTTGTATATTGTTGGGTCTTCCTTGTGCCTTTTGCGTTTGGTAATATATAGTATACGGCAACACCGCGGCATAATCAACAGGGAAAATGAAAAAAAGTCAGATAAACTGAAAATTTTTCAGCCCTGCTGAAAGTTTATCCGACAGGGTTTGACACACTCCCGCATAGATGGTAGAATAATCGTCTGCAAAGAGAACGTTACAGGAGGCGGCACGGCCATGGAGAAGGTAAAGGAGCGCATCACACACTACAGTCTGTACGTCACTGCCCTGCTGAAATGGCTGGCGGTGGGCGCACTGGTGGGCGGCGTGGGCGGCTTCGTGGGCGCGCTGTTCCACCTGGGCGTCGACTGTGCCACCAACGTCCGCCTGGCCCACCCTTGGATTTTGTACCTGCTGCCCCTGGGCGGCGTGGTCATCGCCCTGCTGTACAGGCTGTGCCGGCTGGAGGGCGCGGGCACCAACGCCGTCATCGAGTCCGTCCACTTCGGCAAAAAAATACCCACCCTTCTGGTGCCGCTGATCTTCGTCTCCACGGTCATCACCCACCTGTGCGCCGGCCGTGAGGGCGCGGCCCTCCAGATCGGCGGCGGCATCGGTTACCGCACCGGCACGCTGCTGCGCCTGGGGGAGAAGGACCTGCCCCTGGCCACCCTCTGCGGCATGGCGGGCGTGTTCTCCGCCCTCTTCGGCACACCCCTGACGGCCACCATCTTCGCTCTGGAGGTCATCAGCGTGGGCGTGCTGTACTACGCCGGGCTGCTGCCCTGTATCACCGCCTCTCTGACCGGCTACTACATCGCTCTCCTCATGGGCGTGGAGCCCACCCGCTTCACCGTGGCCATGCCGGCGCTGGCCTGGCCCACCCTGGGCCTTGTGGCGGTGCTGGCTGTGGGCTGCGCTCTGGTGAGTATCCTCTTCTGCCGCGGCCTGCACATCACCGAGCACCTGGCCGCCCGTGTCCTGAAGGATCCCTTCCTCCGTGCCGCCGCGGGCGGCTGCGTGATCGTAGCCGCCACGCTGCTGCTGGGTACTACGGACTATAACGGCGCGGGCATGGATGTGGTGGCGCGCGCCCTGTCCGGCCAGGCGGACCCCTGGGCCTGGCTGTTGAAGCTGGCCTTCACCGCCGTCACCATCGGCTGCGGCTTCAAGGGCGGCGAGGTGGTGCCGTCGTTCTTCGTGGGCGCGACCTTCGGCTGTGTCCTCGGCGGACTGCTGGGCCTGCCGCCCGCCTTTGCCGCCGCCATCGGCCTGGTGTCCGTGTTCTGCGGCGCGGTGAACTGCCCCATCGCCTCCGTCATCCTCAGCATTGAGCTCTTCGGCTCCGGCGGTCTGGTCTATTTCGCCGCCGCCTGCGCCCTCAGCTACCTGCTCTCCGGCTATTGCGGGCTCTACAGCAGCCAGACCATCCTCTACTCCAAGCTGAAGGCGGAGTTCATCAACGTGCATACCCATGAGTAAAATCGGCCCCCGGGAACCCGGGGGCTAACATTTTATAAGCAAATCTTAACGTTTCGTTCACATGATTTTCCGAAAATCGTGGTATCCTGCGGGTAGTACAAGAAAAAGAGGTATCGCCCGTGAAGCGCACGCTGACCGAACAACAGAAAAAAACACTGTCCGTACTGGCCATCGTCATATTCGTTCTGCTGTCGGCGGCGCTGGCCTGGTTTGTGGGGCGGCCCATGGTCCGCTTTGCCCGCCAGCCGGAACAGTTCCGCGCCTGGGTAGACGGCCACGGCGCCTGGGGGCCGCTGGCCTACGCGGCCATGGTGTTTCTGCAGGTGCTGGTGGCCATTATCCCCGGGGAGCCGCTGGAGATCGCCGGGGGCTACGCCTTCGGCGCCTGGGCGGGCACGGCCCTGTGCTTGCTCGGTGCCGTGCTGGGCAGCGTGACCGTCTTTGCCCTGGTCCGCCGCTGGGGCCGCGGTCTGGTGGAGGTGTTCTTCCCGGCGGACAAGCTGGAAAAGCTCCATTTTCTCCTCCATACCTCCCCCAAGCGCACCGCCCTGTTCTGGCTGATCTTCACCGTTCCCGGTACGCCCAAGGACCTGCTGTGCTACTTCGCGGGCCTGACGGACCTGCCGTGGGGGACCTGGCTGCTGATCGCCACAGTGGGCCGCCTGCCCTCCATCGTCACCTCCACCGTGGGCGGCAGCGCCTTGGGCGGCAGGAGCTACCTGTTTGCGGCCCTTGTCTTTGGCGGAACACTGCTTTTATCCCTGGTGGGGCTACTGATCTACCGCTGCGTATGCCGGCGCCATGAAAAAAACAACTACCCCGAGAAAAAGGCTGAAGATTGACGGTTGCACCGATGAAATGCATATGCTATAATAGCTGCAAGCGGCCATAATGTTTTTCATTTTTTGTCATTTTTCTTCCCGCTTTGGTGGGGTCCGAAAAATGTGACCGCAGTATACCATTCCGCTCTGCGGCATGATATACGACAGGTGATTTGCGGAACGGAATGGGTCACATCCCAGCGGTACCAAGCCGCCGTAGACGGATTTTATGCCGCCGAGGCCATTGGGGCAGCACTGCCCCGAGAAGGACTCGGCATCAGGCATCCGGAGCCGGAATACTTTCCCCAAATCAGAAGGTCCTTGGCTCTTGGGGGATGCCGGCAGGACCGATATGGAATAACTATGCCCCCAAAGGGGGATTTTTTTTGCCCAGGGAGGTAAATATGAAAAAAAAGACGGTTTATAATATCATTATGTTGGCTGTCATCGCCGCCATCGCCGCAGTGGCCGTTCTTCTGGTCGGGCGGCACCTGGGCTGGTTTGACAAGGCCGCCCCGGAGGGTGAGGCCGCGGCCATCAGTGCTACCGTGCGCAAGGGCCTGGCCAATCTGGAGCGCGGCGGCATCGCCTCGGAGCTCAAGGGGCAGACGCAGCTGCGCCAAGGCGATGTGATATCCGTGGCCAGCGGATATGTGGCTGTGGAAGCAGACACAGGCAGCCTGATGCTCTCCCAGGGAAGCCAGCTGGAGATCGTGTCAGCGGCGGAGGCGCAGGTGCGCCTGGTAACGGGTGAGGCCTTCTGCCAGGTGGGAGACAAGCCTGTTAAGCTGCAGTACGGTGAACACAACGCCACGCTGCAAAATACCGTGCTGGTGTGTACCGTACGCACGGGATCTGAAACCATATATGTGCTGGGCGGGGCCGTCAGCGACGGGGAGAACACCTTTACCGCCGGCAAAACCGGCTGCTATGTAGGCCAGGAGCTCTCCGTGCAGGATATGGATCTGCAGGCCCTGAGCTCCTTTGCCCTGGATTGCGTTTTGGGTTGCGGGGAGAGCATCTTCTGCTCGGCAGATGAGGTGCAGGCCGTATTGGACGGACGGAATGTACCGGCGGATGTCATCCAGCCCGAAAATCCGGAGACCCCGGACACGACCGATACGCCCGATGTATCAAGCAAGCCGGACAAGCCCAATACCTCCAGCAAGCCCGGCAAACCGAATACGCCCAGCACGCCCAGCACCCCCAGTACGCCCAGCAAGCCCGACACACCCGATACTCCGGATACGCCCGACAAGCCTCAGCCGGCGGGGCCGACCTGTACCATTGAGATCCGCTGCGACACTATTTTAAACAATATGAAGGATCTGACGCCGGGATTGGACGTTTATGTGCCCGATAACGGCACCATTCTCGCTGCCACCACCGTTTCCTTTACCGCCGGAGAGACCGTTTTCGATGTGCTGAACCGGATCTGCAATGAGCGGAATATTCAGATTGAATACAGCTACACCCCCCTATACGGCAGCTACTACATTGAGGGCATTAACCACCTGTATGAATTTGATTGCGGACAGCAATCCGGTTGGATGTACAAGGTAAACGGCTGGTTCCCCAACTACGGCTGCTCCAGCTACAAGCTGGAGGGCGGCGAGACCATTGTGTGGGCCTACACCTGCAAGGGCCTGGGCACCGATATAGGCGCACCCAGTATGGGCTGAACTATACGGCACACATGAAAAGGAGGCTATGACCGTGCAGGACTATGATGTGCTTTCCCGCTGTCACCCGGCGGTGAATTTCCTGTTCTTTGCGGCGGCCATCGTGCTGACGGTGGTGCTGTTTCACCCGGCGTATCTGCTGGTCTCCCTTCTGTGCGGAGGGGCGTACTACGCCGTGCTGCGCCGGGCGCGCTGCATTAAAGCCCTTGGCTTCCTTTTTATAGCCATGGTGCTGGTGGCGGCGGTAAACCCGCTGTTCAACACCCTGGGTGAAACCACCCTCTTTACCCTGTTCGGCCGTCCCTACACCTGGCAAGCCCGGTGGTACGGCGGGTGCGCGGGGATGAGGTTTGCAGCGGTGAGCCTGTGGTTCCTGTGCGGTGGCATCGTCATGACCTCCGACAAGTTCACAAGCCTGTTCGGCGCGGTGATTCCCTCCATTTCCTTGGTGCTGGTGATGGTGCTGCGGCTGATTCCCGCCTACTGGCGAAAGGGAAAGCAGATTGCCGGAGCCCGCAAGTGTATCGGGCGCAGCAGCGCCGGGTCACGAAGGGAGAAAATCCAGGGCGGCATGGACGTGCTTATGTCCCTGTCCGGCTGGGCCCTGGAGGGCAGCGTCATCACCGCCGACTCCATGCGCTGCCGGGGCTATGGAGCCCCAGGCAAGCGCACCAGCTTTCAGATTTACCGCTTTACCGGGCGAGACCGGTTTATCACCGGGCTGATACTGGCGGCCCTGGCCGCCGCCATCTATGCCGCCGCCGGCGGCAGCGCCCGGGCGGCGTTTATCCCGGCAATAGCTATTGCGAGGGTGGCCGGCTTGCGGCCTATTCTGGGCCTTGCGTCCTACGCCGCACTTTTACTGATCCCCACCTTTTATTCCATTCGGGAGGCTATACTATGGCGCAGTTTGCGATCGAAAATCTGACCTTTTCCTACCCAACAGACCCGGAGCACCCCTCCCTGCAGGAGGTTTCCCTGCAAGTGGAGCAGGGGGAATACATCGCCCTGTGCGGCAAGTCCGGCAGCGGAAAAACCACTCTCCTGCGGCACCTGAAGACTGTCCTCACCCCCCACGGCAATCGCACGGGGTCTATCTTCTATGAGGGTGCGCCCTTGGACCAGGCGGACCTACGCAAGCAGTCGTCTGAAATCGGCTTCGTCATGCAGAATCCGGACAGCCAGATCGTCACGGACAAGGTGTGGCACGAGCTGGCCTTCGGCTTGGAGAGCCTGGGCTGCGATCAGAAAACCATGCGCCTGCGGGTAGCGGAAATGGCCAGCTATTTCGGCATTCAGAGCTGGTTTCACCGGGATGTGGCGGAGCTATCCGGCGGGCAGAAGCAGCTTTTAAACCTGGCCTCCATCATGGCTATGCAGCCAAGAGTGCTGATTCTGGACGAGCCCACCAGCCAGCTTGACCCCATCGCCGCCTCGGACTTTCTCAACACGGTGAAAAAAATCAACCGGGAGCTGGGCACCACGGTGCTCATCACCGAGCACCGGCTGGAGGACATCTTCCACGCCGCCGACCGCTGCGTGGTTATGGAAAACGGCCGCATTTTGGCCGACGATGATCCCAAAAAAGTGGGGCAGCTTCTTTACACCCAAAAGAGCGATATGTTCACCGCTATGCCTGCCCCGGTGCGCATTTTCTACGGTGCAGGCGAGCAGGGCGCCGCTTCTCCCCTGACGGTGCGGGAGGGCCGCAGCTGGCTGACGGAAAAGGCCGCCGGAAAAAAGCTGCGCGACACCCTGCCCCCCCAGCCGGAATTCCCGGAGGAGATCCGGGACCCGGCCCTGGAGGTAAAGGAAATTTGGTTCCGCTACGAAAAGGACAGCCCGGACATTCTCAAGGGCGTCAGCTTCCGGGTGCCTAAGGGGACACTCTTTTCCATTGTAGGCGGCAACGGAACGGGTAAATCCACTACGCTCAAGGCCGTGTGCGGCATCTGCAGGCCCTACCGGGGCAAGGTACGCGTGGACGGCCAGGACACCGCCAAATGCAGGGATCTATTCCACGGGAAGCTTGCCATGCTGCCTCAGGACCCCCAGTGCCTGTTTGTGAAGAAAACCGTGCGGGAGGATCTGGAGGAAATGCTCCCCGCCTCCTGCCCGGATAAGGACCGGCGCATTGCGGATATGGCCCGGCTCTGCGACATTACGGCGCTTTTAGAGCACCATCCCTACGACCTGTCCGGCGGTGAGCAGCAGCGCTCCGCCCTGGCAAAGGTGCTGCTGACAGAGCCGAAGCTGCTGCTTTTGGATGAGCCCACCAAGGGTTTGGACAGCTTCTTTAAGCGCCAGCTGGCGGGGCTCCTGCGCCGGCTGATGACAGAGGAGGGCGTGACCATCGTTATGGTGAGCCATGATGTGGAGTTCTGTGCGGAATACGCAGACAGCGTGTCTATGTTCTTTGACGGACAGCTGCTCACCACCAACACACCCCGGCGCTTCTTTGCCCAAAACAGCTTCTACACCACCGCAGCCAACCGCATGAGCCGGCACCTGTTCCCCCAGGCGGTGACGGCGGAGGATGTGGTGACACTGATGAAGGAGAATCAGCTGACATGAACACGAAAAAAACTACCTGGCGCTTTTGGCTGAGCCTTGTGATCCTGCTGGTGCTGGTGCCGCTGACGGTGCTGGTTTTCTCCCGCTTCGACCGGAAATACTACCTGGCGGGGCTGGCCATCATCGTGCTGACCACGGCGGCCTTCTTCCTGCATTTTGAGAGCCGGAAGCCCCAGGCCCGGGAGCTGGTGATCTTAGCGGTGCTATGCGCCCTGGCAGTGGCCAGCCGGGCCGCCTTTGCCGCTGTGCCTCACTTCAAACCCATGCTGGCCATCGTTATGCTCACAGGCATCACCTTCGGGCCGGAGGCGGGTTTTCTGTGCGGGGCCATCAGCGGCTTTGCCAGCAACTTTATTTTCGGCCAGGGGCCCTGGACCCCGTGGCAAATGTTTGCCTACGGCATCGGCGGACTGCTGGCGGGGCTGCTTGCCATGTGGGGCATTCTGAAAAAGGCCCCCAAGGGCTGGAAAGACGTCATCATTTTGGCTGTGTTCGGCTTTTTCGGCATTTTGCTGGTGGTGGGCCCACTGCTGGACACCTCCACCTTCTTTACCGTGGCCACCAGCTATGATGCTGCATCGGTGCTGGCGGTTTACCTGGCAGGTGTGCCGGTGAACTGCGTACACGGCGCGGCAGTAGCTCTGACCATGCTGCTGTTCGGCAAGCCTCTGCTGGAGCGGCTGCAGCGCATTCAGATCAAGTACGGCATGATGGAGCCCTGACGCTATGGAATTTTCACGCTATCATCCGGCCATCAACTTTTTGTACTTCGCGGCGGTGCTGGCAGGCACCATCCTTTTCCGCCAACCGGTATACTTGGCCCTCAGCTATGTGTGTGCATTTTTATACCTGCTGAAGCTCCGGGGCCTCCGGGCCCTGATACCGGGGCTGGGACTTTTGCCCTTTGCGCTGCTCTTTTCCCTGTGGTATGGGTCGTACCACCACTTCGGCATCAAGGTGCTGGGAATCAACTTTATCGGCAACCAGGTGACCCTGGAGTCCTTCCTCTGCGGCGGGACCTGGTCCATGGTGTGCGTGGCAGCGGTCCTATGGCTGGGCTGCATACACGATGTGTTCACCACCGATAAGATCGTGTATCTTTTAGGCCGGGTATCCCCGCACTTGAGCCTGTATTTATCCATCCTGCTGCGGATGGTACCTCGGCTGAACACACAGCGAAAGCGCATTGAGCTGGCCCAGCGGGGTATCGGCCGGGGCAAGGGGCAGGGAAACATCTTCCAGCGTATGCACAACACCTTGCGCCGGGGCAGTATCCTGCTCACCTGGTTCACGGAGGGCATTGTGACCACCTCGGATTCCATGCGCTGCCGTGGCTGCTCCCTACGGGGACGCACCGCCTACTCCCTGTACCGCTTTGATGGGCGGGACAGGGCCTTTGTTATCGGGCTTTGCGCACTGATGAGTGTGCTGCTGATGGCGGTGCTGCTGGATCAAACCATGATCCGCTTTAAGCCCCAGGTGGTGATGATGCCCATCACGCCTATGTCTTTCCTGTTTTATACGGCCTGGGCGGCACTTTGCCTGCTGCCCCCGGCACTGGAGCTTATGGGGACATATAGGTTTCAGCATCTTCGGCAGACGGCCGGCTGATTTTTTCCCGGGATGGAATTGCTCTATTTCCGGACATGTGTTATAATATAGCATATTATTGAGTGGGAGGGTCTCGTCATGACAACAAAAGAACGGCAGAAAGCAATTTTGTCCTATCTGCGGGATGAAAGCACCCCTGTCAACGCAACTACCTTGGCAAAGCTGCTGGGCGTGAGCCGACAGATCATCGTTGGTGATGTGGCCCTGCTCCGTGCCGCCGGCACACATGTCGTGGCCACCTCCCGGGGCTATGTGATCCCGCCGGAGGAGGGCTCGGTGCGTCAGGTAGTATGTCAGCATACTCCCGGGCAGACCCAGGAGGAGCTATACGTTATGGTGGACGGCGGCTGCACCGTTTTGGACGTGACGGTGGAGCACCCGGTCTACGGGGAGATTACAGCACCGCTGCAGCTTTCCAGCCGCCGCGATGTGGACGAGTTTGTGCGAAAAATGCTGGATAATGCCGCCCAGCCCCTGAGCCTATTGACAGATGGTATCCACGCCCATCGGCTGTCCGTGCCGGATGAGGACGCCTTTCAGCGGGTGTGCGCTGCCCTGCGGCAAAAAGGAATGCTGCTGGAGGATTGACAAATCCCGCAATTAGGATATAATGGAGTAGTCAGGTGTCATGACACATGACTACTCCATTATATTTGAGGTGTATCATGCAAAAAGTATCCGCTTTCCTGCGGCGCAAGGACATTGTTTTCTCTCCCAAGCGTTACTTCATTGACGCCATGAGCGCCATGGCCCAGGGCCTGTTCTGCACGCTGCTGGTGGGCACCATTCTCAACACGCTGGGCACCCAGCTGCACATCGGATTTTTAACGGACATCATCGTCACTCTGGGCAAGGGTGACGGCGCGGTGGCCTACACCATCGGCGGCCTGTGCTCGGCTATGGTGGGCCCGGGTATGGCCGTGGCCATCGGACAAGCCCTGAACGCCCCGCCCATGGTGCTGTTTTCCTTGATTCCGGTAGGCTTTGCCACCAATGCCATGGGTGGGGCCGGCGGACCCTTGGCAGTGCTGTTCGTGGCCATCATCGCCTCTGAGATCGGCAAGGCCGTGAGCAAGGAGACAAAAATTGACATTCTGGTGACCCCCATTGTCACCATCCTCTGCGGTATCGGCGCTGCAGCCCTGATTGCCGCCCCCATCGGCACCGCCGCCAGTGCCGTGGGCAAGGCCATCATGTGGGCCACGGAGCTGCAGCCCTTCTTTATGGGCATTATCGTATCCGTGGTCATCGGCATCGCTCTGACGCTGCCCATCTCCTCTGCCGCTATCTGCGCCGCTTTGGGTCTAACGGGCCTGGCCGGCGGCGCCGCCGTGGCAGGCTGCTGCGCTCAGATGGTGGGCTTCGCCGTCATGAGCTTCCGGGAAAATCGCTGGGGCGGCCTGGCGGCCCAGGGCCTGGGCACCAGTATGCTGCAGATGGGCAACATTGTCCGCAATCCCAGAATCTGGATCCCGCCCACCTTGGCCTCCGCCATCACAGGCCCTATTGCCACCTGCATCTTCCGCATGGAGATGAACGGCGCTGCGGTGTCCAGCGGCATGGGCACCTGCGGTCTGGTGGGGCAGATTGGCGTGTATACCGGATGGTTGGCGGACATAGAGGCCGGGACCAAGGCCGCCATCACCGCCATGGACTGGATCGGGCTGGTGCTCGGGTGCATCGTGATCGTCGTGCTGCTCGCGACGACGAAGCCAATCGTGGGGAAGGGGTATCTCTATCCGCTCTGCCCGCTCGACAAAAAGGCGCTGTTTGCGCTGCTGGTGCGAAAGCCCATCAGCCGCGACAACACCTGAGGACAACAAAAAAGGCACCCTGCAAAAGCAGGATGCCTTTTTCTTGTTGGTTCATGCGCACAGATGTGCGGCACGAGAAAGTCGTAAGGGATTTTCGATTAGAAAATGCCCTGAGCCATCATGGCGTCGGCGACCTTCTGGAAGCCAGCGATGTTGGCACCGGCGACCAGGTTGTAGCC
>ENA-ORSK01002919-ORSK01002919.1-human-gut-metagenome-genome-assembly--contig:-NODE-2919-length-10686-cov-4.505691_pt1 | contig 10686 bp, 7 predicted proteins | sample MGYA00242192_ERZ509159 | MGnify/ENA primary metagenome ERZ509159 (study PRJEB26280, sample SAMEA2338663) | human gut metagenome | biome: human gut; feature: human-associated habitat; material: faeces...
AACAGAAAGAAGGACCTTAGGGTTTATAATAACCCCTTGGTCCTTCTTTTTTTCGGGACTATGCTTTTTTCACAGCCCCTATTTTATAGTTTTCTTTTGTCAAAACAGAGACTCCTTATCTACAATTTTGGTCTATTTGAAGATATTATACGATGTGAGTGTCAAAAGTAAATTTTGCCACTCACTGATGTAACCGGATTGCTCCATTGCTATGCAATTCCCGCAATCCTCGAACACTGAAAACGGAATTTATACTTTTGACACTTACATCATAAAATGTATCAATAATAGGAAAATTTGAAAAAATCAAAAAAATGAAAGTGCTCGCGGTTGCGCTTTCCTTTGGCGGCATTTTGTTTTTCTATAATGCGGACGGCTCGGTAAGCCTGCCGGGGGTGGCACTTGCTTTCGCATCGGGGATGACCTATGCGTTTTACACGATTTATCTCAAGGAAAGCAGTCTCAAGGACATGGATTCGGTGAAGCTTATTTTCTGCCTGAACACGGTCGGCGCGGTGATGATGGGTGCGGTGGCGCTTATAGCAGGTGATTTTACGGTTGGACTGACACCGGCAGCATGGGCAGTGGCAGGATTTCTGGCGGCATCCTTTATCGGAGTGCTGGGCTATCAGGTCGGAGTGAAATGCATCGGGCCGCAGAACACAGCAATCCTGAGTACCTTTGAACCGATTACGAGCGTGATTCTCGGTATACTGGTGTATCAGGAAAGCTTTTCGCTTAGGACGCTTTTGGGCTGCCTGTGCATCCTTTCTTCGGTAATTATCGTGGCAAAAATGAAAGAATAGAGCAGATAAAGTAAAAATATTCTAAGATTCCCTCTTTGAGGAATGAAAAACTATTGTTTTTTCAATGCGTGTTGTTTTGGTGGTCATCGTCCCGCGGGTCATTCCTGCCTTACGGAACAGAGCATCCGTAACCGGTGACAGTGTCAGGACGGCTGCTCTTTCATGTCCTTTTCATGCGTCAAATCCGAAACGAAACCCTTACGGTCTGCGTGTAGTGTCAGAATATCACATATTTTATCCAAAAAACAGCAAAGAAACATACTTCATCCAGCAATAATTATAATTACTTTTGCAAAGTAATCAAATCTGTTGCAAACCTACAATCAAAACACAGGTAAATATGAAAAGAATTTCAATACTCCTCGTATTTCACATCCTAATGGGCGCCTGCTGCATGGCGCAGAGCAATGCCGAGCGCAAGGAATACGCCTCGCGCGTGAAGGCTGCATTCGTAAAGGCGTGGAACTCATACATGAACTATGCCTACGGCATGGACGCCGTGAATCCCATTTCGGAGAAAGGTCACAACTGGTATTCGGAATCGCTGCTCATGACGCCCGTCGATGCTTACAGCACCATGTGTCTCATGAATCTGAAGAAACAGAAGAAGCAGGCGCGCGAACTCATATTCAGCCGCCTCAATTTCGACAAGGACATGGACGTGCAGCAGTTCGAGATAGCAATAAGAATGGTGGGCGGACTCATCTCCGCCTACCAGCTCGACGGCGACAGACGTTTTCTTGAGCTGGCGAAAGACCTGGGCGACAGGCTCATGCCGGTGTTCGACACGCCTACGGGAATACCCTACCGCATGGTGAACCTGCGCACTGGAGCCATAAGCGGCAACGTGACCTGGGTTCCATGCTGCTGGAATACGGTATGCTGAGCAAGCTAACGGGCAATCCGGAGTATTATGACAAGTGCAAGCGCGGCATAGTGGAGGTTTACAAGCGTCGTGGCAAGACCGGACTCGTGGCAGGAGGGATAAACTGCGACACGGGCGAATGGACCGACAACAAGGCGCACATACGCGGAGGCATCGACGCCTTCTACGAATATCTGCTCAAGGGCTACATCCTCTTCGGCGACGAGGACCTGCTGCACATGTGGCAGACATCGCTCGACGGTGTGAACCGCTACCTGGAGGACCGTACCGCCGACGGCTATTGGATAGGCGAAGCTGACATGGATACCGGAGAGCGCACGGCCACCGTGTTCGGCGCTCTCGACTGTTTCTGGAACGGATGTCTCGTGCTCGCCGGCGAGACGGAGCGCGCCAAGATGCTTCAGGAGTCGATTTTCAAGATGTGGACCATGTATGGCATAGAGCCTGAAGCCATCGACTACAAGACCATGCAGGTGCTCAGTCCGGGTTACATGGTGCGTCCCGAGGCCATCGAGGCCACCTACTACGTATGGCGCGCCACGGGCGACAGCCGTTATTACGAGATGGGCAAGACCATGTTTGAGTCGATAGAGAAATACTGCCAGACCGAAAACGGATATGTGCAGCTGAGCGATGTGCGCACAAAAGAGAAGTGGGACACGCTGGAGAGCTTCTTCTTCGCCGAGACAATGAAATACTGCTATCTGTTCTTCGCGCCCGAAAAGGTGTTCAGTTTCAAGGACTATGTGCTCAACACCGAGGCCCATCCGCTGCGCAACACGTGGGACAAGGGATGGCGCGGTGACTACATGATGCACGGCGGTGGCGCCGGTGATGCTGCGCAATGAGCGGTGCGAGTGGTCATTCTGCGTCTGTCCGTATCCGCCTTCGTTGCCTATTCACGACGTGGTATATCCCTTCAGGCGGCATTCATTGCCGCTGACTGGCTCGGCCTTCCGTGTGCTCAGTGTGGCGTTACACGCAATGAGCATGAACAGAAAAATGCTTATGGACTTTCTTATGTTCAGTTATTTGTAAGGATTAAGATGTTAATGGTCCGCCGTTTTGTCTCCTACGGCGATGTATTGTGACGGCGCAGTGCTCTCCGCAGTCATTCTGTAGGTGGTTGTGAGGCTTTTATCTTCATTGTCAATACCTGTAATCGTCTGTGGTTTACGAAAGATATTCCATCCGTCAATGCGCAGCCTGATCATTGCGCGTAGCAGGACAGCACGCACACAATGAGTTGTTTATAAGACCGAAAAAATTGCTTCAGAACATCAGGTGAATAAAACCGTCGCCCGACACATCATTTCAGAAGCATCAGGACGCTGCCTCCCGTTATGAGCAACGCACCGAGAACCACGCGCATACTGACCTGTTCTTTCAGAAAAATAAACGAAAGAAATATGGTAATCACCACGCTAAGTTTATCTATGGGCGCGACACGCGACACATCGCCCGTCTGTAATGCCTTGAAATAGAACAGCCACGACAGGCCCGTAGCCGCGCCGGAAAGCACAAGAAAAATCCAGGAGTGATGAGGTATTGACTTCAGTTCGGCCGTGTGTGAGCCGAAAATCACGATGCCCCATGTGATGACGAGGATGACCGATGTGCGTATGGCTGTTGCCAAATCAGAATTGATGTCCTTCACTCCGGTCTTTGCGAAGATGGCTGTCAGAGCAGCAAAGAATGCCGACAGCAATGCATAATATTTCCACATTACTCTTTTGTCTTTTACAAACACATCACATATTGAAGGCAAAAGTAATGATAAATTCTGAGGAAACCGCATATTCGCCGATTCTTCACTATAATTAAATGATATCATAAACTTATGGAGACGGTCAGGGCGTGGCATTATATAAATTAATGTCACGCCCCGATGGACAATGAAAAGCCTCAATCACGTTTCAGTCCCCATTTCTTGTTTGGCTTGGCCGAAGCCTTGTAGGTTATTGTTCCGCCGTCCTTCAGCACGTCCCAGTCTATCCATGCCGAGTTGTAGGTCTTGCCGTTGAGACGCATGGAGTTGATGTACTGTCCGTCACGGCCTCCCTTTATCTGGAGCAGACCGCCAGGCAGATGAATCTTTATGTCGGAGAACTGCGGCATGTTGATGCAGAACTGCGCCACGCCAGGTGTCATAGGATAAAGTCCTATCGACGCGTATATGTACCAGGAACCCATAGCTCCGCAGTCGTCGTTGCCGGGAAGACCCGACGGTGACGAGTCGTAAGCCTCGCGGAGTATGCGTGAGATGATGGCCGAAGTCTTGTAAGGGCGGTCCACATAGTTGTATATCCACGGCACCTGGAAGTCAGGTTCGTTGCCCGCAGCAAAGAAGTGGTCGTCGTAACCGGCGTCAATACGCACGAAGAGCGAGTCGAGACGTTTCTCGGCGGCAGCCTTTCCGCCTATTGTGTCGATGAGAGTCTCAAGGTCGTAAGGCACCATCCAGAAGTAGTTTTCCTTTGTTGCTTCGCGCCAGTCGTCGTCTGGCTTCTTCCAGCTCATGTCGTTGTTGTTGCGCGAGCGCAGCCAACGGGTTGAAGGATCGTAGAGATTCTTCCAGTTGGAAGCGCGGTTAATGAAGAAGGCGGCGTCCTTGTCGTTGCCCATCGCCTGCTTTGCGAACTGTCCGATGGCATAGTCGGCCGATGTGTATTCAAGGCAGAGCGATGCGTTCTCAATGCCTTTCTTGATGTAGTTGGACAATCCCGGGCGCACCTCAACGTTCTGCGAGTAGGTGCGAGGTTCGAGAGCACCCTTGCGCATATACTCGTATGCCTTCTTCAGGTCGAAGTCGCGGCCGCCGAAAGCGTAGGTATTGGATATTATGACAGGTGTAGGGTCGCCGTGCATGACGCCCGTCTCGATGTTGGCGAGAATCCAACGGCCGTATCCACCGCTCTGTTCTGCGAAGGCGACGAGCGACTGCATCATGTCCGAACTCTCCTTAGGATAGAGCACTGCCAGTATCTGACTCTGCGTACGGTAGGTATCCCATCCGCTGAATGTGGTGTAATGGTCGCGTCCCGGTTCCGTCTTGTGCACTTTCCAGTCGGCTCCCAGATATTCGCCATTGACGTCGTTGAACACGTTGGGATGGATGAGCGTGTGATAGAAGTGCGTGTAGAACTGCTTCATGCGGTCGGCATCGCCCGTCACCTCAATCTTGCCCAGGTGTCTGTTCCACTCTGTGCGTGTGTCGGCAAGCACCTGATCAAAATCTCGTCCGGCGTTGTCCTTCTGCAGATTCTCGTGTGCGTTGGCAATAGATACATACGAAATGGCCACCTTGTACTCCACTGTACGGCCGCCCGATGTGTCGAACGTGAAGTAAGCGCCCGAGTTGCTGCCGCCTATGGTGAGGCGTCCGTCCTTCATGTCGTTTCTTATCCATGTGCCCTGCACCTTGGAAGGAGTGTTGAATTCGGCCACGAAATACACGCGGTAGTCGGTCTGATAGCCGCAGAAGTCGCCGCCCTCGGCATATCCTTCGAGTGTTGTGGGCGATGTGATCTTCACCAGTGCGTTGGTGAGTTTGGTTGAGCATACGCCGCTGCCTATTATCACCGTGCCCTCAGATGCCGATGAAGGGAACGTCATGCGCACTACTCCGCTGCGCTTCGACACCGTTGTCTCGCACTTCACGCCGTCCTTGTATTCGAGCGACAGATAGCCTGCCTGCGACGCAAGGATGTCCTTGTAGAACGGGAATGAGCCCATGTCGCCAGGCGATTTGTCCAGACGTCCGGCCAAAGCTATGAGCGGGAAGTTGCCCATCTCCGGGCATCCGCCTCCCGATATCTGGTTCACCACGATGCCGCGTTACGGTTCGAAGTGAGTCGGAGTGAGCTGCATCATTCCGAACGGATAGGTGGCGCCAAGAAAGGTGAAGCCCGAAGCCAGTCCGTTGGGGCCAGGTTTACCCACCGTTCCCATACGGGTGTCAACCATGGAAGCATAGTCGGGTGTTGTGTCTCCGGCTACGGCTGTGTGGCAGGCGATACATAAGAATACGCCTGCAAACAACGATTTCAAGAATCCTCTTTTCATTTCAAACAGAGTGTATGTTTATTATGACGTTTATATATTAATATTCAGGTTATTGGGATAGGACGATGTGCCTCTGCACGCGATGTCGTATGATAAATGAAAAACAATTTTATATATAAAAAACCGAAAGGCTATAAAATATGAAACGTAATGTCTAATGTGTGTATATTTATGTATATTTAACTGTTTTGAGCTGTGAAATTGGTATGAAAGGTCTTTCGTTGTGATATGTTTCGCAGAAAAATATTCGTGAACAGAGTCGGAGTCGGTGCTGTTTCTTTGGCGGCGGACTGTATTATATCCAGTGAATGTGTGTTGGCCTTGCATCATGTAAATGTGTGATAAGATGTATTGGATAATGGTTAAATATTGATGCCGACATCTCCATGCTGTCGTTTCTTTCAGTGTGTGCTGTTCTTATGCTATGTATATGTGAGTGTCGGGCACTTTAGTCAGGCTTTTGACAATCATATATCTGCTCAGTGTATGACGTCAGAACAGGCTCTCATATATTGAGGAATGGACATTCCTGCATTGTTGTATTTCCGTAAAAACTTCGTTTTCACGCTTGCTTTTGCACTCATCTTTCGCTATCTCTGAATAAGATAGGATGCGGCTCGGCAAAGCCATTACTGAAAAGAAAATATCTTTTCGTTTGTCTTTGCACTCACCTTTCACTATCTCTGAATAAGATAGGATGCGGTTCGGCAATATCAAAATCCGTAAAAACTTCGTTTTCACGTTTGCTATTGCACTCACCTTTCGCGATCTTTGAATAAGATAGGATGCGGTTCGGCAATATCAAAATCCGTAAAAACTTCGTTTTTCCGTTTGCTATTGCACTCACCTTTCACTATCTTTGCAAAAGAAAGGCGGCGGTTCGGTATGGCATGTCTGGTGTGATGGCTTTGCCTGGTCAGTCTTTCTATTTATCTGCAAAAACTGAATCTATTCATATTTTAACTTTACATATTATCATATTATGAGAATGCGGTTTTTCTTTCTTCTCGGTTTTGTCATGGCCATACATATTGCCGCCATGGCGCAGAATTCATCCGGGCCTGAGATTTCGGACGTGCGTACGACTATATATCCGGCAGTTTACAAGACGGAGGCGGCCGGACAGGCGCGTTGTGTGTGGATAAACATGAAGAGCAAAGGCGCGGCCACGGTGATGTGCACGCTGGGTAAGACTAATCAGAAGGTAAATCTGAACGATGGAGACAACCGTTTCAGCATCTGCATCCCGGAGGTGAAGAAGGCTACGAAGCTCATGCTCACGGTGAAGAACGGCGACCGCGTGGTTGCAAAAAGCAAGGTTGAGGTGAGGCCTGCGCGCCATTGGCAGATGAATCTTGTGCAGCACACGCACACCGATATAGGATACACACGCTCGCAGATGGAGATTCTGGCCGAGCATCTGAGATACATTGATTATGCGCTTGACTATTGCGACGCGACCGACAACTATCCTGACGCGGCGAAGTTCAGATGGACCTGTGAGGTGTCGTGGGCCGTGAGCGAATATCTGAAGACTCGTCCGGCGGAACAGGTAGAACGTCTGAAGCGCCGCGTGAAGGAAGGACGGATAGAGCTTGCGATGATGTTCCTCAACTTCGACGAGCTTCCCGACGAGCAGACTCTCGCTGCCTCGCTCGCTCCCGTGAAGCAGTTCCGCGACAACGGAATGCGTGCCGAGCTGGCCATGCAGGACGATGTGAACGGTATGGGATGGTGTTTCACGGAGTTCTTCAGCGACGCTGGCATAAAATATGTGAACATGGGAACTCACGGCCACCGCGCCCTCATCTGCTTCGACATGCCCACCGTGTTCTGGTGGCAGTCGCCATCGGGCAAGAAGGTGCTGGCCTATAGAGCCGAACATTACAATCAGGGCAACTTCTTCGGCATACACAACACCGACGATTTCGAGGGTTTCGAGACGCGGGTGCTCGAATATCTCGGCCAGCTTGAGGCGAAGGGATATCCTTACGACATCTGCGCCGCACAGCATTCGGGCTATTTCACAGACAACGCGCCGCCTTCAACAAAGAGCTGCGAGATGGTGAGACGATGGAACGAGAAGTATGAATGGCCCAAGCTGCGCACGGCTGTGGCCACCGAGTTCATAAAAACCGTGGAGCAGCGCTATCCTGACAAGATAACCACGGTGCGCGGTGCATGGCCCGACTGGTGGACCGACGGATTCGCATCCGGAGCTCGCGAGGCGGCGATATCGCGCATTACCCACTCCAACATCATTGCCGCGCAGGGCGGACTGGCTATGGCCAAGGTGATGGGTGTGGCACTGCCGGACGGCGTGAACACCGATATTGCCGACGTGAATGAGGCCCTGCTCTTCTACGACGAGCACACATTCGGCCACAGCGAAAGCGTGCGCAACCCCTACGGACTGGAGACATGGGAGCAGCGTTCGCTCAAACAGTCGTATGCATGGGAGGCTTACCGTCACGCAGGACTGCTGGGCGAGACCACTATGGGACTTTTGCAGAGTCGTCTGGAGAAGGCCGCTGTGCCGTCGGTAGCGGTGTTCAACACGCTCGGATGGACCTACAGCGGCCTGGCGAAGGTGTATATAGACCATCAGATACTGCCGCGCGACAAGGACTTCGAGATAACCGCGGCCGACGGAACGCCCATCGCCGCACAGGCGGGAGAGAGCCGCTCGGACGGCACATACTGGTATCTGTATGTCAGGGACGTGCCTGCCATGGGCTACAGCCGCTATTACATAAGGGTGAAGAACGCTCCGGCGAAGGTCTCTGCACCCGTGAAACGACTGTACAGCACGCATGTGGAGAACCGCTGGTACAGCATAGGATTCAACCCGGAGAGGGGAACCATATCCGCCATGACCGACAAGGAGACCGGCCGCACGCTGCTCACACCGGACGCTGAGTGGCAGATGGGCGAGTTCATATACGAGACAGCCGACAGCCGTCACCCCATGGAGCAGTATCGTGCGCCGCAGTTCACGCGCCGGCGACCGGAGAAGATGACGTTCGAATGTTACGAGAAAGGCCCGGTATGGGACACCTATCGCTTCCGTGGCGAGACCGTTGCGGGACGTGACGCCGACAATCTGATGGTGGAATACCGCATATACAATGTGGAGAAAAAGATAGAAGTGGTCTATCGTCTGCGCAAGAAGGCAGTCACCGACCCTGAGGCCGTCTATGTGGCTTTCCCGTATCAGGTGCCCGACGGAAAGATTTTCCTCGACGTTCCGGGCGGAACCATCGAGGCGGGAGTGGATCAGATAAAAGGTTCTTCGAACGACTGGTACACCGTACAGAACTTTGCCGCTGCGCGCAACGACAGCATGCAGATCGTGATGGGCAGTCAGGAGATACCGCTCATGCAGTTCGGCGCAATCAACACAGGCCGCTATCAGGCCGGCGCGACGCCGCAGAGCACGCAGATGTATTCGTGGCCGATGAACAATTATTGGGTGACCAACTTCAACGCCGATCAGATGGGAGAGATTCAGTGGAGCTATTTCATCACTTCCACAGCCGACACTTCAACCGAATACGCCACTCGTTTCGCATGGCAGAACCGCATCCCGTTCCTCACGCGGGTGCTTCAGGCCGATGCAGGTGCGCCTGACACGACGGAGAAGAGCGTGCAGGTGATGAGCGGCATGCCTTCGAATCTGCTGCTCGTGAACATGAAACCGGTGGACAACGAGAAGGCTGTCATCATGCAGCTCAGGGAAATAGGTGGCAAGGAAACGACTTTCAGCATTAAGTCGGACGTGATAGACATCACCGGAACAACCGTCTGCGACGTAACGGGAGAGCCTCTGCAGGGCAGTCAGAAGCCTGTGTTCAGTCCGTGGGAGAACAAGTTCATAAAACTGACGTGGCGCTGACCGTGTGCCATCGGAATGCTGGACGGTTCAGGGCTTCCATGATTTTATGATATTAACGGACGCCAAAGAGCGGAGAATAAGCAAATGGCTGTGTCGTAAACTACGGCACAGCCATTTATTGTAACATGAAACAAAGTATTCCGCGGAATGTGAAGTGTGCTTACACAGACGTGGGGTAAGCTCCTCCGCACCTTATTCCGCGTTTTTCTTCAGCCATTCCAGACGGCGCATGTCGGGCAGATGCTTCACCTTGAAGTTCTCGAACGTCACGTCGAAACCGTCGCCGTCGGGGCATGCAGCCATGAGTCCCACCATCACGGGAGTGTTGTCCTTGAGCCATGCGTTGCGCATGAGAGTGTAGTGAACGTCGTCGAACGAATAGAACACCTCTACTGCGTCGAGGCGTCTTACGGCCTTAATCCAAACATACGGTATGGCTTTGTCGAGCTCTATGACGCTCCAGTCGGATGTGTGGTGTGTCACAACGGCGCTGAGGTTGTATTTTCCGTCAACGTATTCTATGCCGGCCTTGATGTAGTTCTCGTGGTCTATGCGCAGCATTATGCCGGCCTGGTCGAAGCGCTGTTTGTATTTTCCGGTTATCTTGACCTTCACCTCGAACTCTCCTCCGTATGTAGTGTAATAGAAAGGAGCGTCGTCAACGGTGAATCCGTAGTGCGAGATGCGCCAGTAGTCGCTCTTGGGTGTGACTGACATGGTGAGCGCGTTGTTCTCTATTTTCCACTGTTCCGGTTCGTTGAACCACTGCATCTTCTCCAGTGTCTGTGCTGTTGCGTTGTGTGCTGCGAGGCTCATAAGCATTGCGATTGCAAGTTGTTTTATTGTTCTCATTGTTTTTTTAATTGTTTTATTATTATACGCTTGTTGTTTGTTTTCAGATTAGTGGTGTCATCGTGTTTATGGTATGGATAAGACAGGATTCGGCTCGGCAAAGCCGAAATTCAAAAAACGATGTTTTTTTATTTGTCTCTGCCCTCACCTTTCACTATCTTTATAGAAGATAGGATGCGGCT
>ENA-ORSK01002921-ORSK01002921.1-human-gut-metagenome-genome-assembly--contig:-NODE-2921-length-10672-cov-29.357540_pt1 | contig 10672 bp, 6 predicted proteins | sample MGYA00242192_ERZ509159 | MGnify/ENA primary metagenome ERZ509159 (study PRJEB26280, sample SAMEA2338663) | human gut metagenome | biome: human gut; feature: human-associated habitat; material: faeces...
ATACCAACGCCAGCACTGTTATGATTGATTTTCTTTTCATAGTCTTGCTCCTTTTTGATTTAAGTGATTTATTCCAAATCGCCGAAAATCGCGACTTAAAACCTTTATTATTTTTTTATATGTAAATTTAATTATTTTCTTCTTTAAGTAAAATGTTTTTCGGACAAGCGGGTTTTACCCCGCTTATCCGATTTTTTGTTGTTGTTATTTTGTTGCTATGCTTTCAATCAGGAAATTACAATCCCGCCTGACGTCGTTTCTTTTGTTATGCTGAAATTAACGTTCAGATTGTTGTCGGTGGTGTTTGTGATAACGATGGTATAATCTCTTTCGGGCGCTGCCAGGAGTGAGAAAGAATTGTCCGCCGACAAAGTAACCTCTGTACCGTCTGCTCTATAAACCTTTACGGTTGCGCCTTCGGGGATATTTGAAAACGTGTACTTCATTCCATTCATTATGGAACCGGCACCGAAAACAAATCTCTTTTCTTCGCCTGCCGCATAGGTCAATTCTCCGGACGAAAGTTCATTTGCGCCCTCGGGAAATTCAAGCCTTGTCGTCGAGGTTTCAAAGGAAGCCGTTATCGTAAACCCCGAAGCATTATTGGTCGCTTCCAACTCTTCTACGTACAAGTAAAAACTCTTTCTGCCGGAAGTTTCCGTGAACGAAAATTTGTTTTCGCCGACTTTATTAACAACAATGCTTGTTTCGGAACCGGTAACCGCATCGTACAATACCATTTCGATATTCTTCGGCGCACCCGACCAACTCACGTCGAACGTGCAAATAATGTCATCTCCCTCGGGAAGTTGCACTTCAAACACCGCGATTTGACCGCCTCCAACCGATGAGCTGTTCTGCAAAGAGTCTTTGCTGAGTACGGGGTGGTCTTTGGAGTCTGTTATTTCTATCGTAATTTCCAAATCTTCGTTACCAATCCATTTGCCTTCCGCGCTAACGTACTCGTTTGCGCCAAACAAATCGAAATGCATACCGGTCACTCGTTCATTATCGAACGACATACCGCCATACGTGTACACATAATGTAAATCGCTCGTGGTCTGCACGCCTCTTCTTTCAAATCTTGCAATGACGGTTTCTCCGCACTGAACTCTGATAATAAAGTATTTCTCTGCATTGTCTGTGTTTGTCAAATATTCGCATAATCCGTCTATCTGAGCCTGCATATTAATTCTATCTTCGCCAAACTTAATTCCTAACGCACTATCGGTTATGCCGGCGATAGGATTACCATCAGGACCGATTATATTTTTTATGGTAAGCACGCTTTCTTTCTTTACAGTGAAGCTGACGTACTGGGTGGCTCCGAAATTGTAGTTGTCGCCTTCCGCATATTTAATGCGCACGCGATATTCGCCTGCTGTTCCCACTACTTCGTCTTTTGTAAGGGTGCGACTCCAAACGCCGTCACCAAGGTGCATTATCCACTCGATAGTCCTTTCGCCGTAACCGGTGCCGATTTCAACGTAATTTGTTGTGGGATCGGGGATACTCTGTGCGCCGATAACAAGATTATTGAATGCGTCTGCATTGCTGATTGTAAAGTCGACGATGTCTGCTTTGACGATGTCCACGTTAATGTCTTCTATTGCAAGGCTGTAATTGCCCGCGTCTTTTCCTGTGATTTCAAAGCTTTGAACTTCTGCTCCGACGTTGGCACTACTCATCGTAACGGTAATTGTTGCTTCGTCGCCTGGAAGCAATTCGGTGGGTGCGCCCGTAAAAGTATTTGAATTATTGTATGTAGGCTCCCAAGCAACGCTGATTACCATGGGGGTGATTGCAAAGTCAAATGTTTTTGTCGCGGATTTCCACTCTGCCGTGCCTTCTACGCTGACTTTCACGGTATATTCGCCGGCATTCTTCGGGGCGGTTGCGGCGTAAGTATTGTTGTCCGCGCCTTTTGCCTTGAACATAATTGTGGGTACGCGATTGCCTTCAATTACGAAATCGTCTTTCGTAATCGCAAGAACTTCTCCGTCATATTTCTTGCCAAGCGTTTTGCCTTCTGCAAGTTTAATTTCGTTGTCTTTTGCGCCAAGTGCGTCGATTTCTTCGGTATAGCTGTATTCGCATACCGTGCAGGTGAATTTCTTTTCGCCGACCACGCCGTAGTCCGCTTCTTTCACAATTTCTTCGTCAAAGGTATGCGCGGCGAAATCGCTCTTCATTACGTCATGCGTGGGAGCCGTTGCGTCACAGGTCGATTCGTGCCAGTGTCCCGACTCGTCTTTTTTCCATTCCTCGCCGTAAGTGTGCGTTGCGGTGCCGGAAATTGTCCTTTCGGTTTCGTATCCGCATTCACATACGCCCTTTTCGACTTTGTCCGTATGAAAGCCTGCGGGCGTTTTTTCTGTCCACGTGAACACGTGCGGGGTTTTCTCCGTTGTGTCGGTGTGCTGCTTCGTGGTGCATTCGTGCCAGTGATTTGTTTCGTCAAACTTCCACTCGCTTGAAAACTCGTGTTTATTTTTGTTGCAAGCGGTAAGAACCGAAAGCGACAAAACAAACATCAACGCTATCGCCAAAATAGTGAACAGTGATTTTCTTTTCATGGTTTTCGTCTCCTTTTTTCTAAATTAATTTATTTCAAACCGCAAATCGAGAATTGCGTTCTAAAACCGTTGTTTATTGTGTTTGTATGCCTTTGTCGGATTATTTTACCACAACGCTATACTTATATTTAAATGTGCCAATTCCAGGTTCGGTATTGGTCTGTATAATGGTCGTTTTATCTGCGGACAACTCAAACGTTGAGCCGGCAAGCAATCCGTATTTGTGTGCGGGGATTTCTTTTTCCATATCTTCTTGGCTGTCGTAGAACACGATGGCAGTACCTTTAATTTTATACAGCACCACGAAGATGCGTTGACCGCCTACTTCGCCCGGACCTGGATCATATGTCACCGTCGCGGTATTTTTGTCAGCCGCAAACTCAAACGTGATCTTTGATGAAGCGACGAATTGAATATACTGTTCTTCCGTCATTTCCATTTCCGAGAGGAGCGCTTGCTTGACGGCTTCGGACTCCCACTCGACGGTTGCGTCTACTTTATTGAACGTCTTGCCCTTGATGTCGGCAGTCGCCCATTTTGCGTAAAGCGTGAAAACTCTTGCCGGCATATATGAAAAACTGAATGCCGTGTCGGAAAGCGTTACGCCGCCGTCCGTGCTTTCATACCAGCCTGCAAAAACAAAACCGTCTTTGGTGGGATCGGTCGGGGCGGTAATCGCCGCGCCTGCGCTTGCCTTGACGGGTTGCACCGCGCTGCCGCCTTTGCTGTCAAAAGTTATAGTATATTCTGTTTCGGCAACAAGTTTATCAATCTTCTCGGTCTTTTCTCTGCGGCAGACCGTGCAGGTGTAAACCATAGCGCCTTCTTTTTCCGTGGTAGGCTCAACAGTCACGTTGCCGCCGTCCCAGGAGTGCTCGGCTTTGTCTTTGGTTTCCTTGCAGCCCTTGTCTGCGCACGCGTGCCAATGATGAGTTTCGTCGTTGCTCCATTCTTCCGCAAAGTTGTGTTTTCCGTCCTTGTTGCAAGCGGTAAGCACCGAGAGCGACAAAACAAGCATCAACGCTATCGCCAAAATAGTGAACAGTGATTTCCTTTTCATGGTTTTCTCCTTTTGATTAGATTGTTTTTGATTCATATATTTCAAATCGCGTTTGGGATTGGCGATGTGAAATCAATTTTGCATTATTGCAAAATGCGTACTTTTCAAGGCAAAATACGACACATAAAGTACCGATTTTGTCAGTCTTTATTCTTTTTGCTCTTGTTCTTCAACTCCTCGCACTTGCGCTTAAATGCCTCGCCGAGGTCTTTGAAGTTCTTTTTCTTGATCGCAAACCAGAAGATTGCAAATCCGCCGATTCCTGCAAACAGCAACGTTCCGATTACGATACCTGCAATTTGTCCGCCGGACAATCCTTCCTTTACTACGGGAGCATCCTCATATACGGCAGTAAGGGTTGTTTCTTTCGATACGTTAAAGGTATATTCCTTTTTGGTGCTGACGATTTTTCCGGTTTCGTCCTTCCAGCCTTTGAACACTTTACCTTCCGCAGGCTCATTTGCCGTTACGGTTACGCTTTCGCCTTCCTTATAGAATTTGCTTTCGCCGTTGATTACCACGTTATGCGTGCCGATTTTGGCAATTCTAAGTTCGGTGATTTCGTTGCCGTCTTTATCAAAGTGCTTCCCGCAAACCGTGCAATCTTTGTGTTCTTTCACGCCAAATTCTGTGGTTGTTGGAGACACTTCGGGAATCAACTCACCATAGGTATGGTTGTTTGTGGTAGGAATGGTCAAGTCCGCAATCTCTTTTCGGGTTATCGGGTCGCAATGTTTTCCGCACAATCTGCAGTCTCTATGCTCTTTCACGCCGGTATCTTTGCACGTTGCAGGAACTTCTGCAACCAAATCACCCAATTCGTGACCGTCCGGATTGACAGGGATAACAAAATCGGTAATTTCCGTATTGCTTGCGTCGTAATCCTTGTCGCAGATGCTGCAATGCTTGTATCCTTTTCTGCCCGGTGCTTGACAAGTTGCGTACTCTTCTTCTACCCAAGGACCAAAGTGGTGCCCATAGTATGGGCTGACGGGAGTTTTCAACGCTTCTTCAGTTGTTTCGTTTTTGTCCGCGTCAAAGTATTTTCCGCACCCTTCGCATGTATAGTGTGCTTTCATACCGCCTGCGATACAAGTTGCGGGGGTTTCATCAATAAGCGTGCCAAATGTATGAACGCCGGTTGCGGGGATAGTCAATTTCGCTTCGGTTGTTTCGTTTTTGCTTTCGTCAAAATACTTGTTGCAAACCGAGCATTTGTAATACGCTTGCATACCCGTATGTTTGCAGGTAGGCTCTTGCTTTGGCACTAAATCACCGTATTCGTGTCCCGCAGGAATTTTTACTTGTTCTTCGGTAAGCGATTTGACCGCTCCTGCGTCTTCAAACAAATCTCCGCAAACGTTACATTTGTAATGTTCGATATTTCCGTCCGTTGTGCAGGTTTTCGGCTTTTCAGGGACAAACGTTGTCGTGTGCGTATGGTTTATTATAGTTACCGGTATTTCACGCAAGTAACCACCTTTACTTTTTGCTTCAACTCCTATTGTTGTTGACGTTTCATCAATTCCGACAGTCAAGACGCCGTCTTGAGATATTGTTGTACCTGCAGAATAGTCATATATATCCCATGTAACCGACTTGTCAAAATCGCCGTATCCAATTACGGTTGCGGTAAATTGTCTTTGCCCACCCTTTGGAACGGAAGTGTTTTCAGGGGAAATAGTAACCCCAGTTATTTGTCCGTTTTCATAAACGGGAACATAACAATTGCCAGTGCCGAAACCAGTTTCTTCGTAGTCGCCATTTAAATTTTTGGTTTTTACACCTACATTAAAGGATATATCCTCAGTGCTATAGGGCGTGCCATATACTTTTCCTTCTTCTGTTAAGAATAGTCCGTTTCCTAATTCATACTCGCCTTGCGCATTAGGTGTTGATTCTTCGAATTGGTTCAAATACGTAAAGAACAAAAACGGATTATCCGCCGCATTCGTTCCGGTTGCCTCAAATTGAAATTCAAAATATTTCCCTTTTATCGCAGGTTTATTAGTTATGTCATCTTGGTTTATAATTTTAGGTCTTTGATATCCTTTTTGGATTGTTATGGTATATGTCTCTTCGTCAAATCCTGCGGCGTTTTGCAGACGCACGGTAAAAGTAAAAGTTCCCTCCTCGGTAGGTTTTCCCTCTATGTAGATACCAAAACCTGCTTGTCGAAGTATTAATCCTTTAGGTAAATTACCGTTTGTAATGCTTGCCTCGGAAGGTTCGCCTATGCCACTATTATAAACTATACGCTGTGAATATGAAGAATCTACATAACCTACCGCAATATCTGCTTGCGTTGTCGTGATTTTCGGTTTGGAGGTTTCGCCATAAACGTACATCCCCACAGAGATGTTATCACTACCGTATTTATTTGTAACGGTAACGCTGATATTGTATTTACCTGCATCTCCCGTAGGCGTACCTACGATTTCGCCTGTCGTCGGGTTTAACGAAAGTCCTTCGGGCAATGGGGCATAGCCTTCTCCCGATTTATTCGCACGAAAAGTGAACGGTTCTGTTCCAGTAGCCTCAATTTTGTAGTTGCTACCGTCTTTCGCCTTGTATTCTACGCCCTTTAATGCATTAGGGAGAGTGCCCATATGGTTTTCTCTATCAACGTCAATACCGCCTGTTTTGACGATTGTCGGCGCTGTTCCGTCTTCTCCTACCGCATATGCTGCAAAAGTCGGGCTTGCAAACACAATGCCAAGCATAAGCGCAAAGCAAACAACAAGAAGCGTCATTGCTATTCTCGTTTTTGTCAATGTTTGTTTCATATTAAATTCCTTCCTTTTTGTTGTTTTGGGGGCGAGGTGCGCCCTCGGTTTGCCGAGAAATTTTTATCGTCAATTCTTGAAAATATCTCATTGTTATGGTATAGTGATTTATACAATAAAGGTATAGGATATATTTCTTAAAAATATATCAACACTATATCATCATCAAAAGTATATGGGTTAAAGTGTCGCGTGTCCCCTACCCAAACCCCCAAAAGGTAGGGAAAATTCAAAAAAGTTTGGATTTTTTCAAAATTTTTTGTCGTGCACTTCCTGCGGATTGCTTCGCAAAACAAGGAATCTCTTTATGAAAAAAACTTTGCCGATAATCGTTTTTATTTGTATGCTTGCGCTTTTGCTTTTCGGGCGCGATAGGCAAGAAACGTTGCTCAATCCTCAAAAGCCGGTCACGCTCACGATGTGGCACGTCTACGGCGAGCAAGCGGATTCGCCAATGAACAGATACGTTGAGGATTTCAACCGCACCGTCGGCAAGGAAAAGGGCATCATAGTCAACGTTACTCTCATGTCCAATGCATCGCAAATCGGGCAAAAACTCGTCAATGCTCAAAACGGAGTCGCCGGCGTACCGGCGATGCCCGACCTGTTCTTCTGCCACAACTCAAATGCGCAAGAACTTGGCGCAAACAACTTGCTCGACTGGCAGGACGTTTTTTCGGCAAGCGAACTTTCGGATTTCATTGGCGAATTTGTATCCGACGGCATGGTTGACAACTCGCTCTCGGTGCTTCCCGTGTCAAAGTCCACCCACCTGCTCTTTTTGGCAGGCGGCGCGTTCGACAAATTCGCAAAAGAACAAAACGTGACCTACGCCAACCTCGCAACATGGGACGGTTTCTTCTCCGTTGCCGAAAAATATTACAACTATTCCGGCGGAAAGCCATTCTGCGCCCTCGACTATCTCATGCGCTCCGTCGAGCTTGACGCAATAAGCCACGGCGCAGTCGATTTCTACCAAAACGACTGGTACAAGCAAAACGTCACCTTGATTGCCTCTTACAAAAAGTTTGCCTCGTCAATCGCCAAAGGTCATATCGTCGTGTCCGACCTGTACTCAAACACTCAGGTTATGACGGGACAAACCATCGCTGGTATATCATCCTCCGCCGCCGTGCTCTACTACAACGACACAATCACCTACCCCGACAACACCCAAGAGCCGACCAACCTCAAAGTCCTGCCCGTGCCGACTTCGAGTGGCAAAAAGTATGCTACACAAGCAGGCGTAGGGCTTTGCGCCTACAAGACCACGCCTCAAAAAGCCGAGGCTGCCACTGCCTTTGCAAAATGGTTCACCGAGGAAAAACGCAACCTTGACTTCGTCGCTCAAACAGGTTATATGCCGGTCAAAAACGGCGCATTCGACAAGTTGGAATCTTACACTTTCAAGACGGAGGCTTTCAGAAACACTTACGCCGCCTTGAAGTCCACCGTGGAATCCTGCACCTTCCTATCCGAGCCGTCGATGGCAGGCTACTTTCCAAACACATACACGCTCTATTCCAAAATTCGCGCACTGCACAAGGAACTGCCCTCGATGTACGAAAACGGCAAAACCGAAGAGGAAATCACCGACCAACTCGTTGACATGTTCCTCTCCATCCCCGCCGCTTAATCGTCGCACAAAAAACGGCATAATAATATCAAACACGCAAAACCCGCGTTTTTGTTTTGAAATCGACGCTTTTCGTCATAAACCGACAGCAATATATGAACACTCCGAAAATCATAAAACCAAAAAAATCGTCCATGAAGCACAAACTGTTCTGGTACATGCTTGCGCTTGCGGTTATCGTTTTGTCGTTTTTGGGGTGCGGTCTGTTCTTCTTCGGGCACTTCTCCACGGCAAAGGAAAGCGTTGAAAACAATCTTGCATTCCAGATGCGCACTTACGAGCGTCAAGTGTCCAAATACTTTGAAGATATGACAAGAATGGGCAACTCGCTTTCCTACTCAGTTGCCCAGAAAACAGACGCATATCTCGCCTCCGAGGGCATTGAATTTGACGACTTGAACGACGATTCGACGCGCATTGCCGCGCTTCAAAATATACTGTTCGATAAACTGGGCATAGAGTTGATGAAAACCGACTGTTCAGGCGCGTTTTTGATACTCAATGCCACCGTCAACACACATATCGACGGCGCGGAACACTCCAAAACGGGTATGTACTTCCAGCGCGCTTCTCTCGACGAAACCGACGAGACGTTGCTCCTCTACCGCGGCATTTCAGACATAGGACGCAACCGTGGCGTCATGCCTCATCGGCAATGGCGTCTTGAATTCAATCTATCCAATCTACCCGACGGCGACAAGGTGATTGCACTGTTAGAATCCGCCGAAAAAACTCCGCGTCTGACGCAAATTTCAAGGCTTTACGGCACCAGCGAACGCACAATGAACTTTGTTGTGCCAATCGTCGGTGACAACAATAAAGTCTACGGCGTGTGCGGCTTTGAAATCTCCGAAAACTACTTCAAAAAGTATTTTGCACAATCGACACAGCTCGAACACCTCACCTGCATGTTCTTCCCCAAAAACGGCGGCACGTACAACACCGTCAACGGATTTTCGGCAGGCGTGTACGGCGGCTACTATCTTCCTCCGCAGGGAGAACTTACCGTTGAGGATATGGGCGGCGGACTTACCGCTTTGCATTCGCGCGACGGCAATTCCTCTTTCGTTTCCAAGACGCAATTTGCCACTATTTGCGGCGACGAATACGTGCTTATCGTGTCCTATCCCAAGGAAGAATACGACATTAACGTTGCAAACAACGTCATTTCGGTGGTACTGCTAGTGTTGCTGCTTGTCGGCATGACCGTTGCAGTATGCGTGTTTTTCAGCAAACGTTTCTTGCGTCCGCTTCTCAAGGGCATAGAGCAAATCCAGAAACAAGAACACAAGAACGCCGAGTCGGAATTTGTCGAAATAGACGACCTTTTTGCATTTCTTGCCGAACAGGATAGAATCAAAGATGAGGAAACCGAAAAACTCCGCACACAATGCAACGAACAAGGTTTTTCTCTCGAACAAAAACAAGCGGACATCGACCGTCTTGCCTACTCTCGTAAAAACGAGGTATCTCCCGACGACTATGAGATGTTCAAAACGGGACTGAAAACCCTCACCAAAACCGAAAAACAAATCTTCGGCTTGTATCTCGAAGGCAAATCCGCAAACGAAATTATGGAAATTTGCCACATACAACAAGGCACGCTCAAATATCACAACCACAACATTTTAGGCAAACTCGGCGTGTCCTCGCGCAAGCAAATGCTCCGCTATGCAACTCTTCTCAAACAAGAAACTCAGAGCAAATAACATAGTTTTTCGTTAAAATTACACTTCAATTCAAATGATGCGTCATTTTGTTCATCACAAAACCCGACTATTGCAGTCGGGTTTTTTCTATTCTACCAAGATTTGGATATTTCATATCCTCACGCCTTGCGTGCCGAACTCGGGACACCCGACTGACGTTTCACTATGCGGATAAATTCGCTCGTTCCACTATTACGGCAGTCGTTAGCCCGCCTGCCTACGAACCTCGGTAGGGTCACCACAAGCCAATAATACGAACTCAGATAATGGGTTCGTATTATTTTTTCTTCGGGAATTTTTTGCAACAAAACTACGCCTATAAATTCAAATAATTTATAAAAAACTCATATTGCTGATTTTGTGCAATTAAAGCACCACCCAACGATAAGATAAAGCATCATATCCCTATTTTACAATAAGAGCCGCTCGGAAACCGAACGGCTCATTGCTGTCTTTGATTATTCCGCTAACGTACTGTCAACCATTACGTGCGTCGTTAAACGTTATTAAGACATTTCTTGATTTTTCTTATTGTTATCTCCGTTGGCTTTCCCCTTGCCCCGAAAGGCAAGGGGTAATTGTTTAGCGCCGGTTATTTCTTCTTAAACAATGCAATCAGGTCGGCGAACTTCTTTTTCTTGACTGCAAACCAGAAGATTGCAAATCCGCCGATTCCCGCAAGCAGCACCGAACCGATTACGATTCCTGCAATCTGTCCGCCCGAAAGTCCCGTCTTTTCGGATTGTTCGCCGCCGGGTTGCCCGCCGCCGGGTTGCTCGCGCGTTAATTCGGGTGCGTTTTTGGAGGACAATTCAACGTCGAATTTCTTGTCCGTTTTTCACGTCGACGTACATTTTCAGTCCGTTTTCGTCTGCGACGATTTTGTCGGGAACTTCGCCGTACAA
>ENA-ORSK01002923-ORSK01002923.1-human-gut-metagenome-genome-assembly--contig:-NODE-2923-length-10669-cov-2.944225_pt1 | contig 10669 bp, 8 predicted proteins | sample MGYA00242192_ERZ509159 | MGnify/ENA primary metagenome ERZ509159 (study PRJEB26280, sample SAMEA2338663) | human gut metagenome | biome: human gut; feature: human-associated habitat; material: faeces...
TATCCACTCCTTTTTATCAGCCGGATAACACACTCTTTATATTGCCTGAATCTTTAATTATGCTTCTTCTGCTCTTGCAGCAATTTCTTTCTCCTGTACATCAGATGGAGCCTGCTCATATCTTGCAAATGTATATTCGTAAGATCCTCTTCCACCTGTCATGGAGCGAAGTGTTGTGCAATAGCCAAACAGTCCTGTCATTGGAATATCTGCTTCAATAACCTGCTTCCCTCCGGCTACCGGTATCATGCCAAGCACACGTCCTCTGCGTTTGTTCAGGTCTCCCATGATATCTCCTGTGTAATCATCCGGAACTGTAACTTTCAGGGATGCGATTGGTTCAAGAAGTACCGGAGATGCCTCCATGAATCCTTTCTTGAATGCCTGGATCGTAGCTGTCTTAAATGCCATCTCTGAAGAGTCTACCGGATGATAGGATCCGTCGTATAAAGTAGCTTTCACACCAACTACCGGATATCCGGCAAGAGGTCCTTTCACTACAGATTCCTGCAGACCTTTCTCTACTGCCGGGAAGTAGTTCTTCGGAACAGCACCTCCGACTACTTCTTCCTGGAATACATACGGTGTATCCAGATCTCCGGATGGTTCAAAACGCATCTTAACATGTCCATACTGTCCATGTCCACCGGACTGTTTCTTATACTTATATTCCACATCACTGTTCTTCCTGATGGTTTCGCGGAATGCAACCTTAGGCTTGCTTAATTCAATCTCAACCTTATAATCATTTAAAAGCTTGCTTGCAATGACTTCCAGATGCAGATCCCCCATGCCGTAAAGCAGCATCTGCTTATTCTCCGCATCATTGACATATTTCATCGTCAGATCTTCATGGGAAATCTTCTGCAGCGCCTGTGATAGTTTATCCACATCTGCCTTGTTCTTCGGCTTATATCTCATGTAAGTATAAGGAACGGGCATCTCCCATTTACCGTATTTGATCGTGGTTGCCTTCGTGGAAAGGCTGTTTCCGGTACGCGCTGCGGTCAGTTTTGCAAGAGCACCAATATCTCCGGCATGTAATTCCTTTACTTCGATCGGCTTATTCCCCTGTAAAACATAAAGCTTGCCAACCTTCTCTTCAATATCACGATCTACATTGTAGATCAGGTCATCTGACTTCAATACACCGGAATTTACTTTAATCAAAGAGTATTTACCGATGAACGGATCTACGATGGTCTTCCATATGTATGCTGATTTCGCCTTGGAGAAATCATAGTCTGCATGATAAATATCGTTCGTCTTCATATTGATTCCGGCAACGACACGGTTCTCCGGACTCGGGAAATACTTAATGATGTCATCGAGCAGGGTATAAACACCCTGACATAAAACATTGGATCCCATGGTCATCGGAACGATACTGCCGTCACAGACATTCGTCCGTAATGCGGCACGGATCTCTGCTTCGGAGAAGGTCTCGCCGCCAAAATAACGCTCCATCATCTCTTCACTGGTCTCAGCAACTGCCTCCATCAACGTATCCCGGCAGATCTGTAAATTTGCCTTATTGTATTCGGGAACCTCACATTCCACAACATCCTTGCCCTGCCAGCGGTTACCGGTCTCGGTAATGACATTGACATATCCAACAAACTTCTCGTTCTCACGGATTGGCAGATGGAACGGTGCCATCTTCTTGCCAAACATCGCGGTCATATCCTCTACCACCTGCCGGAAAGAAGCCTGATCCACATCCATGTTGCTGACATAAATCATACGGGGCAGCTTATACTTCTCGCACAACTCCCATGCCTTCTGGGTTCCGACCTCCACACCGGCTTTGCCGTTCACTACGATAATGACTGCGCCTGCTGCACTGATTGCCTCCTCTACTTCTCCTGCGAAATCGAAGAATCCCGGTGTATCAAGAATATTGATCTTGTATCCTTCCCACTCAATGGGGACCACTGAAGTATTTATGGAAATCTTACGCTTGATTTCTTCTTTATCAAAATCACTTACCGTATTGCCATCATCGACCTTCCCCATCCGGGAGGTAATTCCGGACAAATATGCCATTGCTTCTGCCAAAGACGTTTTACCGCTTCCCCCATGTCCGACCAGAGCAACATTACGAATCTTATCTGTTGTGTAAATATTCATGCATTTCCCTCCATTCTTTCAAATACCATGTGTCTATTTTACTAAATATTCTGATAATATACAAGCGTTTTTGGTGAATTTTCCTACATATTCTTTATTATTTATGCCTAACAGGGTAAAATATGTATAATCCATATGGTAAACGGGTTTCTGAATAGTTACTATGATTCTAATTTCCATATTGACTTATTTGGGAATCAGAATTAAAATTAGTACGTTGAAGTGTCATAGTCTAAAGCGTCGAAGTGCTAAAGAATTGATATTTTCAAAAATAATATAATCCATATTATACAGGAAGAAAGGAAGTTATACCATGATTGTTGTTATGAAACCCAATGCCTCCGACCAAAGCATCGGAGCTGTTACCAGATATATCGAAGAAAACGGATTACATGCCCACATTTCCAAAGGTGATCAGGTCACGATTATTGGTGTCATCGGTGATAAAACCCGACTTTCCACCGATAACCTCACCATTTTCGATGGCGTAGACCGGATTCTTCCGGTAACCGAAAGCTATAAACTCAGCAACATTAAATTCCATCCGGACCCCAGCGTTATCAAGGTTGGCAATGCCTACTTCGGTCCCGGTCATCTTACAGTCATCGCCGGTCCCTGTGCCGTCGAAAGTAATGACCAGCTTATGAAAATTGCTGTTGCTGTCAGAAAATCCGGAGCGAATGTTCTTCGCGGCGGAGCATACAAGCCGCGCACCTCACCCTACTCTTTCCAGGGACTTGAAGAGGATGGCCTTAAATACATGCAGGAGGCAGGACAGGCAACCGGCCTTGCTACTGTATGTGAGGTCGTAAGCCGGGAAGCGATTGAAGCAGCGGTTAAATATGTAGACATGATCCAGATTGGTGCCCGTAACATGCAGAACTTCATTCTGTTAAAGGAAGCCGGGCAGTCCGGTCTTCCGGTTTTATTAAAAAGAGGCTTATGTGCCACCATCGATGAATGGCTGAACGCTGCCGAATACATTATGGATGCAGGCAACCCGAATGTGGTTTTATGTGAACGTGGTATCCGTACTTTCGAAACCGCTACCCGGAATACGCTTGACTTAAGTGCCATCCCTGTATTAAGATCCAAGACACACCTTCCGGTCATTGTGGATCCTTCCCATGCAACCGGAGCCTACGCTTACGTTCCCCCTATGGCAAAGGCTGCTGTGGCAAGCGGTGCAGACGGACTGATCATTGAAGTGCATAACGATCCTGCCCATGCTCTCTCCGATGGTCCCCAGTCTCTGACCTTTGAACGTTTCGATACCTTAATGAAGGAATTAAAGCCTTTTGCTTCTCTTATGAACAGGAGTATGACATGATTACCAAAACAGCTTTTCAGACCTTTGGTTTTATCGGGCTCGGACTGATTGGAGGTTCCATTGCCCGTGCCATCCGCGAAAAGCTTCCATTAAGCAGAATTCTGGTTTTTGATGCAGATCAGAATACCATGGAGCTTGCCTTAACAAGCGGTGTTGCATCCGAAACAACAGATTCCGTTAATGAAGCCTTTGCGAAATGCGACTGCGTCTTCTTATGCGCACCGGTTTCCGATAATGCCCGTAATTTAGCCTTATTAAAGGAATACACTTCCGACACCTGTCTGATTACTGATGTTGGCAGTGTCAAAACCCACATCCATAAACAGGTTGAGGAATTACAGTTAAGAAACCGTTTCATCGGAGGCCATCCTATGGCAGGAAGCGAGCGTGTCGGATTTATCAATTCCAAGTCCCTGCTTTTGCAAAATGCCTACTACATCCTGACTCCCTGCAGCGGTGTTCCGGAAGAAACCGTATCCGCCTTCCGCAGCCTCATCGAATCCATTGGTTCCGTACCCCTTCTTATGGATTACCGGAAGCACGATTTCATCACCGGTGCGGTAAGTCACCTTCCGCATGTGATCTCCGCTTCTCTGGTAAATCTCATTAAGAAAGAGGATACCCCGGATGAACTGATGAAAACCATCGCTGCCGGAGGCTTTAAGGATATCACCCGGATCTCCTCCTCTTCCCCTGTCATGTGGCAGCAGATCTGTCTGACGAACAGGGAGAATATTTTGGTCTTGCTGGATCATTACATTACGGCTCTGCAAAATATCAGGAAGCTGATTGACGATTCTACGGAGCAGGAAATCTTCGACTTTTTTAAGGAAGCGCGTGATTACCGGGATTCCTTCGTCAATACTCCAAGCGGCCCGATCAAAAAGACCTATGCCATTCATGTGGAAATTGCCGATCAGCCCGGTGCCCTTGCATCCGTTGCCATGCTGCTTGCTGAGAATTCCATCAGTATTAAAAACATCGGCATTACCCATAACCGGGAACGCACCGATGGTGCTCTGCGTATCGAGGTTTATCAGGAGGAAAGTCTGAGACAGGCAGAAGAACTGCTACAGAAAAACGGCTATCTCACCCATCTTCCCTAAAAGCCAAAAGCAGCAAGTGAAGAAAGAAATCCCCTGCACCTACAACGGTACAGGGGACTTTTTATGTCTTCTTAATGTAAATGCCATCCCAATGATCACCATGCCTGTAATTCCACCTGCACAATCAATAAAGACATCCTTTACTGCTGCATATCTGCCGGGTACGAAGTACTGGTGAATTTCATCCAGTGATGCTGACAGCAATAACTGCACTCCGATGAGCAGCCTGCCGCTCCAGACCTTTCCCTTCCACCACATTAAAACCAGACTGTAGGAAAGCAGACCGACACAAAGATATTCGAAAAAATGAGCCAGCTTCCGTACGATCTTTTCAAGCGCAAGCGGAAAGAGATCAACGACAATCTCTGTCGTTGGTGTTCCGTCACTCTTCTGGAAAAAGCTCCAGATTTTCAATAACAATTCTGTCACTGCCGAGCTCTTCATAGAGGAATCCTCTGCCACATCAGATGACAGCAGAAAAATCATCATATACAAAAACACCAGCAGGCAGACCGCTGCTACGGTATAAATTCTTTTCTTTCTCATCATTTGGCCTGAGTCAGATTATTGATGGTATCATAAAGCTGGATTCTGGATGCCTCCAACTCCGGCATTCCAATAAAGATTGCTCCATAAGTAAACCCATCCGCAGCCTTCTCAATACGGACGATCTCCAGAAAGGCATGCAGCACTTCCTGTGTCCAGATACGCAGATGAGACTCATAAACGGCTCCGATCTCCAACGGCTTGGAGCATGAAAATCCAACACCGGACTTGGACACATCAAGAATCTCGATCTCTACCTTTTCCTGTGTATCACGATCCAGTCTTTTAATGAATAAGGACGATGTTAATTTAATTCGGTTATTCTTTCTTCGCTCTTCCATAGTGTAACCCCTCCATTAGTATTATCTTACTCATAAATCCTGTTTTTGTAAAGTATCCGTAAAAAAACAGGCATCCCCGAAAGAGAAAAAACGATATTTTTCGCGTACTGCTTCTTCATAAGCGGCAAGAACATGTTCCCGTCCTGCCAGTGCACTCACCAGCATCACCAGTGTTGACTCCGGCAAATGGAAATTGGTAATCAGGCAGTCTAAAACCTTAAACCGGTATCCAGGATAAATAAAAATCTCTGTATTGCCACAGCATTCCTCCAGTCTTCCGTTTTCATCCGCGGCACTCTCAATCGTCCGGCAGCTTGTTGTTCCGACACAGATCACACGCCCACCGTTCTCCTTCGTCTGATTGATAAGCTCTGCGGCTTCCTGTGTCACCTGATAATATTCCGAATGCATATGATGCTCTAACACATCATCCACCTTCACCGGACGAAAGGTTCCCAGGCCCACATGAAGTGTCACATACGCAAGCTTCACGCCCTTCTGCTCAATCTGCTGCAGCAGCTCCTTTGTAAAATGAAGTCCTGCAGTCGGTGCTGCGGCAGATCCGTCAAACTTTGCATACACGGTCTGGTAACGGTTCTTATCCTTTAGCTTATGGGTAATATATGGTGGAAGCGGCATCTCGCCCAAAGAATCCAGAACCTCTTCCCAGATTCCATCATAATAAAACTTCACAAGACGGTTGCCCTCTTCGACTACATCCATGACCTCGGCTTTCAGTCTTCCGTCGCCAAAGACCACCCTGGCACCGAGACGCAGCTTCTTCCCCGGCTTCACAAGGGTTTCCCATATATCACCTTCTCTTCGTTTCAGCAAAAGAATCTCTACCGAAGCGCCGGTGTCTTCTTTCGTTCCCATGAGACGCGCCGGCAGTACTTTCGTATTGTTCAAAACAAGGCAGTCTCCCGGTTTCAGATAATCAATAATGTTCCGGAAAATTTCATGCTTCCATTCCCCTGTTTTCTTATCAACAATCAGCAATCGTGATGAGGAACGATCCTCCAGTGGATCCTGTGCAATCAGCTCCTGTGGTAATTCAAAATTAAAATCCGATGTCTTCATTAGATGGCTGCTCCCTTTAAGAATGCCACATAACCACGCTTTGTCTCATATACATCGGCCTTGCTCACAGCTTCCCAGGGAGCATGCATATTTAATACGGCTACACCGCTGTCGATGACGTTCATGCCGTATAAAGCAAGAATGTAGGCAATCGTACCGCCGCCGCCAAGATCTACGCGGCCAAGCTCTGCTGTCTGGAAATGAATGTTTTCCTTTTCAAAAATACTGCGGATATGTGCCAGATATTCTGCATTGGCATCGTTGGAGCCGGACTTTCCTCTGGCTCCGGTGAATTTATTGAAGACCATACCGCCACCAAGATAAGCTACATTTTTCTTATCAAAGCTGGCTGCATAGGTCGGATCAAACGCACTGCTGACATCCGAAGAAAGCATACAGGAGGATGCCAGGCATCTGCGTACATTAAGCTCTGAATACTCTCCCATGAGATTGAGCACTTCAGCTACCATATTTTCAAAGAAATGGGACTGCATACCGGTTGCTCCGACGCTTCCGATTTCTTCCTTATCCACTAACAGGCAGCAGGCCGTTCTTTCCACACTCTTCATTTCGAGCATGGCCTTTAAGGAGGTAAATGCACAGACTCTGTCATCCTGTCCGTAGCTTAAAATCATACTGCGGTCAAAGCCGGCTTCTCTTGCTTTTCCGGCAGGAACCACCTCAAGCTCTGCGGAAATGAAGTCCTCCTCGTCCATGTCATAGTTCTCTTTGAGGATATTGAGAATGCCCTTCTTTACGGCCTCCTTGCCTGCGGATTCGCCCTTCTTCTCCTTTTCTTCCTCAGAGAACGTAAGCGGCTTATTTCCAACGATAATATCCAGTGCTTCTCCTTCGATCACCTTGGCTGCCTTCTTTTCCAGCTGTTCCTGTGCCAGATGAATGAGAAGATCGGAAACAAAGAATACCGGATCATCTTCATTTTCACCGATGTTCAGTTCAATTGTTGTTCCATCCTTCTTCACAACCACACCATGAATTGCAAGCGGAATCGTTACCCACTGATACTTCTTTACGCCACCATAATAATGGGTGTCAAGATAAGCAAAACCACCGTCCTCATATAACGGATTCTGTTTGATATCCAGACGGGGGGAATCGATGTGTGCACCGAGAATATTCATTCCCTCTTCCATCTTCTTCTCACCGATATGGAATAATGCAACAGACTTATTCATCCATACGGAATAAACCTTGTCGCCTTTTTTGAGCCTGCCGCCTTTTTTAATGATATCCTGTAATTCCTTGTATCCGGCTTCTTCTGCCATATTTACAATATAGTCCACGCACTCCCTTTCCGTTTTGCATTCGGAAAGGAATCCGCGGTATGCTTCATTCAATGCTTCCAGTTCTTTTAACTGCTTTGTACTATAGGTTTCCCAGACATTTTTCTGTTCCATGTTCTGCCTCCGTTTTCTATATAGTATTACCAGATTATTACCAGTATATCACACTTATGCTCTCAGATCGATATCCAGATCATTCTTCAGTGTTCTGCAGATCTTCTCAACGAACTTCTGAATTGCCTCTGCATCAAAGGCTTCTTCCTTCGGCGCAAAAGTGATGGTATAAGCCATGCTCTTCTTTCCTTCCGGAATCTGTCCTCCTTCGTATACATCGAACAGCCTGATCTCCTTGATGTATTTGTTCGCTCTGCGGATGCATTCCTCTACCTGTCCATAGGTAATGTCCTTATTCATAACAAGCGCAAGATCACGCTTTTCTTCAGAGAAGCGGTTCAGAGACTCGAATACTCTCTTCTTACCATACCACGCTGACAGCTTCTCCAGATCCATTTCCAGAATAAAGGCACTGGTACGCATATTCAGTTCATCCTGAATGTCATAAGCAAGCTTTCCGAAGTAACCGATCACTTCACCTTCGCACAGCACATCTACCGCCTGATAAGGATGCAGGAACGGCTTCTCTGTGGGAGTATAGGTAAAGGTTACATCCAGACTTTCTGCTATCGTATTTGCAATGCTCTTCATGGTATAAAAGCTTTCCTGAAGACCGAAAATACCGATGCACAGGGTATCCTTTTCCTCCGGATACTCAGTTAACGGCAGGGACTTCGGAAGGAACTTCTTTGCTACTTCAAACAGTCTGCCGGAGAGAATGCCATTCTTCTCGTTTCTGGCAATTGCATTTACCATGGAAGGAGCAAGTGTTGTCCGCATCAGGGACAGATCCTGGTTAATCGGATTTAACAGCCTGATCGCATTGCGCTCCTGCGCATCCTCAGGAAACTTCATCAGATCCAGGTCTGCCGGGGAGAAGAAGGAATAATGCATACATTCATTGATACCGATGGCACATAAGGTTCTCTTTAAGGCAAGTTCACCCTTCTGCTTCTTATTTAAGCCTCCCATGGTGACCTGTGCAGTCGGAAGGAAGGTCGGCACGATATGATCATATCCGTACATGCGGATCACTTCCTCTGCCACATCCGGATAACGCTCCACATCGTTCTCACCATTCGGAAGCATATCTTCACGATAAGCCGGTACATGGATCGTCAACTGATCACCATCTACCGTAGGTGCAAAGTCGAGATTCTTCATAATGCGGACAATGTCTTCTTCCGGTACAGTAATACCAAGTACGCCGTTTACTTTGGAAATGCTGACCTTCATTTCGATCGGTTCAATAGAATTACCGGTATTAATATCTACATGGGTGGAAGAAACCTTACCACACTGTAATTCTTCGATCAGATGTAATGCTCTCTTCATGCCAAGAACAGTAGAATACTCGTCCACACCCTTTTCGTAACGGGCACTGGCATCGGTACTCTTTCCAAGACTTCTTGCAGTCTTTCTGACACTGTCTCTTGCAAACTTCGCAGACTCAAAGATCACGCTCTCTGTGGTATCACGGATTTCGGAATTCAATCCGCCCATGACACCTGCAAGGGCAACCGGCTTAACACCGTCGCAGATGACCAGATTATCTGTGTTCATTTCATATTCCTGTTCATCCAGGGTGATGATCTTCTCTGCATCCTTTGCTCTTCTGACGCAGATCTCATTTCCCTCCAGGTAAGAGCCGTCAAATGCATGCATCGGCTGTCCGATTTCCTTTAATACATAGTTCGTGATATCAACGACGTTGGAAATGGAGGCCATGCCAACCAGGGCAAGACGTCTCTTCATCCACAGCGGAGACTCTCCGATCTTTACATCATATACATAATGGGCGCTGTAACGAGGGCACAGATCCTGTGCTTCTACCGTTACCTTAAAGCCTTCCTTCTTTACTTCGGTTTCGGTATAATCGGTTGCCGGTATAACTTCTACTGAATTTGCACCATTGTTTGAAACAGATGAATTAAAAGAAGCGATACCTCTGCTACGCGGTGAATTGGAGTTTATTACAATATCGGTTGCCCCAGTATCAACAAGAAATCTTAATGGAGTGCTGTCGTTTCCATTTATATATGTAGTTACATAGATACGGTTGTCCGTTCCCAGTTCAAACGGAATAGTATCCAACGGATGTACAGTTTGTACAGTTTGGGCAATAGAAGTAATGGAGAGCGTAAATAACAGGTGTATCAGATAAAAGTATTTTTTCATGGTACAGGCTTAAAATTGTTGCTTAATTATAATTTAGTAATAAGAGATAATAACAGTAACTGTTTCCAACACAAAATAAAAACAAAGGTGTGTCAAATGAAATTTATCATTCTGACACACCTTTAAAATCTATAGTAATTTAGTTAGAGAAAGAAATACGTGAATTATTTCTTACCTTCCAACTGTTCTTTCAATGCAGCAAGAGCATCGATATCACCAAGAGTTGTAGAAGCAGCCTGGTTCTGGATCATCGGAGAATCTTCTCTCTTGTTAGATGTCTTCTTAGCACCGGAAGCAGCCTTCTTTTCAGCTCTTTCTTCAGCTTTAGCTACATCTTCGAAGATACGGCTGTGAGACAAGATGATACGTTTAGCATCCTTGTTGAATTCGATAACTTTGAATTCAAGTTTTTCGTTCAACTGAGCCTGTGAGCCATCTTCCTTAACAAGGTGTTTTGGAGTAGCGAAACCTTCAACACCATAAGGCAATGCAACTACAGCACCCTTATCCAACATTTCGATGATAGTACCTTCGTGAACT
>ENA-ORSK01002927-ORSK01002927.1-human-gut-metagenome-genome-assembly--contig:-NODE-2927-length-10657-cov-12.801453_pt1 | contig 10657 bp, 9 predicted proteins | sample MGYA00242192_ERZ509159 | MGnify/ENA primary metagenome ERZ509159 (study PRJEB26280, sample SAMEA2338663) | human gut metagenome | biome: human gut; feature: human-associated habitat; material: faeces...
GCTTCTTGTACTACTTGTCTGTTTATGTAAAATCTTTCAAAGAACTCTTTCTTTAGTTGCTAAGAGAAGTTGTATTTCTCAAAAGCGAGTGCAAAAGTACAAACATTTTCCGAAACCACCAAATATTTCCAAGAAAAAGTTTCGGAATTAACAGTATTTTAACACTTTCATCTTATTTTGCACTTATTTTGATACCAAACACTTTATTATATACATACATGCGCTCATATCTGCGTGTGGGCACACAAGCATGCGCATATACATAATGGTACCAGAAAACTATTCTGCCTCCAAATAGAGAACACGAGACGACCAGTCGTTCTTCTTACCCCAGTCTACCTCATGAACATACGGCATTTCCAAGCCATGTTCCATAAGATACTTACCAGAGTAAGATTTTCCCTCACAATCAAGAGGCCTGTTATCAATTACATCAAGTTCTTTTACCTTATACATCTTATTCTCATCCAGACCAGCCATCTTAACTCTTGGCAAATGAACATTATAGAAGTTTGCCAATTTCCACCAATAGAAGACAGCCTTGTCTTTTGCTTCACTAACATACATAATAGAAGACAAGCCCTGATTATCGTACGGAGAAACCAAACGATAAAGGTCGCCAAACTGAACAACAGGACGAATCTCCTTGTATTCAGAGATAGCCTTTCGGCAGAGAGCCTTCTCCTCATCCGTCATATTCTTTGGCTGGATTTCCATTCCAAGTCGTCCGCTCATAGCCACATCAATACGATACTTCAAAGAAGTAGTGCGGAATACGGTATGGTTTGGCACAGCAGAGATATGACTTGCCATGGCGATGGCCGGGAAGAAATAGCTGGTTCCATACTGCATATAAATACGCTGCATGGCATCCGTATTATCACTTACCCAAAACTCATCAAAACCACGGAGCATGCCCCAATTGGCACGGCCACCGCCACTTGCGCAACATTGAATCACCACATCCTTATACTTAGCACGAATACGGTCGATAACCTTCGCAAATCCCTGATGATAAGCAATGTAGAGATGACTCTGTTCAGCTGCAGACAAGTATTGGCTGCCATGATTCATAATGGCCATATTGGCATCCCACTTGATGTAGGCTATATCTGGATATTTAGTAAGTAAATTGTCTACTACACCGAAAACAAAGTCTTGTACTTTTGGATTTGAGAGATCGAGCACCAGCTGGGTACCGCCACGGCCCAGAACAGCATCTCGCTTAGGAGCCTTGATAACCCAATCAGGATGCTTCTCATAGAGCATACTGGTAGTATTGGTCATTTCCGGTTCGATCCAGATACCAAACTTTACCTGGTTTTTCCTGGCATCGTTCAGCAAGCCTTCAATGCCATTAGGAAGTTTCTTGGTATCAACCACCCAGTCACCGAGTGCACAGTTATCAGTAACACGAGGATATTTGGTTCCGAACCATCCATCATCCATTACGAAGAGTTCACCACCCATACTATGGATATCAGCCATCATCTGGTCCATTCCCTTTTGGTTGATGTCGAAATAAACACCTTCCCAAGAGTTGAGCAAGATATCACGCTCCTTATCTCCATGTGCCAAGATATATTTGCGTCCCCATTTATGGAAGTTTCTACTTGCACCGCTCAAGCCCTGTGTTGAATAGGTCAAAGCGAGTGCTGGAGTTTTGAAAGTCTCACCTTTTTTAAGATGATATTCAGAATTCTGTTCATTAATACCGGCAAAGAAATAATGATATTCGGTATCATCGGTAACCGTTTTCAGCTTATAGTTTCCGCTATAAACCAAGGCTGCACCAATAACATTACCCGCATTTTCCTGTCCTTTACCATCGAGCGAGAACATGACTTCTGCATGATCGGTATGCGAATTGCGGGTACCATCATTGTTTCGGATTACAAATTCTCCTGGCTGCAGTTTTTCATGACTCAACTGTCCCTCTGCTGCCCAAGTACCGGAAAGATGACTCATCCAGACATCTCCACGACGGATAGGAAGCATAGCCGATGCAAAGGTAGTCAGGGTAACAGTACCCTTTTCACCATTCAGAATCTCGGTCCATGCCTCAATCATATCAACATCATTGTATGCACGATACTTCAAATCTACCTTTATATTATATACAGGATCTTTCAGATGAACGGTCGTAACAGACGCATTCCCTTCGTTCTTCACATCACAGCCCGTAGCCACGAGTGCAGTTGAAAGATTGCCATCACTATGACGCATGGCAAGCGCCGCTTCAGCTGGAGTATTCAGTCCGTAAGCCGGATAAGCATCCATACGGCCATCAGTAGCGACCTTCAGATTCTGCAAATCGTTAGGATTCAACTTAGTACCAAAATAGAGATACTGGGCAGGCTTTCCATTCTCAACATCGAGAATGAGCGACATACCCTTTGTATTTACAGATACTTTTTCTGCCATCGCCGGAAGTGCGACAGTCATCAATATAAGTGCAATTGATTTTAACTTCATATTACCTTTCTAAGTTATTAGTTGCGTTTATAGTTTCAATTTTGTGAGAGATGATTTCTCATTTTCACATCGCAAAATTATAAAAAAATCCAATACACTCCAATACTTTTTTGATTTATTTTTCGAAGAAAGCAGAAAAGGACAAACAATCAGCAAATAAAGCAAAGAAAACACTCCCGAAATCGAAAGAATTCCTAAAAGATAGTCCACTTTAAGAAATTCTTAGTATCTTTGCAATGTTATAGCTGATAACGATTTAGGTATAGTGGCTTGAATGCCCTATTTCTCAAAATCAGCAGAATGTGTAACGAAAAGATATATAGAGATATGAAACTAAAGATACATTTCAGTCATAAAGAAGAACTTTGGAACTCATGGTCGCATGCAGGAGGTATCCTGATGGGCTTTGTCGTGGGAGCCATCTTCTTATATTGGTGTTTTACGATGCATAACGGATGGGCTACGGCGGGAGTTATCCTCTATCTGTTCGGTATGCTGATGTCTTACATCGCCTCAACGGTTTACCATGCCGTTTCTGCCTGGAGCAAATGGAAGGAGCGACTGCGCAAATGGGACCATGCCGCCATCTACTGGCATATTGCCGGTTCTTACTCGCCAATTACGCTCATTGCGATGCGAGAGCAGGGATATTGGGGATGGAGTCTTTTTATCTTTATCTGGGCTTGTGCCATTGCCGGAACCATCATGAGTTTTGCCAGACTCAAGGATCACAGCAACCTGGAGACCATCTGCTTTGTAGGCATGGGATTGTCGGTACTGGTTGCCTTTAAACCTTTGATAGACTCCGTATCCGCCGCCACAGTCTGGTGGATTATTGCCGAAGGTGTCTGCTACATTACGGGCGCCGTATTCTACAGTATCAACAAGAAGAAATACATGCATTCCGTGTTCCATTTCTTCGTTTTAGCTGGTAGTATCTGCCACATCATTGCAGTTTGGGATATTCTCATGAAATATATCTAAACGGCTAAAGAATAAGAATCCAAGGCATCGGGAAGTTTTTGCTTTCCGATGCCTTTGTTTTTTTTATAAAGTTCTATATTACAAGACATTCGTCCATATCATACTCTTCTTATAATATAATAAGGTGGAATTGTTAACAATACGTTAAAGTATAAAAATAATTGCCCAAAAGTTTGGAACTTATCGCAGAAAAGCATACCTTTGCAGTGTTCTATTGAAGTAGTACACTAAAACATTAAAGATTATGATACAGATTAAAGACATTGATTTCAGATACCCAGGTAGCAAGCACCTTGTATTTAGAGATTTCTCTTTGGAACTCAAGGAGAACAACATTTATGGCTTGCTTGGCAAGAACGGTACAGGCAAGAGCACCCTGCTCTATCTCATCAGCGGATTGCTCCGCCAGCAACAAGGTACCGTTCTCGTGGATGGCATTTCGGCACAAGATCGCAAAGCCGAGATGCTGAAGGACATCTTCATGGTGCCTGAAGAGTTTGAACTGCCCAACGTTTCCCTCGCCACCTACGTGAAGATGAACCAGGGGTTCTATCCTAACTTCTCGCAAGAAGTGCTGGACCGTTGCCTCAAGGATTTTGATTTACCACTCTCTCTCAAGTTGAACGAACTCTCGATGGGACAGAAGAAGAAGGTATTCATGAGTTTTGCACTCGCCACGGGTACCCGCTTTCTTCTGATGGACGAGCCAACCAATGGTCTCGACATCCCATCGAAGAGCCAGTTCCGTAAGGTCATCGCCAACAACATGACGGAAGACCGCACCCTCATCATCTCTACTCATCAGGTGCACGATGTAGAGTCGTTGCTCGACCACATCATTATCATGAACCAGAGCCAGCTTCTGCTCGACGCATCTATTTCAAACATCTGCGAGAAATACACCTTCGAATATCGCAACCCACAGGAAATGGACGACACCGTGCTCTACGCCGAGCCAACCCTGCAGGGCAATGCCGCCATCTGCAAGCGTCAGGAGGGAAAACAGGAAACACAGATGAACCTGGAGTTGCTCTTCAATGCAGTAATTAATGGAAAATTAAACGATTAAAAATTAGACGATTATGAAAAAGAATCTCGATTTAAATAGATTAGGAATGGTTATCCGTTGGGATGTATTAAACAACTGGACCTATAATTTGGGAATCATTGCAGGACTCGCCATCTGTTTTTCAATTGCAAACATCATCCGGCTTTACAAAATTAGTGGCTTTATTGCAGCATCCCATGAACTAGATGCCCTGACCGACAGTTATAAGAAATCCGCATATATGTTCTTTGGATTCATTTCTTTTATGGTCATTTACATATTGGCATCTTGCATCTTCAGAAACATGAAGACCAAGTTACAGCGCGAAAGTTTCCTGATGCTTCCTGCCACTAACCTGGAAAAATATGTGGCTCGATTCCTGGTTGTTACCGTTGGTGGTCTTGTGACTTTGCTAGGAGCCTTGGTCATTTCAGATATTATCCAGCTCATCTTTAGCTTTTTCATCACTCCAGGCTTCCATACCAGCCTTACATGGCCAGTACTCAGCCACACCATTTTTGCCCTTTCACCAATAGACAATTCTTGGCAAACAATTCTGGCAGTCTACTCCTTCCTGATATTTGCCCATTCCTTCGCAACCCTGGGAGGAGCCTTCTACCGTAAGTTTCCTGTGCTTCTGACAGCATGTACGGGATTGGCACTTTGTCTGATTTTGGGTTATATTATCAACGAACTGGGTGAAGCCGGATGGCTTGATTTCGTAGGAACCTTGCACATCGAAGAGGGTTCTTCTGCTCAATATTGTGCTGTATTCACCTCGTCTGCAGTATTTCTTGCTTTGGCTGCCTTCAACTATTGGGCATCCTACAAGCTCTTCACCCGTATGCAGGTTATCTGCAACAAGTGGATCAACATCTAAGAATTAAAATTTGAAGATTATGAATTTCAGTAACGATAAAGCAATATACGTACAGATAGCCGAGCGACTGAGCGATGAAATTCTGGCGGGCAAGTACAAGGAAGACGAGCGAATACCGAGCGTCAGGGAATACGCCGTGCTGCTGGAGGTAAATGCCAACACAGCCGTGAAGGCATACGACCTGCTTGCCACCGATGAGATTATCTACAACAAGCGAGGCCTAGGCTACTTTGTTTCCGCAGGAGCAAAGAAGCAGATTAAGAAAACCCGCAAAAAGGAGTTTATGAAAGAAAGACTCCCGGAACTCGCCCGACAAATGCAGCTTCTCGACATCTCCATCGATGAAGTGAAGGAAGAGTTGGAGAAGAATCTCAAAAAGATAAAGATATGATGACACTATTCATCCTCAAATATATATTTATAGCTTCTGTTTTTGCCTTATATATAATAAGGTGTATGTAATAACGTTTTTAAAAAAGAGTTACGCTTGCAACTTTCAGAAAGTTGCAAGCGTCTAATGGTTTAAATTGATATCCATAAAACGAAAGTAATATGTCATTAATTCATCTAAAAGACGTCAACAAGACCTATCAGGGTGCTCAGCCACTCCATGTGCTGAAGGGCATCGACCTCGACATCGAACGTGGCGAGTTCGTCAGCATCATGGGTGCTTCCGGCTCGGGAAAATCCACCTTATTAAATATATTGGGTATTCTCGACAACTACGATACGGGCGAATACCGACTCAACGATGTGCTCATCAAAGACCTCTCGGAAACCCGTGCTGCCGAATACCGCAACAAGATGATCGGCTTCATCTTCCAGTCGTTCAACCTCATCTCGTTCAAGACGGCGGTGGAAAACGTGGAACTTCCACTCTTCTACCAGGGCGTGAGCCGCAAGAAGCGCCACGAACTGGCGATGGAATATCTCGAAAAACTGGGCTTGAAGCAATGGGCCAACCATTATCCTAACGAAATGTCGGGAGGACAGAAGCAGCGTGTAGCCATCGCCCGTGCCCTCATCACCAAACCGGAAATCATCCTTGCCGATGAGCCTACCGGAGCCCTCGACTCCAAAACGAGCGTGGAAGTGATGGACCTGCTGAAGGAACTGCACCAGAAAGAGGGAATGACTATCGTGGTGGTAACCCACGAAAGCGGTGTAGCCAACGAGACCGATAAGGTTATCCATATCAAGGACGGACTCATCGGAAGCATCGAAGACAACAGAGACCATCATCTCGTATCGAAAGACTACGTTAAATAAGAAGAGAATGAGAGAATTAATCAAAGAAATATGGAGCACGTCGAAGCGCAACAAGCTCCGCACTTCGCTCACGGGATTTGCCGTTGCCTGGGGTATCTTCATGCTGATATTCCTGCTGGGCGCCGGCAACGGACTGATTAATGCCCAGTTGCAGCAAAGCACCCGATTCCTTGCCAACTCCATGCGAGTATTCCCGCGCGAAACCTCCAAGGCTTACAAGGGACTGAAGGAGGGCAGAAGCATCACGCTCAATGACAAGGACATCCTCATCAGCAACCAGACCTATGGTCAATACGTAGATGATGTGGGCGGAAGATTGGAACAAAATAACCAGAACATCAACTATGGCGATAATTATGTGGCAAGCCAGTCATTGGTGGGTGTGGCTCCTACGCATCCCAAAATCGACAAGACGGAGCTGATAGCCGGACGATTCATCAACGAAATCGATATGAAGGAGCAGCGCAAGAATGTGGTGCTGAGCCGAAGCCAGGCCAAGGAACTCTGCAAAGACTACCGTTCGCTGGTGGGCAAGAACGTAAAAATCAGCAACCTCAACTTCCAGGTGGTGGGAATCTACAAGGATGATGAATCGCGCAATAATACCGAAGCCTTCATCGCCTACTCCACCATCAAGACCATCTACGCCAAGGGCGATGATGCGGGAAGTCTGGAGTTTACCATCAAGAACCTGAAGACCAGGGAGGACAATAAGCAGTTTGAAAAGAACTACCGCGCCAGCATCAACAACAACCATCAGGCAGCACCTGATGACGAGCGAACCATCTGGCTCTGGAACCGATACATGGACAACATCCAGATGAACCAGGGAATCGCCATCATGCAGACGGCACTCTGGATAGTGGGTCTGTTCACCCTGCTGAGCGGAATCGTGGGCGTAAGCAACATCATGCTCATCACCGTGAAGGAGCGAACCCGAGAGTTTGGCATAAGAAAAGCCATCGGAGCCAAGCCTTGGTCGATACTGAAGCTCATCATCACCGAGAGCATCATCATCACCTCATTCTTCGGCTACATCGGAATGGTCTGTGGCGTGGCGGCAAACGAAATCATGGATGCAACCATCGGCCACACCACCGTAGATACCGGACTGTTTAAAGCTGCCATGTTTGTGAATCCTACGGTGGGCATAGGCACCTGTATCGGCGCCACCATCACCATCGTCATCGCAGGCACCATCGCCGGAGTCATCCCAGCCATCAAGGCTGCAAGAATCCGACCGATAGAGGCGCTGAGAGCAGAGTAATGCAAAATGTTGAATGTTAAGTGTTGAATGTTGAATTCATTCTTGCTTACACCTTATTATATATATAGAATAGGCTATGCGATTAGATTTAGATACATATAAAGAGATTCTCGACACCATCACGAGGAACAAAAGCCGCAGTCTGCTTACGGGCTTCGGCGTGTTCTGGGGCGTGTTTATGCTCATCGCCCTGATGGGTGGCGGACAGGGACTGAAGGAGATGCTGCAAAACAACTTCACAGGCTTTGCCACCAACACCGCTATCATCTGGGCGCAGAACACCACCAAACCCTACAAGGGATTCAACAAGGGGCGCTCCTGGCAGATGGAAGAGAAAGACCTGGACAGATTGCGCCACCAGATGCCCGAACTCGATGTCATTACCCCGCTGCTCTTCGGCGGCAACAAGTCGGTAGTGTTTGGCGACAAGAAATTCAGCGGCAGCACACAGGGCGTAAATCCCGATTACGCCCAGGTTTCCGCGCCACAGATGTTTTACGGCAGATACATCAACGAGATGGATGTGCGCCAGCAGCGCAAGGTTTGCGTCATCGGCAAACAGATTTACAAGAATCTCTTTCCTGGCGGCGGTGATCCGTGCGGCAAGAGCGTAAGAGTTGACTCTACCTATTATATGGTGATAGGCGTAGATTACCGTTCGGGCAACGGCATCAATTTCGGCGGTCGTGCCGATGAAACCATCACCCTGCCCCAATCGGTTTTGCGCAGCGCTTATAACCGGGGTAAGGCGGTTGACATCATTGCCACCACCGGCAAACCGGGCGTAGTAATGAGCAGCATTGCCCAACGGATGAGAGAAACCGTGGCAAGAGCCCACAGCATAGACCCTACCGACGAAAAGGGCATTATGGTATTCAATACCGAAGTTCTCTTCCAGATGCTCGACAACCTGTTCAAGGGCGTCAACTTCCTCATCTGGCTGGTAGGTATCGGTACCCTTCTTGCCGGCGCCATCGGAGTTTCCAACATCATGATGGTAACGGTAAAGGAGCGAACCACCGAGATAGGCATCCGCCGAGCCATCGGAGCCACGCCTAAGATGATTCTCTCGCAAATCATCTCCGAGAGTATTCTCCTCACCCTGGTAGCAGGCATGAGCGGCATTCTCTTCGGTGTTGCCATCCTGCAGATGCTGGAAGTAGGAAGTACCAAGGATGGCATTCTTACCGCCCACTTCCAGGTAGATTTCTGGACGGCCATCTCTTCAGCCATCCTCATCTGCATTCTCGGCGGCCTAGCCGGACTCGCCCCTGCATGGCGAGCGATGAGCATCAAACCGGTAGATGCGATGAGAGACGAATAAAAGAAAAATAAGATATAAAAGATATGAAAAAGTATTCAAAGTTGATTGTTGCGGCGATTGTCGCCTTGATCTTCATCGGAACCTTCGTGTTCCTTTATGAGAAATCGCAGCCTAAGCCTGTGGAGTATACTGAGTTTACTCCTAAGATGGCTGATGTTTTGAAAACTACCGTCATCACGGGCAAGATTGAGCCTCGCAACGAGGTGAGCGTAAAGCCTCAGATTAGCGGTATCATCACAGAGATTTGCAAAGAAGCAGGTGATTATGTTCAGGCGGGCGAGGTTATCGCCAAGGTAAAGGTGATTCCGGACATGGGACAGCTCAGTTCGGCTCAGGCACGCGTGCGCCTTGCCGAGATTAACCTGAAGCAGGCACAGGTAAACTATGGACGCGAGGAACTGCTCTACAAGAAGCAATTGGTCAGCGCCGATGAGTTTGATAAGGTTAAACAGTCGTTACAACAGGCAAAGGAGGAGAAGGTTGCCGCCCTGGATGCGCTCGAAGTAGTTCGCGATGGTGTAAGCAAGAGTAATGCCAGCGCTTCTTCCACCCTCATCCGTTCTACCATCTCGGGCATTATCCTCGATATTCCGGTCAAGGTGGGTAACTCGGTGATTCTTGCCAACACTTTCAACGATGGTACTACCATCGCCAGTGTGGCCAACATGAACGACCTCATCTTCCGTGGCAATATAGATGAAACCGAAGTGGGAAGTCTCGTTACAGGAATGCCGATGAAGATTACCATCGGAGCCTTGCAGAACCTCAACTTCGAGGCAAACCTGGAATATATCTCTCCTAAAGCTGTAGAAAACAATGGTGCCAACCAATTTGAGGTAAAGGCAGCCATCCGTTCTACCAAGGGAGGCAAGATTCGTTCTGGTTACAGCGCCAATGCCGAGATTGTACTGGCAAAGGCTACCCATGTACTCACCGTTCCGGAGAGTGCCATCGAGTTTAGCGGCGATTCTACCTTTGTATATATCATAAAAGGTAGCGGCGAGAAGAAGACTTATGAGCGCAAACAGGTAACTACCGGTTTGAGCGATGGAGTAAATATAGAAATCAAGAAGGGTCTGGGACTCAAGGACAAGGTTCGCGGTCCTCAGGTTATAGCAGAAAATAAGGATGATGACGAATAGTCATCATCCTTATTTTTTTTATAGGCATCAGATAACTTAGATGTTATCCTTTTCGATATCCTTGAAGTAGCGGTAAGTACCCACCTTCAGTTCATCGCAGGCAATCTCATCACAAACGATGATGCCATGCTGGTGCTGCTGCAGAGCGCTGATGGTCCAAGCCTGGGTAACAGGACCTTCGATGGCAGCCTGCAGGGCGCGGGCCTTGTTATGACCGTTGCAGAGAATCATTACCTCTCGGGCAGCCATCACGGTACCCACACCTACG
>ENA-ORSK01002929-ORSK01002929.1-human-gut-metagenome-genome-assembly--contig:-NODE-2929-length-10656-cov-2.425337_pt1 | contig 10656 bp, 10 predicted proteins | sample MGYA00242192_ERZ509159 | MGnify/ENA primary metagenome ERZ509159 (study PRJEB26280, sample SAMEA2338663) | human gut metagenome | biome: human gut; feature: human-associated habitat; material: faeces...
CTACGGTCTGAAGCGTTTTAAACGCTTTTTTTTTATTTTATTACAATAATTAAAATAAAGAGCACCTCTGCTCTTTAAAAAATTGAAATTTTTAGGCAATGTTAAGTTTTTCAAAATAGCCTTAACATTTTTATGTCTTTTTATTCTGCGCTAGCACATAAGGATTGGTTGGAACGCCTTGAGATGGAAGCTCTACTAAAAGCGCATCCTCGCCTATCTTTACAACGCATCCATACGGAATAAAAAGCTGGTCAGTATTTTTGAACAAATTCCAGCCCGTCCGCTCGGCCGGCACAATAAATCCAAGCACTCTTGCACTGCCAAGGTCAAAAACCATATCTGTGATATGTCCTAGTCTTCGTCCATCTAATATATTGACTACTTCCTTGCATCGAAGCTCTAAAAATGTACTTTCCACATTTTAAGATATGACCAGTTTCGTCAAAAAATTACAAATTAAACCAAAAATTCCTTTATCACTTTGAGCGCATTTTTTTCAAGTCTTGAAACCTGAGCTTGACTTATCCCAATTTCTTCGCTAACTTCAGTTTGCGTTTTCCCAACATAGTAGCGCATCAGAAGAATTTCTCTCTCGCGATCGGAGAGGGTTTTTATAGCGTCTTTGATAGAAATGTTTTCATATATATTTTCATCTGTATGTTTTTCATCTGCAATTTGATCAAGTAGATGAATTGTATCACTGCCATCGGTATAAACTGGCTCGCTAAGTGAAACTGTGTCGCTTATTGCGTCTAGTGCAAAGGTTACAGTTGTAGTAGGCATATCAATTGCTTTTGCAATCTCTTCCATAGTTGGCTCATATAGGCAGCTTTTTGAAAGCTTTTCCTTGGCTTGCAAAGCTTTATATGCTATATCTCTCATGGAGCGCGAAACTCTTATAGAATTATTGTCTCGCAAATATCTTCTTATCTCTCCAACTATCATTGGAACGGCATAAGTCGAAAACTTAACATTCAAGTTCTCGTCAAAATTATCAATAGCTTTCATAAGTCCAACACATCCTACTTGGAACATGTCATCTGCTTTATCTCCGCGGCCACCAAAGCGATGAACGACAGATAGCACAAGTCTGAGATTGGCTACCACAAAATACTCTCTTGCCTTGTCATCTCCTTGTTTGACTTTTTTCATAAGTTCTACCATGTCGCTATTCTTAAGTTTAGGAAGTTTTGAAGTGTCAACCCCACAGATATTGACTTTTGAAGACATACCACCCTCCGCATGGTATATCTTTTGCATTCGAGAAATTTATTATACTGCCTCGACAAAAAAGGACAAAAGTTTTCAAATTGACAGCTGTTTTTCTAGTTCTATACGCATATCACTGAGAATGCGTTTTTCAAGCCTTGATATATAGCTCTGACTTATACCAAGCTTTATGGCGACCTCTCTTTGAGTAAGCTCTTCTTGTCCCATAAGACCATAGCGAAGTATCATTATTTCTCGCTCTCTGCTGTTTAATTTGGATATAAACTCACTAATAAGTTGTTTTTCTGCTGGAGCGTCTACAGCTTGCGATATCACATCATCTTCGCATGGCAAAATATCGGCAAGTACAAGCTGATTGCCGTCGCCATCTTCACAAAGAGGCTTGTCAAGACTGACATCATTCTTGATCTTTCCAATCTTTCTTATCTGCATTAAGATTTCATTTTCAATGCATCTTGAGGCATAAGTTGCAAGTCTTATGTTCTTGTCAACCTTAAAGGTTTTGACTGCCTTAATAAGCCCAATTGCACCAGTAGAAATTAGGTCTTCAAACTCTATTCCACTTGACTCAAACTTTTTTGCGATATAGGCAACAAGGCGCAAGTTATGCTCTATCAATTTTTCGGTAGCAGCGATGTCACCCTTTTCCTTTTTAAGTAAAAGCTGATATTCCTGTGCACTATCAAGGGGTGGCAAAAACTCTTCATTGCCACAGACATAACAGACAATATTTTTAACATCAAGTAAGTTTTTCCTATGAAAAAGATTGTACAAAAATAGACGGATTTTAAAAATTAATCGTTGCATAATTCCTCCTAAACAAGTTCGCTATGTAATAGAATCTTTTTGCCAAAGCTTTTATCAAACCCCGAAAAAGATAGCCCAAGCGCCACATTTTTAAAAGATCGCTCCTCGTCGCCTACTATCAGTTCGTCAATAGTAAAAACGAGCATGCTTGTCCCACTCCCTATACTATTAATTTTTATGTAGTGACCATTTTTAATAGAACAGTTTTCTGTTTTTTTTGTAAAAGCATTGATGAAAGTAATATCGCTGTAAAGTTTATGAAAGATATCAAAGGTGACAAGCATGATGGGCTTTTTGGTTATAGTGTCGTACAACATATTTCCAGTGTCTAAAAAAGCCTCTTCTTGTAATACTTTGCCATCATCTTTGATAGTCACTTTAAAGCTGAAATTATCAATCTTGTTGCGTCTTTGTTGGTGCACTAAAATCATCTTAGTGATTGAATAGATGACTATTCCAACGATTGCCACTACAAACAGAGGAAATTGCCCAATAGCACTCTGTAATGCATAGCTTGCTCCTCCAAAGAGGAAAGTGGTAAGAGTTACTACACCGCAAATTACAAAGAACCGCTTCCATGTTGTAAACTTGAAAGTTAGGCTACTTAAAAGAAAACAAGTGAATACCTCTAGCAAAATTTTTGAGTAAAATGGCAAAGCAAACAATGGAGATATGATAGCTATGACGCCGCCCAAAAGTGCCCACAAAACAAACAACCTTGCTCGCTCTTTTAACAGCTTAGCGCTAAGGCTTAAGATCAACGAATTTAAAAATGTGTTGATTATTAAAGATAGCTCTATCTCAATTTCCATTTTTCCTCTCTATCTTAAAATGCCTAAGGCTAAATTAAAGGTCCGTTGCCATAATTTCATGTGGTCACTTGAAATTCCATTTCTCTTGCTTTAAACAATTTCTTAGCGATCCTAAAATAGTTTAAAATAATTTTGAAAAATTGTAACTATACTTTCTTGCCGAATTTTCTTATAATTTGAAAAAAATTAGACAATTATATTTGAAAATAAAAAAAGGCTACTTTCATAGCCTCTTTTTACACTTCTCTATCTTGATAGAACTCTTCCCGTATACGCAGCTGCTCTCTTATAAGCTTCAACTCTTTTAAGATTTCTTCATTTGACTTAGCCTGATCACTTGCCAATTTTCTTTGCAAACTGTCTCCCGTTAAATTCTTGTCAAAGATTCCACCTTTAAAAGTCAAAGATTCTTTTAAAAGATTTTGCCCCTCTTTGATAGGCTTATTCAAGCCTAAACCCTCAGCAAAACTGCCTGCTATTTTATAAACTACGTCTATAACAGTTTTTAAAAATCCCATCATTTTTTCCTTAAAGCTTTTTTATTTTCAAATTTATTATAACACAATATCTAAAAATAATCAATACCAAAAAATAATAACTCACCTCTTTTTCAAAAGAACAATGTTTAAAACTTTATATAAAAAAATCTCCCAAAAGGGAGATTTGATTTTCTTAATTTATTACCTTTTAAATGTTATCCTATTTCTTATTTTTTCTTAATTTTTCAATCCAAGGTGGAACATTTGAGTTTTTAAGATCCACTCTTGAAGAGCCAAGTTCATCAGCTTTTCTCTCAACAGAAACATCTGGTTTTGACATTTCCTCTTCTCTTTCTTTTTGAACATAGTTAGAGAACATGCTTCGAGCTGAGAAGGCAGGTTTGCTTTGTCCCATATTCCCGATTGATCTTGCACCTGCAATTTCTTCATTCTTTGCTTGTTTTTCTTCGTTTGGATTAGGGAAGCCTGTAGCAATCAAGGTGATTTCAACTTCGTCATGCATATTTTCATCAATGCTTGTCCCCAAGATGATATTGCAATCTTTATCAACAACTTCTCTTACGAGCGCTGCAGCTTCGCTTAAATCATCTTGAGTGAGGTCATTGCCACCTTTAATATTGATAAGAAGTCCGGTTGCTCCTTCAATTGTTGTTTCAAGAAGAGGACTTGCAACAGCCTGTTTAACAGCGTCAAGTGCTTTATTATCGCCTGTTCCATAGCCAATACCCATATGAGCAAGACCTTTATCTTTCATAATGGTTGTAACATCGGCAAAGTCAAGATTGATAAGTCCAGGATAAACGATAAGGTCGCTTATACCTTGCACGCCTTGTCTTAAAACATCGTCAGCGAATCTGAAAGATTCTGCAAGAGGAGTTTTCTTTGGAACAATTTCAAGGAGTTTTTCATTTGGAATTACAACGAGTGCATCTACATATTTTCTCAATTTTTCAAGACCTTCTTCAGCATTTTTAGCTCTGATTGGTCCTTCAAAACTGAAAGGTTTTGTAATTACTGCAATAGTGAGAATGCCAAGCTCTTTAGCAATTTGTGCGATAACAGGAGCCGCACCAGTTCCAGTTCCGCCACCCATACCAGCTGTAATAAAGAGAAGGTTTGTCCCTTTAAGCATCTCAGTGATAGAAGATTTACTCTCTTCAGCGGCCTTTTGTCCTATTTCTGGTCTAGCACCAGCGCCAAGACCACCTGTCAAGCGTTCACCAATTTGAAGTCTAGTTTCAGCCTTGCTCACAAGAAGGGTTTGCTGATCTGTGTTGACTGCAACAAACTCAGCAGAGGTAACTCCTGCATCAATCATACGATTAACAGCGTTATTGCCGCCGCCACCAACTCCAAGTACCTTGATTTTCGCAATGGAAGTAATTCTATTATCGTTCATAAATTTCTCTCCTTGACCATTAATTTATCTTATTGTAATACTTTTTGAATAAATTTGCAATCATTTCTATAAAAATTTTTTATTAAATGTATAAAATCGGACTTTTATACAAAATTTTTGCATATTTATACATTCACATTATAACTGTTTGTTTCTAAAATTTCAACAGAATTTTACATATTTATTTATTTTTTTCTAAAAAGCCTACTCTTCTTCCTTTAAAGCAGCTCCAGCTAAGGAAAGTATAGATGCAAGTTCTGGCTTATCCTTGCCAGGAAGTGGTGGCAAACCATAGCTTATATTTCTGCCAAGGCATTTGGCTAAATAATCTCTGCCGCCCTTGATTTTGCCTAGCCCTGCTCCTGTTAGGTATACTGGAAGATATGTAACATATTCATTGGTACTGAGCTGTACACATTTGCTGATCACTTGAGCAAGTTCTTCAATGCGATAACCTACAACCTCATTGACGCTATTAAGCGAAATTCGTATTATCTTGCCGCTGTCGCTTGTAAGCTCATAGCAATCACTCTGCTTGCCTTTAAGTGATAAAACAATTTGACGCTTAAGTCTATCTGCCTCGCCCATTGTCAAATCAAAAGCTTCCGCTAAATCATTAGTTATAAATCCTCCGCCCCTTGAAAAACTTGTCAAGGCATAAAGACCGTCTCCCTTGACAAAGGCTATACTAGTTGTAAGATCGCCCGCGTCTACAATCAAAGATAGATCTTCTCGCTTCTCTTTAGGCAGCAAGAAGAGCGCTTGACTTAGAGGATCTGAAATATATTCAACTTGGTTAAATCCAAGGCCTGCCACAATAGAATTGAATAAATCGACAAAATCCCTCTTCACATATATAACCGAAAGTTTGCCGCTGATCGACATTGCGCTTTCGCCAATTGGATTAGATACTCCTCGTCCGTCATCTAATAAGTAAGAAATGGCATTGACAGAGACAACTTCAACATCCACATGTTTAGCTTTTTCGCCAGCCATGTAAAATAATGAATCAATATCCTGTTTTTTAATTTTTCGTTTGTCACCAAAATTTATAGTAACATCAGTTCTGGTCACTGAAGAGAATTCTGAAGGAACTGAAATATATATTTTGTCTATTTTTTTATTTGAATCAATATCAAACTCGTTTGTAATCTGTTCAAAGAGAGAGGCAATCTTTTCTTGATTTAAAAATTTGCCTTCATAGAAACCATCATAATCAATCTCTTTGAATGCTTTTATAATAAAAGTATTATTAAGACCATTGCCTGCAAGCATTGCACGCAATTTGGAAGAGCCAATATCAATTACAAAAACAAATTTATCTTTTATCATATGCACCTTCAAGCAACTATTTCTAATTAAATTTTAACTCAATTCTAACTATTTGTCAACTTAACTATATTAAAATAACAATCATTTTCGTCATGCTGCGAATAATCATAATAATTATCGATCAAAATTGTTGCATTTTTTAAGTTTTCTTCGCTCAAAACAATCTCTTCGCCATCTATTTTTATGGTTTGTCCAATATAGGTGTAAATTTGACTATATACATCATAGAAAAGTTTCATCTTGCCATCAAGTCCATATCCACAATTCTTTATAATATACTTCTGTCCGTCATATAGCGTAAAGGTTACGGCAGGCTGATAGGTCAATAAAACCTCATCATAAATTTGCGAAAAAGTGATTGTGTTTAAAATGGTTTGCATGCTGCTAAGCGGACGATTGTTCTTCAAAGAGCTGTTGTAGATGTCATAGTAGCCCTCTATTTTCAATTCACTACCCACCGTTATATTGTCATCTTCAATTTCTATTCCTTGCAAAAGTATAGGACTAGTTTGCGATGAAGAAAAGTCGCTTGCAATTCTAAGCACTTTAAATTCATTGTCGCAAATTAAATAGTTTTCGTTATATAAGATCGCAAAAACCTCTTGCCTTTGAGCAATATGAATGACGAAAGTGGAAGGGAAAACTGTTTCAATATTGACTACTTTAACATTTGGATAGGCCCTTTCAATATTTTCTATATATTTACTCTTGCCATGAAAGAAAACTGAGCCCTTATAGGCAAATTTGCCACGGTCAATTAAATCCTCTTCATTTATTACTTCCGAAAAGCTTGTCTTATAGTCTACTCGAACTTCTTTTAGTGAAAAAAGCGTAAAAGATAAAAGAACTAAAAGTCCTATCACAAATATAGCGACACTAATTGCAATTATCCACCCCTTTTTCACATCCTATCCTTTTAATAGAAGCACCAAGACTAGAAAGTTTGTCTTCTAAATGATAGTACCCTCTGTCAATATATTCAATATTATTCACGGTTGTATAACCTTCTGCCGCAAGCCCAGCAAGTACTAAAGCTGCGCCCCCTCTCAGATCTGGACTTTTGACATCGGCGCCGTAAATTTTCTTTTTGCCGCAAATGACACAAATGCCATTTTTGCACCGAATATCGCCACCCATTTTCATAAGCTCTCCCACATGCTTGAATCTTGATTCAAAAAGATTTTCACAGATCATGCTGTAGCCTTCGCTTACGCATGCAAGAGCCATCATAGGCGCCTGCAAGTCTGTAGGGAAGCCTGGATAAACAGCAGTCTCAACCTCTAAAAAAGATTTGGGACGGCGGGTACTTTTCAAGATTATTTTATCATTATAGCACTTAATTTTGCAAGTGGTTTTCATAAGTTTTGTCAAGAGTGCATGATTATGGCTGGAAAGTGCACCTTCAAGTTCGATTTCGCCGCGGCACATAGCGCCCGCTATCAAAATAGTGCCGCTTTCAATTCGATCAGGTATAACTTTATACTCGCATCCATGTAAACTTTTAACTCCTTCAATGGCTATTACATTGCCTCCTGCGCCTGTAATTTTTGCGCCACACGAATTCAAGAAATTTTGAAGATCAACTATCTCTGGCTCCCTGGCAGGATTAAAAATTCTCGTTTGCCCCTCTATAAAGACTGAGAGCATCATGATATTTTCAGTCGCACCAACCGAAGGGAAAGAAAGCATGACATCACTCGCAGAGAGTTTGCTGCCGTCTACATATATGTACCCATTTTTATCAACTACTTTAGCTCCAAGCTGTCTTAATCCTGCCAAATGGATGTCAATCGGTCTTAGTCCTATATCACATCCCCCAGGATAAGCAACTTTTGCCTTCCCCATCCTTGCAGTAATTGGGCCGAGCGTGAAGACTGAAGATCTTACCACTCTTGCCATCTCATCTGGCACATCTGCAGCTGACAGCTGCGAGCAGTCCAAATATAGATCATCACCCTTCCTCTCAACTTTAGCCCCTAGATGCGATAAGATTTTTGTCATTGATTCTACATCACTATATTTTGGTACATCTTTTAAAAGAATTTCACCCTTAACTAAAATGCAGGCAGCCAGCACTGGCAGAAGCGAATTTTTGGCACTGTCAATCTTGACGGTTCCATAGAGCGGACTTCCACCTACTATATAAAAACTTTCCATATAAAAATTATATGAAATATCTAGTTTTAAGTGACAACCTTAAAATATATGTTAAAAAATAAGCGGCAATATAAAAATTAAAAATTTTAATGAAATGTTGAAAATTTTTCAAAATAAGAAAGAATTTTGTCAAAATCAATTAATTTTCTTCTTTTTTTCAATTTTTGCTAAACTTTTCTTGAATTTATCAAAATTCACAACTTTGACATCTTCGCCTTTGCTTTGTTTTAAAATGTTTAAACAAATTCCAATACCTGCCATAAAAACCATGACGCTTGTTCCGCCGCTTGAAATAAATGGAAGAGGAAGACCGGTTGGAGGGATTGAGCCAGTTACTACTGCGATATTTAAAAGAGTTTGAACTCCAATTATAAAAGCAACCCCGCTTGCCAACATGCTTCCAAATCTATCTTTAGCAGAAAGCGCTATTTTAATAAGCTTGATAATCAAGAATAAAAACACGCTCATTAAAGCAATCAAGCCTATAAAACCTATTTCTTCGCCAATGATTGAGAGAATAAAGTCAGATTCTGCAAATGGCAAAAAAAGATATTTTTGTCTTGAATTGAATAGCCCTACTCCAAACCAGCCACCATCTCCCAACGAATAGAGAGATTGTATAAGTTGGAAACCTTCTCCTTGAGGCGATGCCCAAGGATCAATAAAGGCCAGCAACCTTTTTAAACGATATGGCTCTAGAATTATTAAAAGAGGAACTATCGCTCCGGCTGGAATTGAAAACATTAAAGTATGCTTCTTACTCATTCCTCCAATGATAAGCATAAAGAGGGTTACAAACGCTATGCACATTGTTACGCTCATAGAGGGCTCAAGCATGATTAAAAGGCAGGTTATGCCCCCAACAATTAAAACTGGCAAGAGCCCCTTGAGGGTCTTTACTTTGTCATGATGGTCGGACATATATGCTGCAATAAATATAACCAGCGCAAATTTCGCTATTTCAGAAGGCTGAATTGAAAATCCCAAAAGCGATATCCAGCGTTTAGCACCATAGCTCTCTACTCCAAGACCTGGAACAAAGACGAGTAAAAGAAGGAGAAATGTTACTCCTACTATCCACCACTTAAATTTCTTTAGCAAGTGATAGTCAAAAAACATAAAGAAAATCATTGCAAAAATGCCCATTATAACGCCCATAATTTGCTTGAAAAGGAAAAAGTATTTGTTCCCGTAGTGATACTGGGCACTGTAAAAACTGGCGCTATAGACCATTAAGCAACCAAATGATACCAGCGCCAAAACCAAACAAATGATGATAATTATGTCACGACGACATTTCGATTTTTTGATAATTTCCAAACATTATCTCCTTAAAAATTTCTCCTCTTGCAGCGTAAGAGGCAAACTCATCAAAACTTGCACATGCTGGCGCTAGCAGTATTTTTTGTCCGCTTCTTGCACCTGCTCTTACAAAATCAGCTGCCTGTTTCATGGTTGGAAATACCTCACAAGTATATCCATACTTTCGAGCGCAATCTGCAATCTCCTCTCCCGACTGCCCAAAACAGATAATTTGCTCATAATCATAGCCCTTATTAAACAATTCGTCAAACTCGCAGTTTTTGTTCTCTCCTCCAAACAAAACCACTAAATTTTTATCGCCAAGCGAGTTTATAGAGGCAAGCGCCGCCGCAATATTTGTCGCCTTTGAGTCATCAAAGACCTCTGCTCCCTCCACCTGTCCAAGCCATTCAAGTCTATGAGCTGGAGCTTTAAATTTCATTATTGCCTTCTTTATAACGGCGGGCTTAATTCTATACTTACAAGCGATTGCTACGCTTGCCAGGACATTTTCTAAATTTTTCTCGCCAAAAAGCGGAATATCATTTAGAGAAATAATTTTGGTTTTATTGAAATATATTGCGTTATTTTTTACGAATACACCTTTATTTAATAGTCTTTTTGAGAAAAAGAGCACTTTTTTATTGTCCTGACAGAAACTTCTAGCGATATCATCATCCAAATTGAGTACCACCTTTTGTCCTCGTTTTTTAGAAATGATCTTGCGCTTGACTCGAATATACTCCTCCATACTTCCATGTCTGTCTAAATGGTCTGGGGTTATATTTGTCACGCAGCTTAAATTGCTAGTGAAATATTTGCTGCCTTCAAGCTGGAAATTGCTTACCTCACAGATTGCATAGCTGTTTTTAGTGTCAGATAAGGCTACGCTTGACAAAGGAAGCCCAATATTGCCGCAAACAAAGGTTTTTTTGCCTGATTTTTTAAAGATGTCACCGCAAAGAGAGGATACTGTAGTTTTTCCATTTGTGCCCGTTATTGCTATAATTTGACCGTGGAAATTCAAATATCCAAGGTCAAGTTCGCTGATAAGAGGAATTTTTTCAATTAAAAAATGGGATACAAGTGCATTTCCAAGTATCTTCACACCAGGACT
>ENA-ORSK01002932-ORSK01002932.1-human-gut-metagenome-genome-assembly--contig:-NODE-2932-length-10642-cov-52.638330_pt1 | contig 10642 bp, 9 predicted proteins | sample MGYA00242192_ERZ509159 | MGnify/ENA primary metagenome ERZ509159 (study PRJEB26280, sample SAMEA2338663) | human gut metagenome | biome: human gut; feature: human-associated habitat; material: faeces...
GGAAAGAGCTTGCTCTTAACCTTCAAACAAACAATTCAAAACAGCTTCTAGAAGGAATATTAATATGGTAATGACAGATCAGATCAAGGAGCCTGAGATTTCCTTGAAAACGTGGATGGCCTTGGTGGGGCTGACGCTGTCGGCGTTCATATTCAACACTTCGGAGTTCATTCCGATAGCGCTGCTGACGGACATCGGCAATGATTTCGGGTTGACAGAAGCGAAAGCCGGAATGCTGATTTCAGTCTATGCTTGGGTAGTGATGGCTTTGTCGCTTCCTTTGATGTTGATGACCTCCAGAATGGAGATGCGCAAACTGCTGCTCGGGGTCATGGCGGTCTTCACCTCATTTCAGGTGATGTCTTTTCTTTCAGTGTCGTTTGGTATGCTGATGTTTTCCAGAATCGGCGTTGCCTGCGCCCATTCAATCTTTTGGTCGATTGTGTCAATCATAGCGGTACGGATTGTCCCGGAGAGCCATAAATCCATAGCCTTGAGCATGATTGTCACCGGTTCGTCAATCGCTATGATTCTCGGTCTGCCACTCGGACGCGTCATCGGGCTCAGCGTGGGTTGGAGGATGACATTCCTGAGCATCGGTGCTGTCGCGCTGGTTGTGTTCCTCTATCTGTTCACATTGCTCCCGAAGGTGCCAAGCGGAGGCGGAATGACCGCACATGACCTGCCGGCAATGCTGAAGAACAAGGTTCTCATCGGAATATTCATCACCACTGCTGCCTTCGCGACCGGTTATTACACGGCTTACAGCTACATTGAGCCATTCCTCCAACAGGTAGGGAATATGACAGAGAACCAGATCACGCTGACGCTGATGCTCTTCGGTGGAGCCGGAATCATAGGGAGCATGCTGTTTTCAAAGTATTTCCCTAAATATAGGTTCAAATTCATCAATGTCACGCTGATAGGATTGATCGGTGGAGTTGTGCTCCTGCTGCCTTCCGCATTCAGCGTTCCTGTCACAATCGCTGTCTGCACAATAATAGGAATGTCGGCGACGGCATTCAATGTGGCGATGCAGTCGGAGATCATCACGGACACGCCCGCTGCCCAGACCTCGGTTGCGATGTCAATTTTTTCGGGAATATTCAATTTCGGCATCGGGACGGGAGCCTTGATCGGAGGTTTGGTCTGCTCGCATCTGTCTATTTCGTTCATCGGAATCGTAGGCGGGCTAATAGTGCTGACGGCGTTGGCTTATTGGACGTTCATTGTGGTCAGAAGGTCATTTCGACAAGCTCGGTGACCGCAAAGGTACGGTCGCTGAGCCTGTCGAAGCGAGCGTGGTTATTGATCCGTTTCTCTATATCATTCGATTAACCATTAGCATTTTTTATAAAATCCAAAGTGTTATCAATATATATTTTAGGACTACCAGAGACTGTCCTGCTAAAAAGTTTAAGATGCTTTTCCAATGTTGAAGAATAGTCCCCCTCTGATAAGACCTTGGTCAGCTTGTGATATAATATACAGTAGTGAGTACTTCTTCCTGATTTAAGATGAATTTGATATTCTGATACTGGAATCTTTTGTTCACGCTTTCCTCTAATTGGTGGAATGTCTTTGTACTGTTGAATAAGTTCTTCAACTGAATGATGAAAGACTACCCCATAGAATTTGAGTTCTTCTTCAAGAAGATATGCATCTATAATGGAACGGCCAAAATATATCCCTGAGCCACTATCAAATGTTAGTGGACCTTTTGCAATCGCACCTTTAAGAGCAAAACCTGTTTCTAGGGCATTTTGCATGAGCACAACACCCGCTTTTACAATTTTATTTAGTGCTGATTTTGAGTCATCAAGAGAAGCAATGATGATTGAATCTGAAAATTGAACCATTCGCAATAGTTCTCCATTTTTATCTTGAAGCAATGGCTTTAGACGATCATTTTTCTCTTTGAACTCAATCATTTTTTCAAGGAGTTCTTTATGCCCCATTCGCATTACTCTGTCTTTAAAGCCCATAATATCCATAAAAAGGACTATATGATCGCTATTCTCATTCCATTCGTGCGTTTCTTTTGCCATTGTTTATATAAATTTCTCTGCCCTTGTTGTTAATCTAAGTACAATCATTAATTGTGAGCAAAGATAGTGAAGCCAATCTGCATATCGAATATAATTCACTATATTTGCACAATAAAATTGCATTTAAGAATGAAACTGAATAGAATAAAGACTGTTTTATCCGAAAAAGGTATTTCTCAAACGTGGTTAGCTAAACAGCTAGATAAGAGTTTCAGTATGGTCAATGCCTATGCCTGTAATCGGATTCAGCCTAATTTGGAGACCTTGCAACAGATTGCGGAGATATTACAAGTTGATTTAAAAGATTTGATAACCGATAAAAAAGAAAGGTTACAATAGTGAGTTGCTTTAGATTCGTTTAGAATCTATTGTTGATATGCGACCAAACTTCCGATAATATACAATATCAAGAACATGACTCCTGAAGAAAAAGCAAGAATAAAAATTGATCAGTGGTTTGCTGATGCTGGTTGGGAAGTTATCAATAGGGATGATTATGAGCCAACTTGTACAGCTGTCGCTATAAGGGAAGGATTGCTAAAAGGTAATCTCGAAGCAGATTATTTTCTTTTCATAAACGGAAAGGCTGTTGGTGTACTTGAAGCCAAACGTGAAGAAACAGATACTTTTTCTTCTAAAGTATGCGAACAAGCTGCCTTATATGCCAAAAGCGTACCTAATATATATCAGACATATCAAAAGCCGCTGCCATTTATATTCACATCCAACGGAAAGGAATTATACTTTTGTGATTTCCGAGAACAAGACCATTATTTCAAACAAATAATGACTATCCCGACACCTCACGAATTAGTTAAAAAGTTAGGGATAAATGATTATTTTGCCGGACTTCCCACTTTGCATAAGAAAGGCTTGCGTGATTGCCAATACGAAGCTATAACAGAGTTAGAAAAGAGTTTCCGTGCCGGGCAAAATCGGGCATTGATGGTTCTTGCCACCGGTGCAGGAAAGACTTATACTGCTTGTCTTGCAGCCTACCGAATGCTGTCATACACTCCTATGCGTAGGGTGTTATTCCTTGTTGACAGGAATAATCTGGGCAAACAGGCAGAAGGAGAGTTCGGGACTTTCCGCTTGACAGAAAACGGAGAGGCTTTCAACACCATCTTTACAGTCAATCGTCTTCGTTCTTCTTCCATTCCATCTGATAGCAACGTGATTATTTCTACAATACAACGACTGTTCTCATTCTTGAAAGGAGACGCAATTGAGGATAATGATGACGATGATGAGAACGAACCAGCAGAGGAAGTGATCTTGCCACCCAATCCCGATTTACCGCACGATTACTTTGATATGATTATCATAGATGAGTGCCACCGCTCTATTTATAAAAATTGGCGTAAGGTACTGGAATATTTCGACACTGCAAGATTGGTTGGTTTGACAGCAACGCCTATTCCAGAAACAATGGCATTTTTCAATAACAATCGCATTGTCAACTACAAATTGGAGAAGAGTATCGTTGACGGTGTGAATGTGGATTGCCGGGTGTATAGAATAAAAACACAGGTCACGGAAACAGGCGGAGCTATATTGGAGGGCGAGAAATTTAAAGAAGAAACAAGATATACGGGTGAGGTCAAGACTGTAAGCAGTAAGGAAACCAAAACCTATACAAATAAGGAACTTAATCGGAGTATTATCAATCCGGCACAGATAAAACTTATTCTTTCGACTTATCGGGATGTGGTTTACACAGAACTCTTCAATGACCCACAGCGTGAGCCGAATATGGATTATCTTCCTAAAACCTTGATATTCGCCCTCAATGAAGCCCATGCCACAAATATCGTACAAATAGCTAAAGAAGTGTTTGGGCGGACTGATGACAGATTTGTTCAGAAAATCACATATTCGGCAGGTGACAGCAACGAGTTGATACGCCAATTTCGCAATGACAAGGATTTCCGTATAGCTGTGACTTGTACATTGGTTGCTACAGGAACGGATGTAAAGCCGTTGGAAGTGGTAATGTTCATGCGTGATGTGGAATCATTGCCGTTGTATATTCAGATGAAGGGACGCGGAGTGCGTACAATAGGCGATGAACAATTACGCAATGTCACTCCGAATGCATTCAGTAAGGATTGTTTTTATTTGGTTGATGCTGTAGGCGTAACGGAACATGAAATGACAATTCCGACAGCAAGCGATGAACCGACCACAAAAACTATCACTCTGAAAGAATTGTTAGAGCGTATCAGTCACGGCTATATTCCTGATGAATATCTCAAACGACTTGCTGCCACGCTTGCTAGAATCTATAATAAAGCGGATGATTCGCAGCGGAAAGAGTTTACCCGTTTATCTCGTGATGACATGAAGGAACTTTCTGCCAGGATATACGATGCGCTTGAAAAAGGCACTCTGCCACCGTTTGTCAGCACAGAAAAGCCAAATTTAGAACGCAAAGGCTTAGTGTCTCCCCTTGCCAATCATGCTGATGCACGGAGATATTTGCTTATTCTTGCGGCAGGTTTTGTCAATACGCTAATGCCCGGAGAAGATACGCTTATCTCAAAAGGTTTCTCCATTGAGGAGGCCAAATGTACAACGGAGGCATTTGAGGAATTTTGCAGAGAGAATGCAGATGAAATAGAGGCTCTTCGCATTATCTATAACAATGAAGGCGAGCCGATAACTTATTCAATGTTGAAAGATTTGGAGCATAAACTCAAAATGGCAAACAACCATTTTGCTCCAAAACAAATTTGGAATTCGTATGCCATTCTTTCTCCAAGCAAGGTAAAGCGTTCTACAACAAAAGAAGAAAGTGATGCCTTGACAAACATCATACAACTTGTACGCTTTGCTTTTCGCCAAATTGACAGGTTAGAGAGTGTAGTTACTACATCCAAGCAATATTTCAATCTATGGTTAGGACAGAATCAGCGTGAGATAACCGACAAGCAGCGTGAAGTAATCAGTCGTATTGTAGATTACATCGCTTCTAACGGAGCTTGTACGGTTAGGGATATTCGTGAAGATGACGCGACCCATGCAGCCCAAATGATTCGGGCGTTTGGTGGTATGCAGAAAGCAGATGAAGCACTTCGGTCGCTTTACACATTTGTAGTATTAAGAAAAGCAGCATAAATTATGGCAACAAATAACACAACAGAGCAATCGCTCACCAAGAAAGTATGGAATTTGGCAACTACTCTTGCCGGACAAGGTATCGGTTTTACCGATTACATAACTCAGCTCACCTATCTTCTGTTTTTGAAGATGGATGCCGAGAATGTAGAAATGTTCGGAGAGGAATCGGCAATTCCGGTTGGTTACCAGTGGGCGGATTTGATTTCCCTTGATGGATTAGAACTGGTTAAGCAATACGAAGAAACGCTTAAGCAGCTTAGCGAACAGGACAATTTAATAGGCACTATTTATACCAAAGCACAGAATAAAATAGACAAGCCAGTTTATCTGAAAAAGGTTATCACTATGATTAATGAAGAGCAATGGCTCATCATGGATGGTGATGTGAAAGGTGCTATCTACGAGAGTATTCTCGAAAAGAACGGACAAGACAAGAAAAGCGGTGCAGGACAATATTTTACTCCCCGTCCTTTAATTCAGGCAATGGTGGATTGTATCAATCCGCAAATTGGTGAAACCGTTTGCGACCCTGCTTGCGGTACTGGTGGATTCTTGCTTACTGCCTACGACTACATGAAAGGTCAGTCGGCAAGTAAAGAAAAGCGTGATTTCTTGCGTGACAAAGCCTTGCATGGTGTAGATAATACGCCTTTGGTAGTAACACTCGCATCAATGAATCTCTATTTGCATGGTATTGGTACAGACCGTAGTCCGATTGTTTGTGAGGATTCTTTGGAAAAAGAGCCATCAACCCTCGTTGATGTGATACTCGCCAATCCTCCTTTTGGAACTCGCCCAGCCGGTTCTGTGGACATCAACCGCCCGGATTTCTATGTGGAGACCAAAAACAACCAGTTGAATTTCCTTCAGCACATGATGCTTATGCTCAAAACAGGTGGTCGTGCTGCCGTGGTGCTTCCTGATAATGTACTCTTTGAAGCCGGAGCTGGCGAAACCATCCGTAAACGCCTGTTGCAAGATTTCAATCTGCATACTATCTTGCGTTTGCCTACAGGTATCTTCTATGCTCAAGGCGTAAAAGCAAATGTGCTGTTTTTCAGCAAAGGACAACCGACCAAAGAAATATGGTTTTATGATTATCGTACCAATGTGAAGCACACACTTGCCACAAATAAACTGGAACGCCATCACTTGGACGATTTTGTTTCCTGCTACAACAATCGGATAGAAACCTACGATGCAGAAAATAATCCGCAAGGACGTTGGCGAAAATACTCGGTAGATGAGATCATTGCCAGAGACAAGACAAGTCTCGACATCACATGGATGAAACAAGGTGGTGAGGTGGACGACCGTTCATTGGCTGAACTGATGGCAGACATAAAAGATAAAAGCCAAACGATAAGTACGGCTGTAGCAGAACTTGAAAATTTGCTCGCTAACATAAATGAAGATTGAGTGCATGGAAAACAACAAGATAATCATATCAATGGAACAACAGTTTGGAGAAGTTATAGACATCATTCTCCAACATAAAGGCCGTGCTTCAAGAGCTGTAAATAACGAACTGTTGTACACAGCGTGGCATGTTGGTGGATATGTATCAGCCAAATTGAAAAGCGAGGAATGGGGAAGCAAGGTTGTAACGCAGTTATCCGAATATATCCGTTCCCGGCGTCCAGACATTAAGGGCTATAGTCGGAGAAGCATTTACAATATGGTGATGTTTTATGATGAATATTCATCGGAAACATTCAGCGTAACTGTAGAAAAGTATCTGAACTCTGAATTTGTGCAGCCAAAAACTGCACAAATAGAAGCAAGTCTGCCTAAACAAGGGGAGGCTGTAATTGTGCAGCCAAGAACTGCACAAATTGTTCCGGCTGCATCTGTACAAATGCCTAAAATCTTGGAGTTGACCACATTGACCAATCATACGGAAATTCTTTGCCGATGCAAAAGTAATGAAGAGCGGATGTTCTATATACTCTATGCCAATAAAGAACATTTAGTGAAGCGAGAACTTCGGCGTTGCATCTCTAATCAGACATATACGGCTTTATTAGGCAGCAAGAACAATATGTCGAAAGGATTGCTCAATGCTTATCCGAATGCTCCGATAATGTTCAAGGATACGCTGTTTGTTGATTTTCTGAATCTTCCGAAGAAGCATAGCGAATCAAAATTGAAAAACAGCTTGGTAGAACACATGAAGCAATTTATTCTTGAACTTGGTAAAGATTTCATCTTTATGGATCAGGAATACCGCCTCAATATTGGCGCGTCCACTTTTAAGGCTGACTTGCTGTTCTTCCACCGTGGATTGCAGGCATTGGTGGCAGTGGAATTGAAAAAGACCAAATTCCATCCGCGAGACCTCGGTCAGTTGGAATTTTATCTGGAAGCACTCGACAGAGATGTAAAACGCTCTAACGAAAACCCCTCAATCGGCATTATCCTCTGCCCGGAAGCAGATCGGGTTGTTGTGGAATATGCAATGAGCCGAAGCATGAGCCCCACAATGATAGCAGAATACAAACGTATCCTCATTCCACAGGAACGTATGCAACAGCAACTGAATGAGTTTTGCAATCTGTTCTTAAACAAAGAATAGCCTATATGGATACAAAGAAATTACGTCAAAAGATACTCGATCTTGCGATACATGGAAAACTTGTACCGCAAGACCCGAACGATGAACCTGCATCAGTTCTCCTCGAACGAATCAAGGCAGAAAAAGAAGACCTGATAAAAGAGGGAAAAATCAAGCGGAGTAAGAAGTCTGCAAAGACTTCCGATACGCCCCATTATGAGAACGTGCTACCGAAAGGATGGCGTTTGTCCACTTTGGGTGAGGTGTTTACACTTCAAGCAGGAAAAAACATAACAGCAAAAGATATTAAAGATGCTGTCACAGAATCACATCCTTACAAATGTTATGGTGGCAATGGCGTTAGAGGATTTGTTGCATTGTATAATAGAGAAGGAGATTTTCCAATTATCGGAAGGCAAGGAGCACTTTGCGGAAACATCAATATTGCTAAAGGAAAGTTTTATGCAACAGAACATGCCGTTGTAGTGGAAAGTTATTGTGATGTGGATTTAATGTGGGCATATTATATACTGACAACGTTAAACTTGAATCAATATGCCACCGCTACTGCTCAACCTGGACTTTCTGTAGCTGTTATTAATGATGTTTGTATTCCGATACCTCCACGAAAAGAACAAGAAAGAATCTCAAAAGAGATAGAACATTGGTTTGATTTGATTGATCAAATAGAGCAAGGAAAATCTGACTTACAAACAATCATCAAGCAAACCAAGAGCAAGATTCTTGACCTTGCCATTCATGGCAAGCTAGTACCGCAAGACCCTAACGACGAACCAGCCATTGAACTCTTGAAACGTATAAATCCCGACTTCACACCTTGTGATAACGGGCATTATCCGCAGTTGCCACATAGTTGGTCATTTGCACCTATGCAAACATTATGTTCTTTAGTTGATGGAGAAAAGCGAAATGGTATGGAACGAATAAATCTAGATGTCAAATATTTGCGTGGTGATAGTGAAGCCAAAACTTTGACATTTGGGAAATATGTTGCTGCGAATTCATTTTTGATTTTAGTAGATGGCGAAAACTCTGGTGAGGTATTCAGGACTCCTATTGATGGTTATCAAGGTAGTACATTCAAACAATTGTCTATCAACGACAATATGAATACGGATTATGTTTTACAAGTTATTAACCTACATCGTAAGATTTTACGAGAGAACAAGGTTGGTTCTGCCATTCCTCACTTGAATAAGAAACTATTCAAAGCGATTGAAGTGCCAATACCTCCTTATGGTGAGCAGAAAAGGATTGTGGAGGCAGTAAATCTTGCTTTTAAACGACTGGATGTAATAATGGAGAGCCTATAAACTCTCCATTATTGTATCTAACTTGGCAAATGCTGTATGAATAGTATCTACAATTCGCTTTTGTTCTGCCTTTGGAGGGATTGGGATAGTCAGTTTAGAATATTCCGAAATCCAATATCGTTTATGGGTATCGCCAATTAAACGTGTTGTGTTCATAAACATTGCAACATATTCTATTTCAATACCTTCTCTTACCTGCAAAATCTTCATGGCGGATGATTTTACTTTAAAAGGGAAATCTACAAATTTTGAATCTGTAGTAAAGTCGTCAAAAATAATACAAGGCAATTTTGAGTATATCCCTTTCTCTTCATTAGTATAACCTATGATGAAGGATTTCCCTGCTGTTAAAACTGGTATTGGATAGCTATCATTATAACTTGTTGAATTAACAATATATGCCGTAGGTTGCTCGTAATCTACAATGTCTTCTAACCTACATACGCCCCATCCATCTGGCAAGTTCTCATAATGCCCGATACGTTCCATTATATTATTACCATATTCATTCTAATTCAATGTAATATGGTAACAAAATTCAAAAATCATTTGGCAAGGACTAATCTTGCCAAGAACACCGTTACATCGTATGTGTGGACGGTGCAGTATTTCCTCAATCACTATGGGGACGTGAACAAAAAGAACCTGTTAGCATACAAGGGGTATTTGGTAGAGAACTTCAAGCCACAGACTGTGAACCTGCGATTGCAAGGTATTAATAAGTATTTGGAGTTTATGAAACAGGAAAAACTAAAAGTGAAGTTCGTAAAAGTACAACAAAAGAACTTCTTGGAAAATGTAATCAGCGATGCCGATTACAAATTTCTCAAAGCCCAGCTTAAAGCTGATGGTTATGAGGAGTGGTATTTTATTGTGTGGTTTATGGCTGCCACAGGAGCACGTGTTAGTGAGTTACTCCACATTAAAGCGGAACACATCAAAGTAGGCTATCTTGATTTATATAGTAAAGGCGGAAAGATTCGGCGACTATACATCCCCAAGAACCTACGAATAGAAGCTGATAAATGGTTGAAAAATCAAGGCTTGACATCGGGCTATATCTTTCTGAACCGTTTTGGACAGCGTATTACTACTCGTGGAATCGCTTCTCAACTCAAGCATTTTGCAGAAAAATACGGAATGAATAAGGAGGTGGTATATCCTCATTCATTCCGTCATCGTTTTGCCAAGAATTTCCTTGACCGCTTTAACGACCTTGCTCTACTTGCCGACCTTATGGGACATGAAAGCATAGAAACCACTCGTATCTATTTACGCCGCACTGCCAGCGAACAGCAGAAGATTGTGGACAAAGTGGTGAATTGGTAAAATCACATCAGCCTTTAGAAGTGTATTCGCTTACACTTCTATGGCTTTTTGAATGTTATCAAGAACTGAGAATAGTTCTTCTATCTTTTGAACAATGCGTTGTTGCTCGGCAAGAGGAGGAAGTGGCAATTCAATTTTATGTAAAGCATTGGAAGATAGTCCAAGTAATCCAATTCCTTTCCCTCCTATTAGATTATTCTCCTTTAAATATGCAAATGTGTAGTAATAAAATGGCACACATAAATCTATCTTTG
>ENA-ORSK01002934-ORSK01002934.1-human-gut-metagenome-genome-assembly--contig:-NODE-2934-length-10628-cov-2.633973_pt1 | contig 10628 bp, 7 predicted proteins | sample MGYA00242192_ERZ509159 | MGnify/ENA primary metagenome ERZ509159 (study PRJEB26280, sample SAMEA2338663) | human gut metagenome | biome: human gut; feature: human-associated habitat; material: faeces...
TGCTACTGAGCGGCGGCGTGGCACAAATGCAAGCACAAGACGTGAACATTGGCAAGAGCAAGCAGGTGATGCTGAAAGGCGACATCATGACTCCCGAGACTCTCTGGGCCATGGGACGTGTGGGCTCTGCGGCAGCCTCACCCGACGGCAAGCAGGTCGTCTATCAGGTGGGCTACTACAGCGTGAAGGAGAACCGCGGCCACCAAGTGTTATTTATCATGAACGCTGACGGCACGGGCCAGACCAAACTCACCACCGACGCCAAGAGCGAGAGCGACCCTGTATGGATCGAAGGCGGCAAGCGCATCGCCTTCCTTCGTGGAGGCCAGGTATGGGCCATGAACCCTGACGGCTCGGGCCGCACACAGCTCACGAAGGACGCCACGGCCATCGAGGGATTCAAGTTCTCACCCGACGGCAGCCGCGTACTGCTCATCAAGTCGCTGCCCTACCACGGCACGATCAAGAAGAACCCCGACGACCTTCCTATGGCATCGGGCCGTCTCGTCACGGACATGAACTACCGCCACTGGGACCACTATGTGGAGAGCATTGCTCACCCCTTCGTCGCACAGGTATCCGCCCAGGGCATCGACGCAGGATGGGATATCCTCGAGGGACAGCCCTACGAGAGCCCGCTGGCACCCTTTGGTGGCATCGAGCAGTTTGATTGGAGCCCCGACTCCAAGCACATCGCCTACACCTGCCGCAAGAAGGTGGGCGTGGACTACGCCGTCTCCACCGACGCCGACATCTTCCTCTTCAACATCGAGACCAAGGCCGACCGCAACCTCTGCAAGCCCGAGGGCTATGTGGCTCCGAAGATCAACTATACCAAGTCGCTCCGCAACCAGAAGGTCAACCATCAGGAGGGCGACATGAACGTCGGCTACGACGTCAATCCGCGCTTCTCGCCAGACGGCAAGTATGTGGCTTGGCTCAGCATGGAGCACGATGGCTACGAGAGCGACCGCAACCGCCTGTGTGTCTATGAGCTGGCCACGGGCAAGAAGTCGTATGTCGCAGAGGCCTTCGACTCCAATGTCGACGACTACTGCTGGAACACCGACTCCAAGACCCTCTACTTCATCGGCTGCTGGCACGCCACGGTCAACGCCTACCAGACCAACCTCAAGGGTGAGGTGAAGAAGCTGACCGAGGGCGACCACAACTACGTGGCTCTCCAGCTTCTGGGCAACACAGGCAAGCTCCTCGGCACGCGCCAGAGCATCACCGTCCCCAGTGACCTCTACGTCATCAAGCCCGCTAAGAAGGAGGGACAGTCGGAGCAGACGCAGATCACCTTCGAGAACAAGCACATCTACGACCAGATGGCTGTGGGCAACGTCACGGACCGCTGGGTGAAGACCTCTGACGGCAAGGAGATGCAGGTGTGGATCATCACCCCGCCCCACTTCGACCCCAACAAGAAGTATCCTACGCTGCTCTTCTGTGAGGGTGGCCCGCAGAGCCCCGTCTCACAGTTCTGGAGCTACCGCTGGAACTTCCAGATCATGGCTGCCAACGGCTATGTGGTCGTCGCCCCGAACCGTCGCGGACTGCCTGGCTATGGCAGCAAGTGGAACGAGGAGATCTCTGGCGACTGGACGGGCCAGGGCATGAGAGACTATCTGGCTGCCATCGACGATGCTGCCAACAACCTCCCGTTTGTTGACAAAGACCGTCTCGGTGCCGTCGGCGCCTCTTTCGGCGGTTTCTCCGTCTATTACCTTGCCGGCCACCACGACAAACGATTCAAGTGCTTTATCTCCCACGACGGTGCCTTCAATCTGGAGTCGATGTATACCGATACCGAGGAGGCCTGGTTTAGCAATTGGGAGTATGACGACGCATACTGGAACCAGGACCGCACGGACAACGCCCGCCGCACCTATGAGAACAGCCCCCACCTCACCGTTGACAAGTGGGACACGCCGATTCTCTGCATCCACGGCGAGATGGACTATCGCATCAATGCCAACCAGGGCATGGGTGCTTTCAATGCAGCCCGCCTTCGCGGCATTCCCGCAGAACTGCTCATCTTCCCCGATGAGAACCACTGGGTATTGCAGCCGCAGAACGGCATTCTCTGGCAGCGCACCTTCTTCGAGTGGCTCGACCGCTGGCTGAAGAAGTAATCACAGGAAAGTCAATCAACAAAATAACAAAAAATGGAAAATAAAACTTTGCGCGACTCGGCAGCCATCCGTTGGACCGCCTTGTTGCTCCTGGCACTGGCCATGTTCTGTGCCTACATCTTCGTAGACATCTTGTCTCCGATCAAAGACCTCATGCAGTCGCAGCGCGGCTGGGATTCTGACGCCTTCGGCACCATGCAGGGTTCCGAGACGTTCCTCAACGTGTTCATCTTCTTCCTCATCTTTGCCGGTATTATCCTCGACAAGATGGGTGTCCGCTTCACGGCCCTTCTCTCTGGTGGCGTGATGCTGGTGGGCGCCTGCATCAAGTGGTACGCCGTCAGCGACGGCTTCATCGGCAGCGGCCTGGAGACTTGGTTCACCAACAACCTCAACCATATTCCCGTCTTCGAACAGCTCGGCGTCTCACCCTTCTATGAGGGAATGCCCGCCTCTGCCAAGTTGGCCGCCATCGGTTTCATGCTTTTCGGTTGCGGTACGGAGATGGCTGGTATCACGGTCTCGCGCGGTATCGTGAAATGGTTCAAGGGCCGCGAGATGGCACTGGCAATGGGATCAGAGATGGCATTGGCCCGTCTCGGTGTGGCCACCTGTATGATCTTCTCGCCGTTCGTAGCCAAGTTTGGCGGTGTCGTCAGCGTGTCGCGCTCTGTAGCCTTCGGTGTAGTGCTGCTCTGCATCGCCATGATCATGCTGGTCGTCTATTTCTTTATGGACAAGAAGCTCGACGAGCAGACTGGCGAGGCTGAGGAGAAGGACGAGCCGTTCAAGCTCAGCGACCTTGGCCAGATTCTCACCTCCAGTGGCTTCTGGCTCGTATCACTGCTCTGCGTGCTCTACTACTCCGCCATTTTCCCCTTCCAGAAGTATGCTGTGAACATGCTCCAGTGCAACCTCACCTTCACTGAGGTGCCCGCCGACTCGTTCTGGGGTTCTCAGAGTGTGACCTACATCCAGTATGTCATCATGCTCTTCGTAGCCGCCACCGCCTTCTTGTTCAACTTCATGAAGCAGAAGGCCGTGAAGTTCTTCGTACTGGCCCTCTCCATAGCTGGTCTCGTCACCTATTGCTACATGGGCTACATGCGCCAGTCAGCAGAGTCTATCTTCGCCGTCTTCCCCTTGCTCGCCGTAGGTATCACGCCGGTACTCGGCAACTATGTCGACCACAAGGGTAAGGCTGCTTCCATGCTCGTGCTGGGCTCTATCCTGCTCATCGCCTGCCACCTCACCTTCGCCTTCGTACTTCCTGAGTTCAAGGGCAACCAGGTGGGCGGTGTCATCGTAGCTTACCTCACCATCCTCGTCCTCGGTGCTTCCTTCTCGCTCGTACCGGCCTCTCTGTGGCCCAGCGTGCCGAAGCTCGTCGATGCCAAGGTGATTGGTTCTGCCTACGCACTGATCTTCTGGATTCAGAATATCGGTCTGTGGCTCTTCCCGCTCCTCATCGGTAAGGTGCTCAACGCTACCAACGAGGGTGTGACCGACGCCACGCAGCTCAACTACACTGCCCCGCTCGTCATGCTGGCATGCCTCGGTGTGGCCGCACTCTTCATCGGCTTCGTCCTGAAGATTGTGGACAAGAAGAAGAACCTCGGCCTTGAGTTGCCCAACATCCAGGAATAACCTCTCCTGTACAACCACTTATACGAAGGGATGGCTTTCACGGGCCATCCCTTTGTTTTTCTAAGGAAAAAACCGTATCTTTGCCGACGTAATCATATCAAACAGACTACCACCATGGCAAAAGTAAGAATCAAGACTCCCGAGGGCGACATCCTTGTACGCCTCTATGACGACACGCCGCGCCACCGCGACAACTTCCTCAAACTGGCCCGTGAGGGCTACTACGACGGCACGCCCTTCCACCGTGTCATCAAGGATTTCATGATACAGGGCGGCGACCCAGACAGCCGTAACGCCCCAGCAGGGAAGATGCTCGGAACGGGCGGACCCGACTACACGCTCCCAGCAGAGATAGCCTATCCACAGCGCTACCACAAACGCGGAGCCCTTAGTGCGGCACGACTTGGCGACGAGGTCAATCCTGAGCGCGAGAGTTCTGGCAGCCAGTTTTACATCGTCTGGGGCAAGACCTTCAAAAGCGCCGAACTGAAGCAGATGGAACGCCAAATGGCCATGCAGCAGGAGCAGAAAGTATTCAATACCCTCGCCCGCGAGCACCACGACGAGATCATGACGCTCCGCCGCAGCCGTGACCGTGCGGGACTGCAAGCCCTGCAAGATAAACTGGTGGAGCTGACCAAGGAAAAATGCAAGGAGATGGGTAAACCCTCATTCACCGACGAGCAGATGGAGACCTATACCACCCTTGGCGGTACACCGTTCCTCGATGGTCAATATACGGTATTTGGCGAGGTGGAGGAAGGCCTCGAGGTGGTGGAGCGCATACAGAACTGCGACACAACCCGCAATGACCGCCCACGCCAAGACATCAGCATGAGTGTGGAAGTGGTGGAATCGGAGGAGTAAAAAGGAAACCAAAGGGGCATTCATCGGATAGATGCTGGAGGAGTATGCTCGGGAGTTTCCCGCCACAAAGATTATAGGGTCTGGCGGCAATATCAACCGCCTCTTTCGCCTAGCACGCCTCAAAGGACCGCAGCGAGAGTTGCCCGTGGAGCGACTGCTAGAGCTCTATGACACCCTCCAAGCGCTCACCGTCGTTCAGCGGATGGAGCAGTTCAAACTCAAGGAGGACCGTACAGACGTGATTGTCCCTGCTGCGGAGATATTCCTCACTGTAGCCGAAGCGCTGGGCAACGAAAGCATCATCGTGCCCAATATCTCGCTCGCCGATTCCATCACAGATGGCATTTGGCGCGAAGTACAGATAAAAGACTAAGCCGGTTTGCCTCCCTAGACAAGGACCCTACGGAGGATATTCATGCTCACAGGGTATTTGCCATCGGCGCTTGTTGTTTGCCTCTACTTTTGTGCTACTAAACAGCTTTCTCCTTCAGCAACCTTCTCCGCATCATCCAAGCATATCCTTTGTTCCTTGCTTGCGCTTTCTAATAGTCCATCCGCTCCAAAGGATGACGAGGGTCAGCAGCGAGGCAAAGAAAATATAGATGAGACGGACGGGGCCGAGGAAAGTGTAAATGCGCCCCGTGTGCACTTCAAGGGCAAGTTGCCAAAGCGAGATAGGAAGTCGGGCCATCCAGCAGGGCTGGCGCAGCGCATTCGTCCCGTGATCGTAGGTGCAGACGATGTCGTCGCCGAAGTCGGAAGAGAATCCCGACACGGCCGTTTGGCCAAAGGGCGAGGCTGGACGCATGGCAGCTGGCGCATGGGTGAAATAGTCGTAGGCCTTGCCCGAACTACGATGCCAATAGTAGAGACCTGCAAAAGAACCGACAATCCACGACTGCTGATCAGCTGAAAGGGTGAGGACGTTGATGCCCATCACGCTCACGGCAGGTGCCTGCGCCTCGCGGACGGGCTGGTGACGGAAATCGGTCAGCGAGTAGAAACCATCAGAGGTGGACAACAACCAGTCGGACCGATTGGCATCCCACCGCAGTGCACGCAACTTATCCTGCCAGGGGTTGGGGCTGTCTAGCAGCGAGCCTGGAATGGGTGGTGTAGCAATCCGAACCACGGCGAGAAGCAAAGGCGGACGCAGTGCAAAACCCGTCAGCGTGATGAACACAAGGAGCGGCAGCGCATAGCGTCCCCAACGGTCGTGCCAACGGAAGTGCCAGCGTAACCCCTTCTGCCACAACCCTTTGTTGCGACGACGCCTAATCCATTTGGGCAATAGCCAGATGACGAATCCCGACAGACAAAGGAAAGCCAGTAACAGGGCAACAAGATCCACGATCAATTTGCCCATCAGGCCTCCTATCTCACCACTATGAACGAGCCATAGCGTACGGAAGAGGCTCACCTTATTCGTATAACCTGCGGGGGCGTGGAGTTCAACACCTTGAAAATGGCTATAGGGCGGCGTGGCGACATAGAGCGAATCTCTTCCCACAAAGACGACACTGTCACCTCGTGTGGCAACGTCGCTGAAGCGCGTGGGATGGAGTGTAGAAGCATGGCCCACAGCCAACCGTCGCCACGATCCTTCGCGCCATTGGTATGCCTCGAAGGGCGCGCAGGCAAACAGTTCACCTCGCTTCGTCCGCACCACATTGCGAATCGTACGCGCGTCGGCACCTGACCCCATTCCTGCAGTATAATCTGCAAAATGCTGGCCATGGGCGTCCGTGAGCCATACACCTCCAGTCCCATAGACCAAGATGCTATCGGCACTGAGCCTCAGCGTGCCGCGCAACAGCCCATTGTTCCAGTTGCTAAACTGATAACCCGCAGGCAGCCACTGGCGCGAGAGGTCCATATTGCCAAAACTATGCCTATGGTTGAGCACGAGGCCCGAGAGGGCAAAGAGCAGGAGGAAGAAGCCAAAGCCCACCCCCAGCCATTTGTGCCAACGCCGATATGTCTTTTTGCTAATCACTTGTGAGAATATCGTATTGTTTCGACGTGCAAAATTAGTGCATTTCCTGTGCTCACACAATACACAATAATAATGATTTTATGGTACGGAACACCATTTACTATGAAACGACGAGCCTCAAAAACTAAAACTCCAGTCGCAGAACCAGGGGCAGGTGGTCGCTATAGCCATTATTGTAGCGCGGGCCATAATAGCCGCGTCGTGGTTTCACGCCTCCGTATTGTTCGTCGGGCTCGATGAGAAACGGTTCATCGATGATAACACATTGGCGGACAGCGGGCAGCAGACGGCTGCAGACCAGGATATGGTCTAGACTGGACCAAAGTCCCTGGTAGCGATAGGTGGCGCGAGCACCATGCGTTCCCCTCGCCTCCGCGCTCACGTCCGTCAGCCCTTTCGAAGCCAGAAAGCGCAAGGCGGGCGCGTCATTGTAGTCGTTGAAGTCACCCAAGACGAGGATCCTCGCCGCAGGATGGGCCGCCGACAAGGTATCGATAGTCTCGGAGATGCGGTGAGCCACGGCCATACGGTAAGGGCGCGAGGCCCGCTCACCTCCCCGACGACTCGGTGCATGGACCACAAAGACATGGAGGGTGTCGCCCGTAGCCAGTTGACCACAGGCGTGGAGCACGTCGCGGGTGGGACGAAAACGCTCCCGAGCCGGAGCCACACGCAGGGTATCAGAATAGAGCAAGCGAAAGGAGAAGGGAGAATAGTGCAAGGCCACATCAATACCACGCTCATCGGGCGAATCGGTCATCACATACTCATAACCCGCACGGCGCAGTAGCGACCTACGCGTGAGGTCGTGAAGCACCGTATCGTTTTCCACCTCGCAAAGGGCTACGAGGTCGGGAAGTTCCCAACGGGTCGTGTCGGTTCCACAAGCGATGATCGTCTGCCCGAGGCGGTTGAGCTTCCGCCAGTAGCGAGAGGGCGTCCAGCGATACCTCCCCTCGGGCAGGAAGTCCTCATCACGCTTCAGGGAGTCGTGGTGGGTGTCGAAGAGATTCTCCACATTGAGTTCCACCACCGTCAGCCGTGCCCCTTGCGCCAAGGCCTGGACGGGCAGAACCGCCAGGAAGAGCAGGAGCAAGCTACGCCAAAGGATCGCCATTGACGATAGCCAGTTGCTGACGAATACTCTCCTCATGGATCAACTCAAAAAAACGGGCCACCGCATCAGGACTCAGTCCGCAGCGTTTGGCCTCCTCCATGCGTTCCCGCAGCAGGCTCTTGTAGCGGTCGGCCTGGAGAACGGTGATTCCACGTTCCTTCTTATATCGTCCCATCTCTCGGCAGACACTCATCCGCTGACCAAGAAGGTCCACGAGCTGGCGGTCTATCTCGTCGATGTCGCCCCGAAGGTGCTGAAGCTGGTCGCCCTCCTGTCCCTTGGGATTGCGGACAACGAGGGAGGCAAGAACCTGATGTAGGCTATCGGGCGTGATCTGCTGACGCGCGTCGCTCCAAGCCTCATCGGGATGACAATGACACTCTACGACCAAACCGTCGAACCCCAAGTCCATCGCCTGCTGCGAGAGCGGGGCTATGAGGGCGCGGTTTCCACCAATATGGCTGGGATCACAGAGGATTGGCATAGAGGGACAACGACGGCGCAGTTCAATGGGAATGGGCCACATCGGCGTGTTGCGGTAGAGTTTCTCCCCATAACTGCAAAAGCCGCGGTGGATGGCTCCCAGCCTGCGCACACCTGCCTGGTCCAGTCGCTCCAGCGCACCCATCCACAGTTCGATGTCGGGATTAACTGGATTCTTCACCAGTACGGGAATGTCCGTACCACGCAGGGCATCTGCCAACGCCTGCATGGCAAAGGGATTAGCCGAGGTACGCGCACCGACCCACAACAGGTCTATGCCGTGACGAAGACATTGCTCCACATGTTCTGGGGTGGCAACCTCGGTGGCGAGGAGCATTCCCGTCTCCTCCTTTACCCGTTGCAGCCAGGGCAACGCGATTGTACCCTTGCCCTCGAAGGTGCCTGGCTTGGTGCGCGGTTTCCACACACCAGCACGAAAAATCCGGCAACCGTCGGCGGCCAAAGCTCGGGCCACGTCCATCACTTGTTCCTCCGTCTCGGCGGCACAAGGGCCTGCTATAACCAGATGGGGGCGCAACGCACTCTGTGGAAGCTGCAAGGGTAATAGCGACAACGTCATCTTGGACTTAGAGGCCAAAGGGGTTCAACGTATTCTTGTAGGCCTCCTTGGTCTTCTGCTCGATACCTTCCGCCGACTGTCCGTCGCTAATGTCGGCCATCTCCTTCGGCTCCAGTTCGGCAGCAGTGGCAGCATCGGCCTCGGAGAGCTGCGTCTCGCCCATCTCGCGATAGACTTCCGCACGCTCACGGAAAGCAGCCAGACAGAAAGGGTTGGTGTCGATGACGCGGCCATACCACTCGACGGCCTTCTGCTGGTCGCCACCTCGATGGGCTATGCGAGCCTTGAGTAGTACGATATCCTCCTCGAGATCGGCGTGTTCAAGCAGGTAGTCGACGTCGGTCTCTGCCTCCTCAAGACGGTCCATCTCCATGAGGATCTGGCCACGGAGCAAGTAGGCGGCTCCGTGGTGCTCGTCTCGCGCAATGGCCTCGCCCAAGAGCGCCACAGCAGCCTCTTTGTCGCCCTGTCCCTGGCGGGCCTCAGCATAGAGATAGCTCACCTCGGCACTCCCTGCCCCAACCGCTTCAGCACGCTCACAAGCCTCCGCCATCTGGTCGTAGTCCTCCATCATATAGCAGACACGCGCCATCCGCACCCAGACAGCCTGGTTGTCGGGCTGGGCGTCAGCCAGCAGGCGCAGTTCGTTGACAGCGTTCGCCATCTGATTCTGATGAATGTAAGCCACGGAGAGATGGTCGTGGATCTCCAGGTCGTCCCGCAGCTGCAGGGCGTGGGAAAAGCAGGTGACTGCGTAGTCAACCTGTCCTATCTTCAGGGCAGCTATACCGTCATACTTCAAGGCGTCAAACTGGCGCGCCTCGGTCTCCTTCTTCTTCTCTTCGGGACTTTCCTCTGCCGACCCGAATATGCGTTGTAAAAAATTCATAGTTCTAATTCATTATTAGGTAGCCCATCTCCCATAGTTTTCCTCACGGGAAGCACATCGACTCCATGACTTGATCCAAAGACTATCGACACTATTTCATGACTTCCTGGGAAGAGATGGGGCGACGTGGGTGCAAAGATAGCAAAAGCGGTTGAAATGTGGCTTGCAAAAAATGATAAAGTTGCTTAAATTCCTTGGCCGTTCAGTCATAAACACCTAAATTTGCATCATAAGAAACTCAGAAGGTATGAAGATTCAAAATGCGATAATCCTCTATTCCCTCCTCCTCGGCCTGCCTGTCGGGGGCTGGGCGCAGACTGAGACCGACTCCACGGCCTTGGAGCGTCGCGTGCGGCCCATCGAATCACCACGGCTCCAAGGGACGCGTGAGCCCTCGGAGGAGGAGAAGGCCTACGCCCGCCTGCTGGCGGAAGAACGCGAGGAGCAGGCGCAGATCGACTACACGCTGCCCCTTATCGACGAGAATGGTCAGGTGCAGAGTCCTGCCGACTATTATGACCCATATCTCTATGATCCGTGGTTTTACGGCTACGGTGGCGGATATGGCGCATGGCGGCTCCACAAGGGACTGAACGTCAATATCGGTGCTTCGGTGTTTGCCAACTTCGGCAAGGGCCTTGGCGGCAATGGGGCGGGATTCTCACAAGACGTGACGCTCATGTATGTCACCAACCTTTCCAAGAAGGCGACCCTGGCCATAGGCGGCTATATCAACAACTGCACCTATGGCGGAACCAACTATACCACGGGAGGAATCAACGCCGTCTTCGGCTATCGATGGAACGAGCATTGGAGCGCCTACGCCTATGTGCAGAAAGCCATCAACAACAACCACATACTGCCCTATCGCGGCTATGGCAACACCGCCTTCGGCTACCCCTACTGGGGCG
>ENA-ORSK01002937-ORSK01002937.1-human-gut-metagenome-genome-assembly--contig:-NODE-2937-length-10616-cov-4.575798_pt1 | contig 10616 bp, 13 predicted proteins | sample MGYA00242192_ERZ509159 | MGnify/ENA primary metagenome ERZ509159 (study PRJEB26280, sample SAMEA2338663) | human gut metagenome | biome: human gut; feature: human-associated habitat; material: faeces...
CGGTCAGATCTACGGCATCTCCAAAATGGCGGTATCAAAGCGACTGAAAAAGCTGTACCAAAAGTTAGAGGATTCTGTCTTATGACAGGGTCCTCTGACTTTTTTGGTTTACAAATCCGCTCTAAGTGTCCTATAAGGTGAGGGACTATGGCTGGTGGCCGCAGCCGAAAGTGTCCCATCTTACAGACAAGGAGTGATCTCTATGGACCCATTCACCCAGAGCCGGGAACTTCTGTACTTCCTGGCCGCGCACACCGGGCAGGAAGCCGTTCGCTACATTCGGGAAGAAATGCGGCAGGCTGCCCCGGGCCGCATCCCCACTGCATGGGAGCTGCGCAGCTATTTTCAGTTCCCGGACCGTCCAACGGCCCTGACGGCATGGCAGCAAATCCTCGCCGTGGACAAGCTGCTGGAGTATGCGGAAATCAACCTCCGCACCCTGTGCGACCTGCTCCGCTATCGGCAGCTCAAGGGATTCGGCGTCGTCCATTCCGTGGATGAATTCACCGCGCTGTGCCATCCACATGCAAAGGAGAGTGAAGAATGAAACGATCTCATTACACAAACTATGACCAACTACCCCTGTTTCTCAATGCAGAACTGGTGTCCAAGACGCTGGGCATTGCGCCCTCCAACGCCTATGAGCTGATGCACGAAAAGAACTTCCCCACTCTGCACATCGGCAGCCGCATGGTGGTGCCGAAAGACAAATTTATCGAGTGGGTGGTGCAGCATACGAAAGGCGGTGGCAGCGAGTGAGCAAAGCCAGGCCGCCTATGGGCTGGGAGCGGGCGAAGAATTGTTTCCCCGTGCCCAACGAGCTGCTGCAACTCAATCTGCCTGCCGGTGCTGTCGCCGTGTACATTTACCTGCTGTGCCACGCCGACCGTCGAACGAATCGGTGCCATCCCAGCGAAGCGACTATGGCAAAAGTCCTGCATCTCTCCCGCAATACCGTAGCCAAGCATGTGCGCCTGCTGGAGGAATACGGGCTCATCATCACGGAGCGGACGCAGGTACAGATGAAAAATGGTATTAGGAAAAACGGAAACCTGCGGTATACCATCGTCCCTATGTACGATGTCTTGGAGCAGCGTTACCAGCGGCAAATGGCCGAGCTGGAGCGTCAGCAAGTGCAGCAGAAGCTGGCGGCACAGGCTGAGGAATCCCCGTGTTCGCCCCTGTGAGCCGCTGTGTGAGCTCCTTCCGGGCGGGGACAGCGTCCCTCTCACTGGAGAGGGTTTTCGGGCGGTTTTCGAGGACTTTTTCGGCTCTGTGGAGGACGAAGGAAAAAGCAGGATAAAAGGCTGGCGTCGTTACCGCCGTTCCGCCCGGACACATCTGCCCGCAGAGCGGACAGTTTACGGAGGTTTTCAGCGGAGTCGGAAATGGCGCCTGTTGGACAAGGTTTTACTAAGGTTGGCGTCATAGTTCCTATGGTAACAGGCTTTGCAGGATTTTCGGCGCGCCTTATGACGATTTGGAGGAATTATGAGTGAAAACAAAGATAGATTGAATTTCCGGATGAATCCGGAAACGGCGGAAAAGTTGGAGCACTGGTACAAGGCCGACCACTGCCGCAGTAGGAATGAGTTCGTGGAAAAGGCCGTGAACTACTACGCGGATGCGCTGGCGGCGGAGAACAGCACCACGCTGCCGGTGGCGATACAGACCGCCATCGACGGGCGGCTGAAGCTGCTGGAGGATCGCATGGCGTCCATTCTCTACAAGCAGACGGTTGAGATGGACATGGCAATCTCCATTCTGCTGCAAAGTGTCAATGTGGACGAGTCCGTGCTGCGTCAGGAGCGTGCCAAGAGCATCGCCGCCGTCAAGCGCACCAACGGTCAACTGCGGATGGAGCAAAAGCTCCGTGAGTTGGAGAACGCGGAATGGCAAGGCTGATCGTCAAGAGCCCCTATATCAGGTGTGGCAGCGGGCAGAATGCAAGCGGGTATCTGAACTACATTGCCACCCGTGAGCGGGTAGAGATCGTGCCGGATGACCGTCCGCCTACACGCAAGCAGGAGCAGCTCATTCAAAAGCTGGTGAAAGATTTCCCCAACACGAAAGAACTTCTGGAGTACAATGACTACACAAACGCCCCCACCAAAGCCAACGCATCGTCTTTCATCACGCTGACGCTGGAGCAGAACTGGAGCCGCGTGCAGTCTACCGAAGGCTACGCTAAGTACATCGCCACCCGTCCCAGAGCCGAGCGGCTGGGCAGTCACGGCTTGTTTGGTGACGCGGATCATGTGTCGCTGGACACGGCCATGGACGAACTGAGCCATTACACCGGCAATGTGTGGACGCACATTATATCCCTAAAGCGGGAGGATGCCATGCGGCTTGGCTATGACCATGCGGCAGCATGGCGGACGCTTCTGCGGGCGCACCGCAACGACATCGCCGCCGCTATGAACATTGACCCGAGGGACTTCCGCTGGTACGCGGCCTTCCATAATGAGGGCAATCATCCCCATGTCCACATGATTGCGTGGTCGGCAACACCGGGGCAGGCGTATCTGGATAGAGATGGTATCCGTCAGATCAAGTCCACACTGACGAACCAGATCTTCCAGCAGGAACTGCTGCATCTCTACGAGGAGAAAAGTGTCTCCCGCGACGAGTTGGTACATCAGACCCGGCAGGCTATGTTAGAGTTGGCGCAGCGTATGCGGGATGGTCTCTGCATCTGCCCGACTGCGGAGCAAAAGCTCTGGGAGCTGTCACAAAAGCTGGATGACGTGCAGGGGAAGAAAGTGTATGGCTACCTGCCAAAGTCACTGAAGCAGTTGACGGATGATACGGTGGATGCCATGGCGAAGCTGCCCACGGTCAACAAGTGCTATCAAAAGTGGTGGGAGCTGCAATGTCAGCTCAATGATTACTACTCGGAACAGCAGCGGCAGCGTCCGCCGCTGTCACAGCAGAAGGAGTTCCGCCAGATCAAGAACGCTGTCATAAAAGAGGCAGAGCATATCCGCCAAGGCCATATGTCCTTCGAGGATGCAGCCTTGGCGCAGGAGGACGAGCCGGTGGATGACCGCAGTATGTCTTATGACTGCTGGGAGCTGCGGAAAATCATTGCTGACGAAAACATACCACTGGAGGAACGGGACCATGCTGCTGCGGAGCTGGAGCAAATCGCCTGTCAAGGCGACCCCCACGCCCAATACCTTCTGGGCCTGCTGTACCGTGACGGCGGCCTGCTGGTGCCAGACGCAGAGCAGGCAAAACACTGGCTGGAGTTGTCCGCGCAGGAACTGTCCGATGCCCAATACGCTTTGGGAAAGCTATACCTCTCGGATGATTCCGATATACACCACCCTGCAAAAGGTCTCTACTGGCTGCAGCAGGCGGCGGACAGCGGGCACGAGTACGCCGCCTACCGTTTAGGCAAGGAGTATCTTACCGGAGAAAATATTTCAAAGGACACCACACGCTCAGCAGCGTACCTGAGACAGGCATCACAGCAAGCCAACCCCTACGCGCAGTATCTGTTGGGAAAGCTATACCTCATGGGTGAGGGCGTTCCAAAAGATAAGGACGCCGCACAATATTGGTTTTCCGTGGCGGAGCGGAACGGCCACGCCTACGCCGGATATTTCCTCGATCTCATGGAGCAGGAGAAGGACCTGCCATCGCCCAACATCCTACTCTCTGCCACACGCCTACTTCACCACATGGGCAACATTTTCCGAGATAATGCACCGCACCCCGCCGTGCCCGCAGGTATCCACATCGACCGCAAGCGCCTACAGCGCTTGCGCGAAAAGAAGATGGCCCTGGGCCACAAATGGAACGACCATGAGGAACAGCAGAGTCACAACATGAGATGGTTATAACCGTCCATATTCTGCGCTGCTGTAGACAATAAAAAGGTCTTTCAAAGAACGGCAACATCTTCGGCTTGTTATAGGAGCATAATTAAGTGGAAGCAATATTGCTATACAGACATCATCTGTGGTAAAATATCACTAAACAAGGACGGAGGAGGCTGCAGCGATGGATCCAGATATGATGAAAAATGCTGCGCTATCCAAGGATAGCATCGAGGATGTCAACGCAATGAAAGAGCGTTCTTGGGAATGCGGTCTCCCGCCATATCTCCAGCACGATTTGGATGCCTATAAAGATGGGCTAAAAAACGGATCCACGATTTTAGACTGCCTGTGGGGCGAGCTATACGGAAGTATCAACGCCGCAGAGATCGATGACGGCGCAATTACACCGGCACAGGCAGATTATCTGCGGCAAAAGTATTTGTGGAGGTGATAAAAATTGCCAGACTTTACAAACTGCAGGCGATTATATGACCGGGTATATAATGGAGCCAACGGCAAGAAAATTGCGATAGAATATGAGGGCGAACCGTATATGCTGAAGTTCCCTCCCTCTGGAGAGAACAAGCAGACGGAACTTTCTTATACCAACAGCTGCATCAGTGAGCATATTGCCAGCACCATATTCAACATGGTAGGTATTCCTGCGCAGAAGACGATCCTCGGGACCTTCGAGGTCGGAGGAAAAAGTAAAATCGTCTGCGCCTGCAAAGATTTCACCGCGGACGGAAGTCGATTGTTCGATTTCTGCTCCATCAAGAATACAGTCATAGACTCCGAACACGGCGGTGCCGGTACGGAATTGAGTGATATTCTGGATACCATTGAAAAGCAGTGTTACATTGACCCGGCTATACTGCTGAAGCATTTTTGGGATGTGTTCGTAATTGATGCCTTTCTGGGTAACTTTGACCGCCACAACGGAAACTGGGGCTTCCTGTACCATGATGAAACAAAATCTGCTACACTGGCACCTGTTTTTGACTGCGGAAGCTGTCTTCTGCCGCAAGCCGATGAACGCATCATGAACACCGTGCTCAACAATGGCGACGAATTGAACGCGAGAATATTCCGTTTCCCAACATCGGCAATTAAGCTCAATGGCAGAAAAATCAACTACTATGATTTTCTGCAGGCAGCAGAAAATCAAGACTGTAATGATGCTGTCATGCGGATGGCTCCAAGGATCAATATGGACGAGATATGTGCTTTCATCGAGAAAGTGCCTTTCTTAGATGCAACACAAAGAAGGTTTTATCAAGTGTATCTTGCTGCTCGGAACCAACGAATTATTGAACCCGCGTACACGCATCTCTTGGAGCTGCAAAGTCTATCCCCGACACTTGAAATGTAACGCATACAAACACACGGATGCCAGTTCAAAACTGCCGCAACCAATGCTGTGAGGCCCTGCTCAATTGAGCAGGGCCTCCTTTTTCAAAAAAGTAGTAGCTATTTGGGTAGCTTTGTGGTATGTATGTTGGCTAACAAAAGCAAAGGAGTTGATTCCATGTCCAAGAAACGCGCCAACGGTGAAGGTAACATCCGCAAACGCAGCGATGGTCGCTGGGAGGGCCGCTACACCGCAGGCTACAACTCGGAGACTGGTAAGCGTATCATCAAAAATGTCCTGGGCAAGACCCAGGCGGAGTGCAAAGCGAAGCTGGCTGCCGCTATGGAGGCCACCAAGGGTGTCGACGTCAGCCGCGCCGACGAGTACACCGTTGCCACGTGGCTGCGGAGCTGGTACGACATCTATGCCAAGCCCAATGTGCGGGTGGCCACGGCGGATCGCTACCACCTGATGATCGAGCAGTATACCATCCCCCGCATCGGCAGCATCAAGCTCACCAAGCTGACCGCCCACGACCTGCAAAAGCTCTACAAGGAGCTGATGGAGAGCGGCCGCACCAGAGGTAAAAGCGGTCACGGCAATCCGGGACTCAGCAGCACCACCGTCCGCAGCCTGCACCTGATGCTTCACAATGCCCTGAACCGCGCCGTAAAAGAACGGCTGATCCTCCGCAACCCCACCGAGGACTGCATCGCACCGAAGGTGCAGAAATTCGAAATGCAGATCCTCCAGCCGGAGCATATTAAGGATTATCTGGATGCCGCGGATAAGAGGGGACTGCTGCCCATGTTTTATCTGGAACTGGTCAGCGGACTGCGCAAGGGTGAGCTGACTGCCCTCCTGTGGAGTGACCTCGACATCACGGACAAAACCATCTCCGTCAGCAAGCAGTACGTCAAGAATCCCAATGGCGAACTGACGTTCTCACATCCCAAGGCAGAAACTTCGGCCAGAAAGGTCAGCATCCCGCAAGAAGCGGTTGACCTGCTGGTTGCCGAACACAAGAAACACCCCGACAATCTGTATATGTTCCCATCGCCCGTCACAGGGGGGATGTATTACCCCGATTCCATTGGAAACCTGCATAAGAAAATTCTGAAGGACGCAGGACTGCCGCACATACGCTTTCACGACCTCAGATACACATTCGCTACGTTAGCGCTGCAAAATGGCGTGGACGTGAAAACCGTCAGCAGCATGCTGGGCCACTACGATGCCGGGTTCACACTCCGCACCTACACCCGCGCCACCCGTCAAAAGCAGGACGAAGCCGCACAGACCATGGGCAGCTTCATGGCACAGGTGATGTGAGCTGATCAAACTGCACCACAATAACAAACTAGAGCTCCTGCCCATGGGGCAGGAACTCTAGTTTACTCATTTCACCGCATCCAGAGTGTCATGGCTACCAACAGGACGCCTAGAAAACCGAAGCTGATGGCGGAGAACAGCACCATGAACCGCCCCGTCTGCCCCTTGACATGCTTTGTGTATTCCCGGAAAGTGATCAGGCTGGCCAGTGACGCCACCAGCGTCCCCGCGCCGCCGATATTCACGCCCACCAGCAGTCCTCGATAGTCGTCGGTGAACCGGCTCAGCAGGATGGCTGCCGGTACGTTGCTGATGACCTGACTGGTCAGTGCCGCCACCGGCATGGCCCCGTGGATGAGCAGCTTCCGGAACAGCTCACGCACCGGCTCAATCCGCGCCATGTTGCCCGAAAAGGTGAAAAACGCCGCAAACGTCACCAGCAGTCCCCAGTCCACGCCCAGCAGCGCACGGCGATCCAGCACCAGCAGAGCCATCACGATAACGAGCAGTCCCAGCCAGTAGTGGATTCCCCGCAGCACCATAGCCACCGCCACGCAGAACAGTACGCCGTATACCGCAGTACGACGCTTGTCCGGCAGTGTCTCCTGCCGGGGGACAGTCAGCCCTTCACGGGGCAGAAACAGACCGCACAGCAGGATCAGCGCCGTGGACAGCAGGAACGGCGGCTGCATAATGGACAGGAATTCCCCGTTAGGGATGTTGTAGTGGTTGAACAGATACAGGTTCTGGGGATTGCCGAAGGGCGTCAGCATACCGCCCAGGTTGGCGGCGCAGTTCTGCAGAATGAATGTCAGCGCCGTCCATTTCGTCTGGCCGGTGCGCTCCAGCACAAACCAGCTGAGGGGCAGGAACGTCAGCAGTGCCGTGTCGTTGGTCAGCAGCATGGAGCCCACCAGCGTGATACCTACCAGCGCCGTCACCGCGCCGCGGGTGGTGTGGAACACCTGCACCAGCCTCTGCGCCAGCAGAGGAAACAGTCCCACGCGGCGCAGCGCACCCACCACCGCCAGCACGCACAGCAGGCAGGATAGCGTTTTCACATCGTAGTAGCCAAGATAGGCCGCGTCAGGCGGCACGAACACCGCCGTCACCGCCGCGGCCAGCACCGCAATCACCGGCATGGCGTTGGCCTTACACCATCGTAACAGCTTCATAAATACCTCGCACAGCCTCGTAAGAGGCAGAAAGAATCAACGGCAGGTACTGTAGCATATCCTGCCGCAAAATACACGAACGCGACGAAACAAAGAAAAGGCCTTTCAGAATAACGGCTTTTCCGTCCGCTCATCTTTTGCCCTTTCCGAGCATTTCCGCGTGTGGGTCAGGGTGTGGGTCAGGCGGTTGACCCACATTTTGACCCACACATAAAAGTGCGTTTTTCCAACAAAAAAGCACCGAAAACCGAGGTTTTCGATGCTTTTTGGAGCTGCTGGGCGGATTCGAACCGCCGACCTCATCCTTACCAAGGATGCGCTCTACCTACTGAGCTACAGCAGCATATGGCGACCAAGATGGGGCTCGAACCCACGACCTCCAGCGTGACAGGCTGGCGTTCTAACCAACTGAACTACTTGGCCATATTCTGCGCTTTATTGTCGCAATCGAGCTTACTAAGTATAGCAAAAACAACTCAAGTTGTCAATAATAAAATGGCAGGGGCAGAAAGATTCGAACTCTCGACACGCGGTTTTGGAGACCGCTGCTCTACCAGCTGAGCTATACCCCTGTATGGTGGGCCTTCGGGGACTCGAACCCGGGACCGGACGGTTATGAGCCGTCTGCTCTAACCAACTGAGCTAAAGGCCCAAGTCTACGCTGGCTTTCTGAGTAAAAGAAATGAGCCGCCACCTTTTCGGATGGCGGCTCACCCTTCGTGGCTCCCCCTGTTGGGCTCGAACCAACAACCCTTCGGTTAACAGCCGAATGCTCTACCATTGAGCTATCGAGGAATACTGTAGAAAGCATATACAACCATCCGATTTCACCGGGTGATGCACACCGATCAAAGATCGTGCGACTACGTGCCTTCAAAACCACATACAGAACTTTTTTCATCCATTTACCACTGAAATATCTTGTAGTAAATATAATTCCTCTGATTGTCCAATCAGCAAACATTCCGTACCATACCGCCATCGGTCCCATGTTAAAAATCCTTACAAGAGCAATACACAATGCAACACGGCAGCCCCACATAGTGATAATCGACGTTATCATTGAAAACTTCACGTCGCCTGCCGCTCTCATTCCGTATGCCGGAACAAACGAAAGTACCCATACGAGAGGTTTTGCTATTGTAATTGCACCAACCATTTCTATACACATTTTTGCACTCTCAGGTTCCATGCCGCCAAGCATCGTAATAGGCTTTACAAGTGCCAAAACAAGAAGACATGATACTATAATTCCAACCTCTGCAATTCCTGCAAGTTTTACGATATAATACTTTGCCTCTTCCTTCCGTCCGGCACCCATACACTGCCCGACCACAGTCATAAGACACATTCCTACTCCGATACCGAAAATACCATTGACATTTTCAAGAATATTCGTCATAGCCTGTGCTGCTATAGCTGCAGTTCCCATCGTAGAAACTGTTGACTGTATCGCAAGCTTACCGAACTGAAACATGCTGTTTTCAATTCCCGACGGAACACCAATCGCAAGAATTGATGCAATAAGTTTAAAATCTGGTCTGATTGTATAATACTGTGAAACCACAATCTCAAGTTTAGGCTTAGAAAGTGCAATGAAAATAACAACCATACAGAAAATTCTTGATACAAGTGTTGAAATCGCAGCTCCTGCAACACCCATATTAAGCCCAAACATAAGTATTGCATTACCGGTTACATTAATCAGATTGGAAATAATTGAGACAACCATCGGATATCTCGAATTACCGCATGACCTGAAAATCGCCGAACCGGCACTAAACAAAGCAAGAAACGGATAACTCAGTGCTGTATACAAGAAATATGTAACTGCATTATCCATAACATCCTGCTCTACTTTACCAAATATAAAACTAAGAATCGGTCTTCTAAACAAAAGTCCTATAATTGTTATGACAATTGCTATAACCGCAACCGTAAGAACAACCTGTCTTGCTGCCTTATTTGCCCCTTTTTTGTCCTTCATACCTATATAATGCGAACAGATAATTGCCGCACCTGTCGCCATTGCCGAAAACAACTGAACAATAAGATTATTTACCGAATCGACAAGTGACACCCCTGATATTGCCTGACTCCCCAGATTGCTTACCATCATAGTATCAACCATTCCCATAAATGAATTGAGCAGCTGCTCAATTACTATTGGTATAAGCAATGCAAATAAAACCTTGTTGTTAAACATAAGGTCATTTTTGTCTATATTAAATAACTTTTTCTTACTCATATATAATTCCCGATATGTATTATTTTATAAATCTTCTCTTACAAAATTTGTTCTGTTGCCAGACTCTGTATCCGGAAGTTCAATACCGGCATTTTTTCCTGCCTCGAAACATTTCATCATCCATGCTAGATTCTTTGCAAGATTACGCATTGTCTGCATTCCCTCGGCATCTTTTACCACTTCGCCCGGAGTGCGTCCGTGTGCAATATTCCAATATGTAGAACCTGCAACAGGCATCTGTGAAATACCAAAATATTTATTCATTACATCAAATGAAGCTGATGTTCCGCCACGTCTTGCAACAGCAACAGATGCACCCGGCTTAAACTTAAATGCTCCGGAACCACTGTAAAACGCTCTGTCAAGAAATGACAATACACGTCCACTTGGATGTGCATAATATACAGGGGTACCAAAAACAAATCCATCTGCTGTTCTTGCTTTTTCAACAAATTCATTTACAGAATCATCCGCCACAGCCTATACAATCTCTTACAGGCTCACTTCCTGTCTGGAAAATCTCATAATCTATTCCTTCTTTTTCAAGCTGCTTTCCAATTTCAAGAAGAGCATTGTAAGTATTGCCTTCTTTCTTACAGCTGCCGTTTAACATTAAAACTTTCATAATATATCTCCATTTCTTATAGATATTACATTGAATCCTATATCAAATAAATATT
>ENA-ORSK01002939-ORSK01002939.1-human-gut-metagenome-genome-assembly--contig:-NODE-2939-length-10612-cov-5.490575_pt1 | contig 10612 bp, 6 predicted proteins | sample MGYA00242192_ERZ509159 | MGnify/ENA primary metagenome ERZ509159 (study PRJEB26280, sample SAMEA2338663) | human gut metagenome | biome: human gut; feature: human-associated habitat; material: faeces...
GCCAGCCACGGCTGAACCTGTGTCATGACCGGCAACGGCTATCACAGGCACGGGGCCGAGCCCTGTCTGGCGCTGCACCTCGGGCGTGAGCACGCCCACCTGCCGGCCGGGAAGGACGAAACGTCCGAAACTGTCCTCCGTCAGTCCGACAGCAGCGAGCAGCGAAGGCTCAAACCGTCGGGTGGATGCATTGAGCAACTGCGACGTGGAGGCAATGGTATATTCGGTCACCATCTCGCCCGTAAGCATATATGTCATGGCATCGGGCATGAACAACAGTCTGTCAGCGGCAGCCAGCGCACTGTCTGACGAGCGACGCATGGCATCGAGCTGGAACAGAGTATTGAAGTCCATCACCTGTATGCCGGTCTGTCTGTAAACCGTCTCGCGTGGGACCGAAGCGAAGAAACGCTCGGCAGCACCCGCGGTGAACGGGTCGCGATAGGCACGCGGAAGGCGCAGGAAAGCTCCGTCGCTGCCCACACACACGAAATCAACGCCCCACGTGTCAACGCCTATGGAGCATATCTCACAGTCGTCACGGCGAGCAACCAGCCTCAACCCCTCGACAACATTGCGGAACAGCTCGTATATGTCCCAATAGAAGCGTCCGCCGTTCTCAATGAGATGGTTGGGAAAACGGTTCACCTCCTCCAGCTCCAGTCCCGAGGATTGGAAACTGCCTATTATGGTACGGCCGCTCGTTGCTCCGAGGTCGATTGCGAAGAAACACTCTTTCTTGTTGCTCATCCGGTTATTAATAGTTTAGACTTTTTTTGACATGGCAAATATAGTAATAACATACAGTAATGCAAATATATTTTTTGACTGAAAACATTCGCATTTTGATACAACACTGAAAAGGCCACACAGAAAGTCATATATTAATGTGTGAACTGCTCCCGAAAGTGTCACAATACGCATAAAACAGGCACGATACGCCCACAAAAAGCCGTCTTCGCAGTGGCACGGTGCGTAAAGTGGCACAACAGTCGGATATATAAAAAGTGACATAAACCGCATATCGTCAGTGTCAGATTACGCATAATGACTGTATAATAATAAATTATTCATCGTAATATGATATAAAACCGACAACCGCTGAATGCTCTCCTGAGACCATAATACGGTGGATGGAACGGCCATGAGCCGGACGTGTACAGACGGACTGCACAATTTCGAACGACAGGAATAATAACTGCCGGGCGCGGAATAAGACCTATTGCGGAGCGATAATGGCAACAATCGAAATACAAGTGGCGGGCATGGAAGGGGCGAAAGCAATGCAACGCATATAATAAAACGACGCATCATATATAATAATGTGGCAAAAACTTGCCTACCGGTCCATAAAGCATCGGCACACGAAGTCGGAACTATCGGCAGAAACAGGCCTGAACGCGTAGCGATTGGAATGATGCGGAACAATGCTTTTCTTCCTCATAACCGTATATTCACGCAACATGAAAAGTAAGACTTTTGACAAACACTATTCACGAGATAGAAAAACAGAGCCCAACAGAATGGAGAAGTGACACGAAATAAGTTGATCAGAAAATATTGTCCGATTGTTTTTCAGAATAAAAATAATCGGGATTGATTATGGACATTTGCTTTGAAAATTCTTAACTTTGCGATAGAAGCAACAGCAGAAAATGAACTCTTTTGTATCTAAATTAAGAAAAGACGGATATATTTACGGAAAATTATAAGTGTATGAGTATAGGTTTAATTTTTTGGCTTATTATAGCCATAAGTCTAAACGGACTTACCGGATGGTACTTTTTCATCATACTTTTTGTATCAGGTTTTATCATCGGCCTTATACAGGAGCAGATAAAATGCAATAAAACAAGACGAGAAAATGATAATACAGAAGAAAATGAAAGATAATTTGACACCAGAAATAAGAAAGAAATACAGAAGCGCCATATCAAAAGGTTATCTTTTAGGATATGGGCCGCAATGGCACAGGACATTTGTTGGTGCATTCTTAACAAAATACCCACAACGCTCAAATATCATTGAATACCTTGAACATGTTGTCGGACATATTCCGAAGTGGAAAGATATTACAGACTGGAACCTTCAGGATTTTGTAATTATGCTTAACGACAGTATGTGTCAGTCGTCAGCACGTACAGCATGCAGCATACTAAAGTCCGTAATAAATGCAAACAGCGGAGAGATAGACATACCTTCGAAGAATTATGCGAAGATTCTTTCTTTAAAGAAAGAGCCTTCGCAGGCTGTATTTTTGAACGAGAAAGAAATACAAATGATTGATGCTTATGTTCCGGAGAACGAAAAGGAGCGCTGTGTTAAGCGCATATTCATGATAGAAGCACTTACCGGAGCGCGTCATTCGGACGCAGAACGTCTTAGCATAGAAAATATAGACAAGACGTCCGGGGAATTAACTTATGTACCGACAAAGGATACCGGATGTATCATACATCTTCCGATACACAATATGCTCATAAAGTATCTTCAGGAGAAAACAGCAACAACGGATCTCGGAACATTCAACCGTGTATTACGTGAAATATGCCGTAAATGTGGCATTGTAGATAAAATTGCCATATTTAGGCGGGGTGAAAATACTATTGGTGAGAAGTGGGAGTACGTCTCCTCACATACCGGGAGAAGGTCTTTTGCCACAAATCTGTTTCTTCGTGACAGCTCGGACATATCGACCATACAAAAATTCATGGGACAGTCAGATCCTAAAATAACTATGGGATATATTTGTGGAGAGAAAAAACCTTCAAGTAAGATAATGAACTTTTTTAATAGATCAAATAATATGGGTAAATATATTTTGGAAAAAAGTAAAGTTAATAAGGACGGATATGTTCTTACAGATATTGAAAATCTTGTTGTAATAAGATTTAATGAAAATGACTTTTTGGGGTCAAAAAATGTCACATGTATTGGTGAAAAAATAGAGGAAGAAAAGATGAAAGATATTCTTTATGATGCAGAACGTTATATGAGCCTTTTTAAGACTATGGAGGGGTATCCTCAAAATTGCGGTTTATCTTTCCCTGAAGATTTTGATTTTTCTGATCCTTCTTCGGATAAGAACAAACTGATATTTTACTGCAAAAAACCTACAAAAATAAAAATAGTTGTAAAGGCTAATAACTTTTCAAGTAGCGATCTAATAAAATCGCTGGAAAACATAATTGAATTATTAAAAAAACAAAAGAACATATAAATTTAATAGCCTTTCTTTACCAGTTATAAATATTATATGCATTTGCATTGCTATTGAATGTTTTTGACAACATTCTAATCCTAAAATAGCTATATACCAACCATAAGAACCGCTACCAGAAAAACATTCTGATAGTGGTTTATTCTTTTTGATATTAAGAAAAAATACAAAATGGTGGCAATTTGGGAAACGGTCTTAAAAACTTTTACATATGAACAATAAACACAGATCAGGACTTAAGATTCAAAGAAAAAACGAATAAAGTAAGACAGTTCTTTAAATAATTTGATTAGGATTAAGGCTTAATATTTTCACTTGGAAAGATGTTTCTACATGTTTAGATCTTAATTCTAAGTATTTTAATGATGAACATAAATAGTTGTGTTTGCTCTAAAATTCTTACCTTTGCTATATAAGCAACAGCCTCTCTTTTTAATGCATCCAACTTCTTAGTGTTGTGATTTGCTCTAAAATTCTTACCTTTGCTATATAAGCAACAGCATCAGAGAAGAGTCCAGTAATGCCGGAGACGTTGTGATTTGCTCTAAAATTCTTACCTTTGCTATATAAGCAACAGCGCAAAACTTTACATTAAAGCCTACAGACTAGTTGTGATTTGCTCTAAAATTCTTACCTTTGCTATATAAGCAACAGCGTCTGACGACCTTGAGTAATAATTAAGAGAGTTGTGATTTGCTCTAAAATTCTTACCTTTGCTATATAAGCAACAGCAAGTGGATTTAACTCCTTGGTAAGTGGATTGTTGTGATTTGCTCTAAAATTCTTACCTTTGCTATATAAGCAACAGCAGGTTAGCTAAGTACTTTAATTTCAATCTTGTTGTGATTTGCTCTAAAATTCTTACCTTTGCTATATAAGCAACAGCTTTATTGGTTTTGACACTTACGAAGAAGCAGTTGTGATTTGCTCTAAAATTCTTACCTTTGCTATATAAGCAACAGCATGTAATAAGACAACATAAGCCTTGGGAAAGTTGTGATTTGCTCTAAAATTCTTACCTTTGCTATATAAGCAACAGCTCCTTTATATTATAACCTCTGAATATTTCTGTTGTGATTTGCTCTAAAATTCTTACCTTTGCTATATAAGCAACAGCTAATGATGAGGATAACGATATTATCCGCAGTTGTGATTTGCTCTAAAATTCTTACCTTTGCTATATAAGCAACAGCCAAAAGGTTTTAAAGAATGTTTTAGAGTTCGTTGTGATTTGCTCTAAAATTCTTACCTTTGCTATATAAGCAACAGCCTCATTCTGCTGTTTAATACCAACGGTTTCGTTGTGATTTGCTCTAAAATTCTTACCTTTGCTATATAAGCAACAGCAACTCGCGTATGACATGTTGATGCAATTTGTTGTGATTTGCTCTAAAATTCTTACCTTTGCTATATAAGCAACAGCGATTAAGTATGTATGCAATAGTTTTAGTACGTTGTGATTTGCTCTAAAATTCTTACCTTTGCTATATAAGCAACAGCACTACGAGGACGATTAACAACATAAAAACGTTGTGATTTGCTCTAAAATTCTTACCTTTGCTATATAAGCAACAGCTGAAGCTGGCATTGTAATCAGCCTCACCCTGTTGTGATTTGCTCTAAAATTCTTACCTTTGCTATATAAGCAACAGCTAGAACTCGAAACGATAATAGGGTTGCTTAGTTGTGATTTGCTCTAAAATTCTTACCTTTGCTATATAAGCAACAGCACATAAATAGAGTTCAAGAATTGAACCATAGTTGTGATTTGCTCTAAAATTCTTACCTTTGCTATATAAGCAACAGCTTTTAAAATAATGATGGCAACGGCGGATTTGTTGTGATTTGCTCTAAAATTCTTACCTTTGCTATATAAGCAACAGCTTTCACAACGGTCTCGCACGCATAATGAAGTTGTGATTTGCTCTAAAATTCTTACCTTTGCTATATAAGCAACAGCCACTGATCAAGATTCCATTGATTTTGCTCCGTTGTGATTTGCTCTAAAATTCTTACCTTTGCTATATAAGCAACAGCCGTGGGTCAAAGCCCCTCTCTCTGAGCCTTGTTGTGATTTGCTCTAAAATTCTTACCTTTGCTATATAAGCAACAGCATACTTGGGCTGAAATACAAGCCGAGTTAGGTTGTGATTTGCTCTAAAATTCTTACCTTTGCTATATAAGCAACAGCCTGGTATAACGGCCGTAGCGAATTCTATTGTTGTGATTTGCTCTAAAATTCTTACCTTTGCTATATAAGCAACAGCTCAATACCTATAGCCCGACGACAATGTTTGTTGTGATTTGCTCTAAAATTCTTACCTTTGCTATATAAGCAACAGCTGCATCAAAGTCTTGTTTGACCTCAGATTGTTGTGATTTGCTCTAAAATTCTTACCTTTGCTATATAAGCAACAGCCACCTCGATGTCGGCTCGTCACATCCTGGGGTTGTGATTTGCTCTAAAATTCTTACCTTTGCTATATAAGCAACAGCAAATCAAAAATTTATGGAAAATAACCACCGTTGTGATTTGCTCTAAAATTCTTACCTTTGCTATATAAGCAACAGCATATAGGAGATTATGTGTACGTGGAAAAGGTTGTGATTTGCTCTAAAATTCTTACCTTTGCTATATAAGCAACAGCTTACTGCTCCATGCGGAGAAGTCGTGATTGGTTGTGATTTGCTCTAAAATTCTTACCTTTGCTATATAAGCAACAGCCCTTGCCAACGACAGTTCTAATTCGATTGAGTTGTGATTTGCTCTAAAATTCTTACCTTTGCTATATAAGCAACAGCCAGACCTTCTAACTGCCTGTATCTGGTACCGTTGTGATTTGCTCTAAAATTCTTACCTTTGCTATATAAGCAACAGCCTTTGTCGTATTATGGTGCTTAATAGGTTCGTTGTGATTTGCTCTAAAATTCTTACCTTTGCTATATAAGCAACAGCTACCGTTTAATGAAGCAGACACCCGAATATGTTGTGATTTGCTCTAAAATTCTTACCTTTGCTATATAAGCAACAGCTAAGCTGGCGTTTATACATTCTCATTTCGGGTTGTGATTTGCTCTAAAATTCTTACCTTTGCTATATAAGCAACAGCCTCAACTCAACAAGGAGATTAAGGAACTCAAGTTGTGATTTGCTCTAAAATTCTTACCTTTGCTATATAAGCAACAGCCAGCCGATTTGATGCACATTCGTATCGAGGTTGTGATTTGCTCTAAAATTCTTACCTTTGCTATATAAGCAACAGCGGGCTATCTTAAACCCCGTGGCTGCTTTCCGTTGTGATTTGCTCTAAAATTCTTACCTTTGCTATATAAGCAACAGCACATTATCCATAACAAGCTGAGCAGCAAAGGATTATGTGATGTATCAGAAACATAAAACTGATATAGAAATAAGGAAACATCGCAAACAAGACGGTGTTTCCTTATTTCTGTTATATTCCGAAAGACAACATTATTGTATGGAATGATTAAAGTGTGCAGACTTGCTATAAAGTTAAAAAACAATAAATCTGTATATTCAGAATAGCTCGAGCTGCTGACCTGGAGCATTAGGTGGCTTCGACTTTTTGCCATAGAACAACTCTATCGCTCCGAACTGTTTGTCTGTGATACACATCACTCCCACATTGCCATATTCGGGTAAGAACGATTTGACACGCTTAATGTGCACCTGCGCGTTCTCCATACTCGCACAATGTCTAACGTAGATGGAGAACTGGAACATGGTGAAACCGTCACGCTGCAGATTCTTACGAAAAAGAGCGTAAGCCTTCTTGTCTTTTTTTGTCTCAGTAGGCAAATCAAAGAAAACAAGCACCCACATAACGCGATATTCACTAAAGCGGTCCATGATAAATAATAATTCATATAAATGGCAGAGCGGTACAGCGCCCGAAACATTCAATCTATTTCCGGATAGGCTATGCGCCTCGACTCGCCGCTGAAGCAACGGTAGAGCGACGCCGTGGTCTGAGTGACACCCACCATGAGCGGACTGCGCTTGCCTGATATACAGACGTCGAGCGTAGGAATGGTGAGAAGCCGGGCCTTGTGTTGCCTGGTGAGTTCAAGTCCGTCGATGCCGTTTTCTCTAACAATATCATACACAAGACGATCGACGTACGGCCGGTAAGGCTCCATTATGTCGTCGGCCAAACAATAGGCATTGTAGCGGTTGTGATGGTGTATGCCGAATGTGGGCAGCATACCGCTCGACACCAACGCCCGCGCAACCACGGCACGCAGTATCGCATAACCGTAATTGAGCAGATTGTTGGGCGGCATACCATCGCGACCACGGGTGAAGGATTCAAGTCCGGGGATAGCGGCAAACAACATCTTCCAGTAATAAGCGGCGGCACGGCCCTCCAGATTGTCGGCGTCGCCGCTGCGCACATCGTCTATCCAACGCGCCATACACCCAGTATCAGCATCGGTGAGCAAGCGCAATACAGCCGCCTGGTTAGCTATCTTTGCCCGCACCGTCTGTTGCCACAACTGTTTTTTCAACGGAAGCGTGGCATCGGTCTGAAGGCGGAAACGCTCGCTCTGCACCGTATTGCCGCACAGCGGCAGCATCTGTCCGACAGGCATGCCGCGTGCGTCGCACGTCACCACGGCACAGTTGTTCTCGAGCAACGCCTCGAGCAGACCATGCGTAATGGTTATCTGTCTGTTGTCGAGCACAACCACACCGATGTCTTCCACCGGTATGGTTCTTATGCTGTCTTTCTTCATTCGCTCAGGCAAGTCGCTTTTCTCTACTTCAGGCAGTCTAACCACCATCTGACCATCCTTCAGCGACAGGTAAGCCGGGTTTGTGAAACACAATGTGCGTTTTATCATAATGCTTGATTATTAATTTCAATAACATTTCCTAATCGATCAACTTTTATCGGTACGCATATCTCCTTTATAGATTTTTTCATATCCGTAAATTCGACTTTATTTAGCTGAGTATATTCTTCTTTATCTATTATTGGATTTGCTACATTATAAGGTATGCAATATAACCTAGAGCCGGTACAACTTACCATCTTATATATTCTGTCTCTCCCCAACGGCTGATTTATAATACCGCTACTGATTTCCTCGTCTGTTGGCAAATAAACAAGATCGTTTGGCGAAAGCACAAACAACAGTTTGGCTCCGTCTTTCTCTTCAGGTGCAACAGTCTGCATGTTTTTTTGTCTGTCGATCACCGTTTTAAGCGGAATAGTATCGAATATGCGTTTCTTTATTATATCACCGGTAGTACTGTCCACCATTTCTTTCTGGTAAACAGCGAAGAACAAGTTAGTACCTTTGGCAGCCTCAACGAACTTAGAACCTTTATTGCCCTTGACGCCTACAGCAAACTTATCAGCCTGTTCATATTTTCTTACCTTATAAATAGGTTTATGAGGCTTACCATTATTAAGTTCCACAATATTACGATTCATCTGTTCTACACCTTCTGCCGAGAACGCTTTCTGAACATCATTATCGTTTGCCTCGAGATGACGCAGCAGTATTTTCTGAATTCCTGTATCGGTTATACTGCTTATAATATCCTTGGCTTTGGACTGTTTATCAACCTTGGCGAACAAAGATACTATATCGTTACCGAAACGAGTGGCAAAGAACCGGTCGTTAGTCTCTTTGGTGAAATAATAAACCTTTATCTTCTTCAGGTCTATATCCTGCCATGCGTCCTTGTTGTCTTCGAAATATTGTTTTATCTTCTTCAAGTCGAATCCTAATTCTATCATTGCCATCAGTTTCTTCTTCAGATCCTTGTCAACAACAGCCTTAGGATTAGCCACTGCTTTTTTGAGTTGCACTTCATCGATGCGTCTGAGATTCACCTCGCCATAAACAGTGTCCTTATGCATAGGTTTGCGTATTGCCCAGCTGTCGCCCTTCACCTGAGACTTGAGCCTCTTCTTTCCGTTCTCTATGCACTGATATTTGTTAGTGGTCTTGTTGATAACTCTAAGATTCTGTTTGAAGCTGACAATAATATTACGTAAGGCCTTCTCTACATCCACCGTGAACGTGGGCCACGGCTTAAAAAATTCACGCGCCACACTCATGGTACGCGTCTCACCATTACGTGTAACGATGACACTCTCGTAGCGCCGCAGCTTATGAGACAGCTGATAGAATGTTGATTTATTCTTTGACATGGCTGCTTCGTTGCTCAACAGATTGACATGGCTGCGTGTGGTGCAGGCTATGACTATGGCATCCATTGCATGATGACGATGGTCTATACGTTTCTTGTTGAATCCTTTCTGAAGATTCAGCGGCATATCCGGTATGAGATGTCCGTTAGCGCTCGGAGTAGTGAATTGGCTTGTGCCGGTGATCCTGTTCAATCTTTCGAAGCGTGGAAGCACAATACGATTCCATGCATCGCTGACGCCCCACTCACGTTTCAACCTGTCTGTTATGGCGCCATTACATGTTATGACATTCTTGGACGTTGCCTCACACTCGTCTTTCTCACGCACCATATTTGACAACAGCGATTTCACCACCTTACTGATATAACGGCTGTCGTTCAACTGACGTTCCACAAAACCGTCGGGAATGTCGTCCATGAGCAATTTTTTCATTTTCATAGGATTCTTCCTGAAGTTTCTCTGTACAAGCTGCTCATACTCCTCCACCGAAAGAACGGTAACCGGATCACCAATGCTGACAGAAACTTTCTCACCGTGATGTGCCTTTATGAACTCGTAGCCGAGCAAACGGTCCTTCAGCTGATTGACCTCAGCCTCACAGATAACTTTGTTTGACATGGAGTCATCGAAATAGCGAGCCTTCGGAATGACGTGTTCTATCTGATAATCGTCGGTAAACAGACGGGCAAGAGGAATGGTACGGCCTGTGTAAGGTGACTGATATTTCTGGTCGAGCCATAATTTATATTTTATCATCTCGGCATGTGTAGGACGCTTCTTCTCATCAGTCTGGCTGAACTTGCTTATTATCTCGCTTATATAATCAGGCACTTCATCCATGCTTTCGAGCACACCCTCCTCATATATACGCAGCATATCCTGCTGTGACGGAGAGTAAGGTCGCACGTTGTCTATTTCAAAATCAGGATTCACAAACTCTGTGAGCAATGCTTTTATGCGCAGGTTTGCATTTTCGTTCTCTGCCACACGCTTTGACATTTTGGCTCTTACGTCTGCAGGATTCTTCAAGTCACGGCCCATCTCCACGTGTATCTCGTCTATCCTGCCATACTGTCTCCATATATCGCGCACGGTGCGCAGGGTCTCGGTTATCACCTGTTCGACTATCGGATTGCGCAACGAATGTTGCTTGAAACTGCTCAGATAGCGGTCTATATCGTCCGGACTGTTCCATCGGCTGGCG
>ENA-ORSK01002947-ORSK01002947.1-human-gut-metagenome-genome-assembly--contig:-NODE-2947-length-10586-cov-13.370335_pt1 | contig 10586 bp, 8 predicted proteins | sample MGYA00242192_ERZ509159 | MGnify/ENA primary metagenome ERZ509159 (study PRJEB26280, sample SAMEA2338663) | human gut metagenome | biome: human gut; feature: human-associated habitat; material: faeces...
GTAAACTAGGTGTATCAAAAATTAATGTAGATACAGATTTAAGATTAGCAATGACATCAGAAATAAGAAAAGTGCTTTCAGAAGATCCTTCAGTTTTTGATCCAAGAAAATATTTAACACCAGCAAGAGAAGCAGTAAAGCAAACAGTAAAGCACAAAATAAGAGATGTATTTGAATCAAGTAATAAAGCATAAAGTAAAATAAAACCGTGAAAACTACGGTTTTATTAATTTGGAAAAAATCATATATTTTTTCCAAATTCTTTTTTTACTCTCATTTCTGCATCTCTTTTAGCAATATCTTCTCTTTTATCATATAATTTTTTACCTTTTCCTACACCAAGGGTTATTTTTAAAAAATTACCAGAAAAATACAAATTAATTGGAATAAGAGAATAACCCTTTTGCTTTGTTTGACCAATTAATTTAATAATCTCCAACTTATGTAACAATAACTTTCTAGGTCTAAGAGGATCTTTATTAAAAATATTACCATGTTCATAAGGGCTAATATGCATACCATATATAAAAACTTCACCATTTCTAATAATAGCATAACTATCTTTTAAATTAATCTTTCCATTTCGTATAGATTTTATTTCTGTTCCAGATAAAATAATTCCAGCTTCATATTTATCTTCTATATTGAAATTATGGTAAGCAACTGGATTCTTTGCTATTAATTTTGTATCCATAGTTTTTATTCCTTTCAGAAGTAATGACATTATTATATTTCATTCCGGCGGCATATTCAAGCATTTGTCCCTAATATACTCTAACAAAAACAATTTACAAGGACAGGAAAGAATATATGGATGAAAACACATGCACGAATTTTGCCCGTCTTATAGGCGTTATGAGCGCGCCTCCGGCGTTTTCGCACGCCTCACGCGGCGAGAGCTTTTACACCTTCGCGCTTGATGTTGCGCGCTTATCCGGCACAACGGACACAATAAACATCGTCGCGCGCAGCGAGCTTTTAAGCGCCGTGGAGGCCTGCGATACCGAAAAGCTCTGCATCACGGGCGAGCTGAGATCATTCAACAACAAAAGCGGCGAGGGCGCAAAGCTTGTGATAACGGTGTTTGCAAAGGAAATACTCCCTTGCGACGAAAATGATCTCAACCTTATCTGCCTGACCGGAACGCTGTGCAAGCCGCCTAATCTGCGCGTTACGCCGATGGGGCGCGACATATGCGACCTGATGCTCGCCGTAAATCGAAAATACGGCCGTTCGGATTATCTGCCGTGCATCACATGGGGACTTAAAGCGCGCGAGGCGTCTTACTGGGACACCGGCACGACGGTTTCCCTCGAGGGTAGGATACAAAGCCGCCGCTACATAAAGCTCATCGGCGGCGAGCCGGTCGAGAAAACGGCGTTTGAGGTATCCGTCACAGAGATCGAGGAGTTGACATAACATAACAGGCCTGCCGCATATGGCAGGCCTGTAGGTTTACATAATCATTTTCTCGGCGGTATGATCTCTATCCAGTAGCCGTCGGGATCCTCGAGGAAGTATATGCCCATGCCGGGATTTTCATAGCATATGCAGCCGAGCGCGGCGTGCTTTTCATGGGCTTTTTCCATATCGTCGGCGACAAAGGCGAGGTGGAATTCCTGCTCGCCGAGATCATACGGCTTATCGCGGTCGCGCAGCCATGTCAGCTCAAGGGTGAAATCCGTCACGCCGTCGCCAAGGTAAACGAGCTTAAAGCTGCCGTCGGCGGCATTTTTCTCGCGCACAGGCTTGAGGCCGAGCGCCTCGTCGTAAAACTTCAGGCTGCGTTCAAGATCGAACACATTGAAATTAAAATGGTTGAATGAAAACATATCGCACCTCCGATGTTTGTTTTGACTGTATTTTATTATGTTTTGCCGCCGTATGCAAGCAAAAAACTTATTGGCATTTGCCCTGCCGTGCTTTATAATACAGTATAAAGTATTATTTATTCGGAGTGCTGATATGAACTATTCGGAGCTTATAGATAAATATGTTCCGGCAGACGATGTTTTCCTTTTCAACACCGGCTGCGCGCAGAAGGCGTGGCTGCTGCTCGGCTGCCGATATATGGACGAGATCAAAATGCACCGATTTGCCGTCTGGGCGCCAAACGCTCAGAGCGTTTCGCTCGTCGGCGACTTCAACGGCTGGGATCCGGCGAAAACGCCGATGGAAAAGCGCGGCGGCATATGGTATTGCTTTGCCTCCGGGCTTAATAACGGCGATCTGTATAAATACTGCGTAACCACTTCCGCCGGGAAAACTGTGTGGAAGTCCGATCCCTTTGCACAGTGGTCACAGTCCGGAGTAAATACGGCGTCCATGGTTTGGACAGGCTCTCATATTTGGCGTGACGAGGTTTTTATGCGCTCCCGCGCGGAGAAAAACTGCTTTGCAAGCCCCATGTCGATATACGAGCTGCACCTCGGCTCGTGGAAAACGCCCGAGGGCGGCGTGAACTATGCCGCCATTGCGCCCGAGCTTGCAAAATACTGCACAGAGATGGGCTTTACGCACATCGAGCTTCTTCCGCTGACCGAGTACCCATACCCCGGCTCGTGGGGATATCAGGTCACCGGCTAATACGCTCCGACGAGCCGCTACGGAACGCCCGACGAGTTTGCCGAGTTTATCGACGTCATGCACAATGCCGGCATCGGCGTTATCATGGACTGGGTCCCGGCGCATTTTCCGCGCGATGAGCACGGCCTTGCTGAGTTTGACGGCACACGCCTTTTTGAATGCAAGGAGGAGCGCATGGCCTCGCACCCCGAGTGGGGCACGCTGATATTTGACTACGAAATGCCCGAGGTGCAGTCGTTTCTCATATCCTCGGCCTGCTTTTTCTTTGAAAACTACCACATTGACGGCATCCGCGTTGACGCTGTGTCCTCGATGCTGTATCTCAACTACGGCCGCAAGGATGGCGAATACACAAAAAATCGCGAGGGCGGCAACATAAACCTCGGCGCTGTGAGCTTCCTTAGAAAACTCAATACCTCGGTTTTGTCAAGCTACCCCGGTGCAGTCACGATAGCAGAGGAATCAACGGCGTATCCGATGGTGACTATGCCGCCCTCCGTCGGCGGACTCGGCTTCAGCTTCAAGTGGGACATGGGCTACATGCACGATACGCTCGACTATTTCTCGACCGATCCGCTGTTCCGCAAGGGCTGCCACGATAAGCTGACGTTTTCCATGATGTACGCTTTTTCGGAAAACTTCATCCTCGCCTATTCGCACGACGAGGTCGTGCACGGGAAGAAGTCCATGCTTGACAAAATGTTCGGCAGCTACGAGCAGAAGTTTGCGACTCTCCGCGCGCTGTACGGCTATCAGTTTGCGCATCCGGGCAAGAAGCTGTGCTTCATGGGCTCGGAGTTCGGGCAGTTTATCGAGTGGAATTATCAGCAGGAGCTTGACTGGCTGCTGCTTGACTACCCGATGCACGAAAAGCTGCGCGAATACTATGCAGCGCTCAATCATGTATACGGCTCATACCCGGCGCTTTATGAGATAGATAACTCATGGGACGGGTTTAAGTGGCTCAATGTGAACGATAATGCGTTCAGCTCGATCGCGTTCCTGCGCTCGGCAAGGCCGGAGCAGAACAGTTATCTCATCTGCGCGTGCAACTTCATTCCAAACGAGCATAAGAATTTCATCATCGGCCTGCCTATGCCCGGCAGGCTGCGCGAGATCCTCTCGAGCGATGATGCGAAATTCGGCGGTTCAGGTTTACATAATGTCAAAACGCTGCGTAGCCGCGATACAGGCTTTGACGATCTGCCATACAGTGCATCGATCGATCTGCCGCCGCTGTCGGCTGTCTATTTTGAATACATTCCGGAAAGGATGACTGAGGAAAATGAAAAAGCAGTTCAGAAGCATTCTAAATGAAAAAGGCCGCAAGGAGCTACCCAATATTCTGCTTGCAGCGGCCGAGTGCGCACCGCTTTCAAAAACCGGCGGACTTGCCGACGTTGTTGGAACGCTGCCGAAGGCGCTCAAAAAGCTCGGCTTTGACGCAAGGGTCATCACTCCGTATCACCGCTGCATAAAGGATAAGTACGCATCTCAGGTCGAGCACATGTTCGATTTTTATGTAAACCTCGGCTGGCGCACTCAGTACTGCGGCATAGAGCGCCTTGAGCTTGACGGCGTGTGCATCTATCTTGTTGACAGCGAGTTTTACTTCGGCGACAAGATCTATCGCGGCGGCCAGGCCGAGGGCGAGCAGTACGCTTTCTTCACGCGCGCCGTGCTCGACGCGATACCGAACCTCGGATTTAGGCCCGACATCGTCCACTGCAACGACTGGCACACGGCAATGCTGCCCATGCTCGCAAAGACTCAGTACGGCGGCGCGATGCAGTCGTCCCTGCGTTGGCTTTTGACGATACACAACATTGCATATCAAGGAAAATTCGGCTTTGACTACGTTCAGGATCTTCTCGGAGTTGAGGATAAATACTACACACCCGAGTTCATGGAGCTAAACGGCTGCGCCGATTTTCTCAAGGCAGGCTGCGTTTTCGCAGACCGCATAAACACCGTCAGTCCGACCTACGCAAACGAGATAAAGACAGCCTATTTCGGCGAGGGGCTTGAGGGCATTCTCGACGCAAGATCGCACGAGCTGTCCGGCATAATAAACGGCATCGACACCAAGGTCTTTAACCCCTACACCGATCTTGCGCTCCCGGCGCGGTACAACAAGGGCAGGCTCAACGGCAAGAAATTATGTAAACTTGCGCTCCAGCGTAATTTCGGTCTTGAGCAGCGCGAGGATGTTCCCGTTTTCGCAATGGTCACGCGCATGACCGAGCAAAAGGGCTTTGACCTTGTAGAACGTATGCTCGACGAGCTGATGCAGTATAACGACATGCAGTTTTTCATGCTCGGCAGCGGCGACAAGGAATACGAAAGCTTCATGCGCGAAGCCGAGGCTCGCTACAAGGGCAGACTGTGCGCATACATAGGCTATAACGAAGAGTTATCGCACTGCGTTTACGCCGGAGCCGATTTTCTGCTCATGCCCTCGCGCTTTGAGCCGTGCGGCCTTTCGCAGATGATCGCAATGCGCTACGGCACTCTGCCTATCGTGCGCGAGACCGGCGGCCTTAAAGACTCCGTGAAGCCGTACAACAAATACACCGGCGAGGGCACCGGCTTCTCTTTTGCCGATTTTAACGCACACGAAATGAAGGACGCCATGCTTTTAGCGCTCGATTGCTATAAAAATCCCGAGGTCATGTCCTCGCTCGTGCGTCAGGCAATGGAGGCCGATTTCAGCTTTGACCGCTCCTCCGAGGAATACGCAATGCTTTATCTATGGATGCTCTGATAAAAACGATAAACACCTACTCCGGCTACGACGAGCTTTGGGCGGACGGCCGGCTGTACATTAAATATTACGGCGCAGCGGAGCACGAGGTGCTGTTCGACGGCAGGCACTGGCAGCCTGCGGAAGCGGTTTCCGAAGCCGCGCGGCTGTATCTCGGCTCTGCCGCCGAGGTCCTTGACGCTGCTGATAAATGCGAGCAGTTTAAATACCCTGTCGGCAGGATCTATGAGTTTCTGCCGGAAGCGCGGGACCGGCTTCTCCCTGCTGAGCTTTTTCGCCTGCTCATGGACGACAAGGGGCTTGGCATAGACGAGGCTATCTCCGTTCTTGTGCGCACATTCGGAAAGGCGCTTTGCGGCATGGCGGAAATCGAGCCGCTTCAGGAGCTTCAGCCGAGGACTGCATTTTTGGACAAGCTGCTGCGCGACGAGCTAAAAATTCGTCAGCTCGCCTTCCACGACTCATATGACGCCTCGTTCCGCTCGCCTCTCGGCGCTGTGGAGGAAGGAGAGCCGATCGAATTTTCCATCGCCTCGTTTGGCGGCGTTACGGACGCTTTGCTCTGCGTTTACGGCGATGATTTCTCGCAGGAGCTGCCCATGCGGCGCACAGGCGACATGTTCACGGCGCAGTTTATCGCGCCCTCGCCCACCGCTTTGTTTTATAAATTCAAAATTAACGGTGAGAACTTTCTGTGCGCCGATGACGACGGGCACAGCTCGCGCGTCTGCTCAGGCGGCGAGGGTTTTCGCCTCACGGTGTATAAGCGCGGCTTCAAAACGCCTGAGAAATTCTGCCGCAGCATCATGTATCAGATTTTTCCCGACCGCTTCGGCTTTTCCGACGACGATACTGCACAGGCAGGTATTGAATATCACCGCCGCCTCGGGCAAACGCCGGAAATGCACGGCAGCATAGCCGAGCCGGTCAAATGGCAGCCGCGCCCCGGCGAGAAGGACTACGCCCCCGATGATTTTTACGGCGGCACGCTCAAGGGCATAGCGAAAAAGCTGCCATATCTCAAGGCGCTTGGCATAGGCACGCTGTACCTGAATCCTATCGTTGAAGCACGCTCGAACCATCGCTACGACACGTCAAACTACGAAAACGTTGACCCGATACTGGGCAGCGTCGATGATTATGTAAACCTTTGTGCCGAGGCCGAAAGGCTCGGTATAGAAGTCATAAACGACGGCGTCTTCTCGCACACGGGCGCGGACAGCATTTATTTTGACCGCTTCGGCAGCTACGGCGGCGTCGGCGCGCACGCGAGCAAGGCTTCGCCGTATTTTAACTGGTTTGACTTCCGCTCCTTCCCCGACGATTACCGCTGCTGGTGGAATTTCAGGGATCTGCCCGAGGTAAACGAGGAGGATGCGAGCTGGCAGGATTACATCATCCGCGCAAAGAACAGCATAGTTAAGCTGTGGCTCCGGCGCGGCGCTTCCGGCTGGCGGCTTGATGTTGCCGACGAGCTTCCCGACGATGTGCTTGCGCTTATACGCGAGGCCGCAAAGGCCGAAAAGCCCGACTGCGCCATTATCGGCGAGGTTTGGGAGGACGCGGTGCTCAAGGTAAGCTACGGCCACCGCCGCAATTACGCTTTGGGCTATGCGCTCGACAGCGTGATGAACTATCCGTTCCGCTCGGCGGCGATAAGCTTTGCGCGCGGCGAGTCGGACGCATTCGCGCTGCGCGATTTTCTTCTCTCACAGCAGCGCAACTATCCAAAGCCGATGTACATGGCGCTGATGAACCTATTGTCATCCCACGACGTTGAGCGCCTGCACTCTGCCCTCGGCGCAAGCGAGAGCCTGAAAGCTCTCGACCGTGCGCGGCAGGCGGCGTTTTCGCTGACGGCGGAGCAGTCAAAGCGCGCAGACAGGCTGCAAATGCTCTGCGCCGTTGTTCAATACTGCACGCCCGGCGTTCCCTGCCTGTACTATGGCGACGAGGAGTGCCTTGACGGCGCAGGCGATCCGTTCAACCGCGCTCCGTTTGAGCCGTCGGGCAAGGGTTTACATAACTTTTATGCTAAGCTTGGCGAGATACGAAACGGCAGCGAGGCACTGATGAGCGGAGAAGCGGAGTTTTCCGCCGCCGGCCCCGATGTGCTCATCATTCGCCGCTCATCGGAAAGCGACTGCATTGTCTGCGTTATCAACCGCGGCAGCGCTGAATTTAAGCTGCGCGAAAGCGGACTTGTTCCGCTGCTCGGGTGCAGCCGCAACGGACTTGTGCCGCCCTGCTCGGCAGAAATATTTAAGTTTACATAATTTTTTGAGGTATTGATATGGACTACGCGGAAGTGCTCGCAAACGCTAAAAAGAACATCGGCCCGAACTGCAAGGTGTGCCCCGAGTGCAACGGGCTTGCATGCGCAAACACCATGCCCGGCCCCGGCTCGAAAGCGCCCGGAAACGGTGCAAACGACAATTGGAAGGCATGGCGCGGCATTAAGCTCAATATGGACACAATTTTTCCCGACGCGCCTGTTGACACCGGCATTGAGCTTTTCGGCAAAAGACTCTCCATGCCGCTGATCTCCGCGCCGGTAGGCTCGCTCAAGGCGCAGTACAACCCCGCGGACGATATCCGCGACTTTAACGAATGCTGCGCGCAGGCAGCCGAGATATGCGGCATTGCGTCAAGCTTCGGCGACGGGCTCGACGCGAGGGTGTTTCCTCACGGCTGCGAGCTGTCGATAGCGCACGGCGGCATCGCCATCCCGGTGATAAATCCGCTGAGCATGGAGACGATCAAGGCAAATCTTGACCTTGCAAACGCAGCGCACCCATTTGCCGTTTCGCTCGTCATCGATTCGGCCGGTCTTCCGCATCTTAAGAAGGTCAGTCCAGATGCCGGCGCAAAAAGCGTCGAGCAGCTGCGCGAGCTTTGCGAGTACGCCGAAATGCCGGTTATCATCAAGGGTGTTATGACCGCGCAGGGTGCTGTAAAGGCGGCCGACGCAGGCGCGGCGGCAATAGTCGTTTCAAACCACGGCGGACGTGTTCTGGCCGGCGCCGCGGCAACGGCCGAGGTGCTGCCCGAGATCGTTGAGGCCGTCGGCGGCAGGGTGAAAATAATCGTTGACGGCGGCATACGCAGCGGCACGGACATATTCCGCGCGCTCGCTCTCGGCGCGGACGCCGTTATGATATGCAGGCCCATCCTCATAAGCTACTACGGCGGCAGGACCGACGGCATCGTGACTTACGTCGAAAAGCTCCGTGCGGAGCTAAAGGACGCAATGTACATGTGCGGCGCGCGAAAAATCAGCGATATCGACCGCTCGATGATACGATTTTAGTCGGCAAAACGCCCGGTTCAAATGAACCGGGCGTTTTCGTTTTATTTAGTCATCAGATTGTACATTTGGACGTATTCCGGGGCTTTCATCGCGTTTTCCAGCAGATTATAATATTTGTCTTCAAATGTCCCATAGCCAAAATATCCAATATAGAACATATCTTTGTCGCGAAAAACTCTTATACCGTTATCCTTCAGGTACGTTTCCAATCTGTCGAGATTAGCAAAATATTGCTCCACAGCACCGCGATAACGCGCTTCGATTATCCTGAACGCATCCAGAAGCGCACGGTTGTTCATCGTCTGCTCGTATATGTTGGGGTAATTTTCCTTTGCATACAGCATGTATGAAAGGATGTAGTACTTAAACTCCGAATAAGCATAATACTGGCTGCTTGATATTTTAACATAATTGAGCCAGTTTTCTTCGGTCAGCTCCTGCGTGAGGTAATACTCATACATTGAGTTATTGGTTATCGTATCCCAGCAATATGCCGTGAACTCGTTCATAAGTCCGTATATGCCTCTTTTATTGGCCGAAACGACTGCACCCTTGCCGACGTAGGTATCATAGCGAAAAGTCCGCAGCTCCTCCGGGATCTGCGCTGCCATTTCCTCGCTTAGGTATGTTTCGGTTTGGGGAACCTTTATGTGCTTGCCCTCGCCCGTATAGTAGGCCATGACCCACGTTCCGTTATAGCTCATGTTATGCGACGTATAGCCATGTGACTGCTCATGCACTGCCGTTCCGATGCAGTCAAGCAAGGCTTCGTTTTCCATCCATGTCATGAAATTGTCGCCCTCAATTTCCGTTGCGCGCAGGATATACGCACCGTTCGGGCAATAGTTGTCCAAAAGCGCAAGAACATTATCGTGCGTTGCTTCATCCTCCGGCGCGGGAACGCAGCTCAAAGGCTCGGGGCAGGGATACGGCAGCTTGCCGCTTACGATGTGATCGCTGCTGACAGGTGTTGTCGGCGTGGGAGCGGGAGTCGGTGTGGGTGTGGGTGTAGACTGATTATAAGATCTGTACAGGAACGTCACTATCTGGGCGCGGTTGCATATCTCCGACGGCGCAAAGGTCGTTTCGGTCTTGCCGTTTGTTATGTTGTTGGCGACGGCCCAAATGACCGCGCTGCGGCAGAAAGAATCATCAGCAACATCGCTGAAGCGGCAGACATTGCCGACATCGGGGCTTCCCTCCGCACGATAGAGGAACGTTACCACCTGGCCACGCGTACACGGCTGTTGGGGCGAGAATTTTGTGCTGCTCGTTCCCTTGGTTATGCCGTTTTTGACGGCCCAGCGAACGGCATTATAACAATAATCGCCATAGCGCACATCGTCAAACGTCATCCCTGCATCGACCGTCGGCTCGCCGGCTGCGCGCCAGAGGAAGGTCACTATCTGGCCGCGTGTGCATGCCTGCTGAGGGCCAAAGTGGCTCTTATCAAGGCCGTTTGTGACGCCCTTTTCGACCGCCCAATCGACGGCCTCGGAGTAATACTTATTCGGAGCAATGTCAACAAAGCCGGTTTGCTCAGGCTCTGCTACCGGCGCATTGCAGACAGCGCACGGCGTATATCCCATTGCTCTGGCAGAGCTTGCGGATATCGGTCTGCATGATTCACTGAGATATCTGCATCCGTAATTGTGATACTTCTCGCTGGTGTCCGTTATATACACAGTATAATCCGCCGCAGCTCCGACAGCCAGCAACGGGCACAGCAACGAGAAAATAAGAAGCAGTGCAATTAACCTTCTTTTCATCTCTTTCCTCCTATTTTTCGTACATTGTGGTCTCCTATGTCTATGACTTTACCATACAATGGACATATATGCAACAAAAAACCCGATGCAAAAGCATCGGGTTTCAGTCTGTCGAGAAACCCGGCTGCGGAAACCGGGTTTCTAGTGCATTTAACGG
>ENA-ORSK01002948-ORSK01002948.1-human-gut-metagenome-genome-assembly--contig:-NODE-2948-length-10586-cov-3.540310_pt1 | contig 10586 bp, 7 predicted proteins | sample MGYA00242192_ERZ509159 | MGnify/ENA primary metagenome ERZ509159 (study PRJEB26280, sample SAMEA2338663) | human gut metagenome | biome: human gut; feature: human-associated habitat; material: faeces...
TCACCGCCTGTCCTTTGCTTGTAGTATCATGGGGCTTTCCATGGGCGGCTTCGGGGCGCTGCATACGGCATTACAGTATCCGGAGACCTTCGGGAAGGTGGCTGCGCTTTCTTCGGCACTCATTATCCATGAGATTGCCCATATGCAGCCGGGAGGATCAAACGAGGTTGCCAATTATGAGTACTATCACGGCTGCTTCGGAGATCTGGACCGGATTGAGATCAGCCGCTATAATCCGGAGGTGCTGGTAGAAGAGATCCTGAATGAACAGCGGAAGATGCCGGATATCTATATGGCGTGTGGAACCGAGGACTTCCTGCTTGAAAAGAACCGTGAGTTTCACAGATTTCTCGATAAGTACGAGGTGCCGCATTGCTATATGGAGTCCAAGGGAGAGCACAATATGGAGTTCTGGACCGAATATGCAAGGATCTTCATCCCGAAGATGCTTGAGGAGTAGGGAGGAAGGAAAAGCCTTAGGAAAAGCCGGAAAACGAGAGTGCAAAAGGCATAATCGTTTTCTGGCTTTTTGCAATTTCAGTTGTGTAGTATATTTATTGGAACATCGCTGGATATATGTTATAATGTGCCTCAGAGAAAAAGGGACAATCGAAAGGGAGGTAGTTATGGTCACACGGACTTCAAAGATTTTAATGGTAATTGCAACCGCATTCACATTTTTAGGAGTTGCTTTGGAAATCCTGCTTCATAGTAATCAGGAAAATTTTTTCCCGCTGTTTAGCGCAGGAATTCAGTTGGATGAGCCGGTGGTTCATACCGTGAATCTCTGGTCAACGATTCTGATATTTCTGCTTTATCTGGTAAGCTGCATCGTTTTGATGTGCGCTTCCAAAAGAACCGGCTTTGTCATGAGCATTGTGGCGTTGGTTTTAAATCTGTTAGTTAATGCGGGAGCGAGAGTCGGAGCGGTTGTCATGAACCGCTATATGGGAATGAAAGGCGTAAAGTATCTTACGGGAATCACCATACTGGATTCGCTGCATGGCTATGTGGTGGCGCCGATGCTGCTGCTTGCCATCGTATTTTTAGGAATTACGATCGGTACGCTGTCGCAGAACCGGAAAGAGGAAGAAGCCGTAAGAAACAGTTACGATTCAGTTACAGGAATATAGATTGGAACAGGAAGAAACAGCAATGGAAATAACAGCAAAAGAACTTATGGAAATGAACCAGGAGGAACTTCTGATTATCGACATCCGGAATGAATATGACCGGAACTATGGACTGATTCCGGGATCTGTCTGGGCGGATGCGCAGGAGCTTGTGTCGAACCCGCCGGAGGATAGGTCAAAGAAGATCATTCTGTATTGTGCGCGGGGAATTATCAGCGTGGATCTGGCACAGGCCTTGTGCGATCAGGGCTACGAAGCTTACAGTCTGCAGGAAGGGTATCTTGGATGGCTGCGCTATGACATGCAGAACCAGCAGGAGGACGAATTGTGCCGGAAAGTGGAACACAGTCTGCAAAAGAAGTTCCGTACTTCCCTGATGAGTCCGTTTATCAAGGCATTAAAGGATTATGGGCTGGTTAAGGATGGTGACCGGGTGGCGGTCTGTATGTCCGGTGGCAAGGATTCCATGCTGATGGCAAAACTGTTTCAGGAATTGAAGAAATACAGCAAGGTGGATTTTGAAGTCAAGTATCTGGTGATGGATCCGGGCTATAATAAGGAAAACCGTCAGGTAATTGAGGACAATGCCAGAGCGCTTCAGATCCCGATTACGATTTTTGAAAGTGATATTTTTGATTCGGTATATACCGTGGAGAAGTCCCCCTGCTATCTGTGCGCAAGAATGCGCCGCGGAAATCTTTATGCGTTTGCAAGGGAACTGGGATGCAACAAAATCGCGCTGGGACATCACTATGACGATGTGATTGAGACGATCTTAATGGGAATGCTGTACGGCGCCCAGATCCAGTCGATGATGCCGAAGCTTCACAGTACGAACTTTGAGGGAATGGAGCTGATCCGACCGCTGTACTATATCCGTGAGGATGACATTAAGGCATGGCGTGATTATAACGGGCTTCATTTTATCCAGTGTGCCTGCAAATTTACGGATACCTGTACGACCTGCAACAACGGACAGAATCATTCCAAGCGTCAGGAGACGAAGGAGCTGATCCGCAAATTAAAGGAAAACAATCCGGATGTGGAGAAGTGTATTTTCCGAAGTGTGGAAAATGTGCATATTGATACCGTCATTGCTTATAAGGAAAAAGGAGTACGGCATCATTTCCTGGATACATATGATGAAAAGTAACTATTCAGTACAGGTCGAAGCATATGCTGCCAAGACCGTAAGAATATGATTCAGTAATGATGCAAGATAGGAGAACAACCCAGTGAACAAGAACAGAGGAAATTCCGTTGAATAAGAAAACTTTAAAGGAAGAAAAATACGAGCATATTACCCATCCGTTTCCACCGTTATATGATGCTGATTCAAAGATCCTGATTCTGGGGAGTCTTCCATCGGTCAAATCCAGAGAGCAGATGTTCTTTTACGGGCATCCGCAGAACCGGTTCTGGAAGGTGATCAGTGCGGTGCTTCATGAGAACGTACCAACCACGATTGAAGAAAAGAAAACACTGCTGTCAGCTCATCATGTTGCCTTGTGGGATACGATTTACAGCTGTGACATTATCGGATCAAGTGACAGCAGCATTAAGAATGTGGTGCCGACCGATCTTCGCACCGTGGTGGAACAGTCGAAGATTCAGCATATTTACTGTAATGGCAGGACGTCGGGAAAGTATTTTGAGAAATATCAGCAGAAAACACTGGGAATGACGGCGGAGGTGCTGCCTTCCACAAGCCCTGCCAATGCAGCATTCGGACTGGAGAAGCTGACTGCGATCTGGTCGGAAGCATTGAAGGATTCACTGGGATGAGAGGAAATGTAAACAGAAATATAGAGATATAAGAGGGTTCGAATATATAAGAGAGCTTGAATATAGCATGGAAAGAGGTGTCCTATGGTACAGATTGATTTAATTACCGGTTTCCTGGGATCCGGTAAAACAACATTCATCAAAGCATATGCGCAGTACCTGATGAAACAGGGACTGAAGATTGGAATTCTGGAGAATGATTTCGGCGCAGTCAATGTGGATATGCTTCTTTTGCAGGAATTATTAGGAGACCAGTGTGATCTGGAAATGGTTTCCGGCGGGTGTGACAGCGATTGTCACAGAAGACGGTTTAAAACGAAGCTGATTGCGATGGGCATGTCCGGGTATGACCGGGTGCTGGTAGAACCGTCCGGAATTTATGATGTGGATGAATTTTTCGATGCACTCCATGAAGAACCGCTCGATCAGTGGTACGAGGTAAAGAATGTGATTGCCATTGTCGATGCCAAGCTGGAAAAGAGGCTGTCAGAGGAGGCAGACTTCATTCTGGCATCAGAGGCGGCAAACGCAGGGAAAATCGTGTTAAGTCATGCGGATCTGGCAACGAAGGAGCAGATTGAAGGAACGATCCGGCATTTGCAGCAGGCTATGGAGAATATCCAGTGCAGCCGGAGGCTCACAGAAGATGAGATCATAGCCGGGAATATGGAAGCCCTGACGGATGAACAGTTACAGGGACTGTCCGGATGTGGATATGTTTCTTCCAGCTATCGCAAAATGGATCTGGAAAATCATCTGGGATTTGATTCCCTATATTTTATGAATGCGCCGGTTACGAAGGAGACGCTTCCTGATAAGGTAAAACAGATCATGCAGGATCCGGGGTGTGGAAAGATCTTCCGTGTGAAGGGCTTTTTGAAGGACGAGACGGGAGCCTGGTATCAGCTCAATGCGTCAAAGGATGCATTCGACTTCCAGCCGATCCCGACCGGACAGGAAGTAATTATTGCGATCGGGGAGAACCTGAATGAAGGAGCAATTAAGAAAATCCTGTTTGGTGATGTCGATGTGAAAAGCTACTGACTCGGAAGGGAGAACGGGATGACGGATCAGCAGAAACGAATTTACTGGAACCGGAACTGGCAGTTTTTAAAAGGCTTTGAGGAGTCGTATCTTGGACGGCAGGCGATTGGAAAAGTCCAGAAAGCGGAGCAGGTAGAGCTTCCGCATACCGTGCAGGAAGTGCCGCTGCATTATTTTGATGAAAGCCTGTATCAGGGGATTTTCACTTACCGGAAGGTATTCCGGCCGGATGCGGACTGGCAGGGCAAGCGGGTACTGCTTACGATAGAGGCAGCAGGGCACAGTGCATGGCTATACTTAAACGGGGAACTTCTGAACGAGCATCATTGCGGTTATACAGCATTTCAGACCGATCTTTCACCGGCACTCATTTACGGGGAAGAAAATGTGCTGGTGGTGAAGGTGGACAGCACAGAGAGCCAGAATATTCCTCCATTTGGAAAAGTGATTGATTATATGACCTTTGGCGGTCTTTACCGGGAAGTATATCTGGAAGTGAAGGAGCAGGATTCCATTGCCGATGTGTATGCCATGACAATTCCGGTATGGAAAGAAGTGGTCAGTCCGGACAGTACAGGACTGGGAAAGCAGGGTGGAAAGAAAGCGGAACATCTGGAAGAAATCTCTGGTTCCGGTGTGAAATGCAAGGAGGCTTCTTTAGGAAAGAAATGGAAGCTCCAAAGTGAAATTACCTTACAGCTTCACGGAGAAAAAATCACCCTGAATGCCAAAAATCTGCCTGATTTTCAGGAAAAGCTGTCAAAAAAGGGACTGATGATCCGGCAGACGCTACTATGGACAAAGGAGGAAGAGGCTTCTTCCAGTGCTTATTTACTCGATCGGAATGTGTTGGAGCATACCTTTGAGGAGATCAATGTGTGGGATGTGGAGCATCCGTTCCTGTACACACTGCGCACGGAGCTGTACCGGGACGGTGCGTGCCTGGATTCGGTGGAAACGCGGATCGGGTTCCGAGAAGTGGTTTTTCGCAGGGACGGCTTTTATCTGAATGGAAGGAAGCTGAAACTGCGGGGACTGAACCGGCACCAGAGCTATCCTTATGTGGGGTATGCGATGCCGGAATCCATGCAGAAATGGGATGCGGATATTTTGAAAAACGAACTGAAGCTGAATGCGGTGCGTACCTCGCATTATCCGCAGTCACATCATTTCCTTGACCGGTGCGATGAACTGGGGCTTCTGGTGTTCACGGAGATTCCGGGGTGGCAGTACATCGGAGATCAGGAGTGGCAGGATCAGGCTGTGCGGAATACCGAGGACATGGTGGTGCAGTACCGGAATCATCCGTCCATTATTTTGTGGGGCGTGCGCATCAACGAATCCGAGGATGACGATGCGTTTTATCAAAGGACGAATGAGGCAGCACACAGACTGGATCCGATGCGGCAGACCAGTGGAGTGCGTTACCTGCAAAAGAGCTCGCTGCTTGAGGATGTGTATGCGTTCAATGACTTTTCGCATGAGGGAAACAACCGGGGATGCCGGAAGAAAAAGGACGTGACACCGGACGTTTCGAAGGGATATCTGATCAGTGAGTACAATGGGCATATGTTCCCAACGAAATCCTTTGACTGCGAACAGCACCGGGTAGAGCATCTCCTGCGTCATGCGAATGTTCTGGATGCCTATTATGGGGAAGAGGAGATTGCCGGGGGCTTTGGCTGGTGCATGTTTGATTATAATACCCACAAGGATTTTGGAAGCGGTGACCGGGTCTGCTACCATGGCGTGCTTGACCTGTTCCGGAATCCGAAGCTGGCAGAAGCGCTCTACGCAAGCCAGGGAGAAGAGGATGTGCTGGAAATCACTTCTTCCATGGACATCGGGGAGTATCCGGCGTGCCTTATCCGGGATGTCTATGCCGTGACGAATGCAGACAGTGTGAAACTTTATAAGAACGACCGGTTTGTAAAGGAGTTTCGGGCAGCGGATTCCCCTTACACCCATCTGCCGCATGGGCCGATTGACATTGATGATTTTATCGGCGAACTTTTGCAGAACGGAGAGAACTTCTCGAAGGGAAAAGCAAAGGATGTGAAGAAGGTTCTGCAGTCTGTGAGTAAGAACGGATTGAATCATCTGCCGCTTGGAACCATCCTTCTTGCGGCAAAATGCATGCTGCTGCGTGGTATGAAAATGGCAGATGCGGTAGAACTTTATAATAAATATATTGGTAACTGGGGCGGAACGGCAACAGAATACCGGTTTGAAGCAATTCGTGACGGTAAGGTCGTGAAAACCGTAAAGAAACGCCCCGTGAACAAGCCGCAGTTACTGGTAGACTGTTCCCATACGATTCTTACAGAAAAAACGACGTATGATGTGGCAGCGATCCGGCTGCGGGCAGTCAGTGAGGAAGGAAGTACGTTAAGCTATTGTAACGAACCATTGACCCTGTCGGTGAAGGGACCGCTTTCGATCATCGGACCTTCGACGATCAGCTTGCAGGGTGGTATGGGCGGCACGTATGTGCGCACCTGCGGAATTGCAGGAAGCGCAGAGCTTACCATGGCAGGAAGTCTTTTTGGAGAACATACGGTAAAGTTTGAGGTCGTTTGTGCCGGACAGATGGATGCTGAGAGTTGAAGAATAACAGGCTGTCGAAAAGCAGTTGTACAGGAAACATTTGCAGGTTGGACGCTTGTGAATTGGATGGAAGAGTTTTCAACATGAAAAGGAGATAGGGGTATGAAGCTGAATGGAAAGGAAAAATTTTCGTATGGATTGGGTGCAGTAGGCAAGGATATGGTATATATGCTTTCTGCAAGCTATGTACTTTATTATTATCAGGATATTCTGGGAGTGAGCGCGGTTGCGATGGGCGTAATCCTGCTTGTTGCGCGGATCTTTGATGCGTTCAATGATCCGTTTATGGGTGTCATCGTGGAAAAGACGAAAACCTGTTGGGGAAAGTTCCGTCCATGGCTGATGATCGGAACACTTTTAAATGCAGTGATTCTGTTTTTGATGTTTGCAGCGCCGCCCGCATTGTCCGGCAGCGGACTTGTGGCCTATGCGGCGGTATTTTACATCCTCTGGGGTGTGACCTATACCATGATGGATATTCCGTTCTGGTCCATGATTCCGGCCTTTACCGAAAGCGGTAAGGAAAGAGAGAATCTGACGACACTGGCAAGATCCTGTGCCGGTGTGGGATCCGCACTGATTACCGTCATTACCATGATTGCTGTACCGGCTCTTGGGAAGCTTTTCTTAGGAAATACGGAGGCTGCAAGAGAAGTGGAACGGTGCGGTTTCCAGTGGTTTGCATTGATTATTGCGGTATTGTTTGTCATTATGATCGGCATTACCTGCCTGAATATTAAGGAAAAGTCCACCGTGGATCTGAATGCTCCTTCGGTAAAGCAGATGTTCCGGGCACTTGTATCCAACGATCAGGCAATGACGGTGGTGATTACGATTGTGCTCATTAACTGTTCCCTTTACATTACCTCGAATCTGCTGATTTATTTCTTTAAATATGATATCGGAGGAACGAACTGGAATGACAGCTATGTGCTGTTCAATACCTTTGGCGGTGCAATTCAGATTCTCTCCATGATGATTTTTTATCCCCTGCTGCGCAAAGCCATCAGTGCACTAAAGGTCTTTTACGTCAGTGCGGTCATGGCAGTCGGAGGCTATCTGGTACTGCTGGCCATGATGTTTATGGGACTTGCCAATGTATATTTTCTGCTGATTCCGGGCTTCTTCGTGTTCGCAGCGTTCGGAATGCTGACCGTATTAACAACCGTTTTCCTTGCGAATACCGTGGATTACGGAGAGTTGAAAAACTATCGCAGGGATGAGAGCGTCACCTTTTCCATGCAGACCTTCGTGGTAAAACTGGCTTCCGGTATTTCTGCGTTAGTGGCATCCCTGTGCCTGAACCTCTGCAACTTAAGCTCTGATACCAGCGATGCTGCGGCAGCGACAGGGGCTTCCGGAAGCTCTGTGGTAGGGCTTCGCATGACGATGGCGTTATTCCCTATTCTGCTCCTTGTCATCGGTGTCATTTTCTTTCATAAGAAATATCAGCTGACCGAAAAACGGTTAAAAGAGATTCAGGAGGCTTAAAAGCATGATTCAGATTGTAAAAGATGCAGATACGAGACCATGGTTCTTTTTACAGACTGCCCACACAACCTACGGAATGCGGGTCATGGAGACCGGACATTTAGAACATCTGTATTATGGGGAACGTATCACTGTGGATTCACAGGATCCCGCCTCCTGCGCGCCCCTTGTCATACAGAGAGCCTTCGCTCCGGGAAATACCTGTACCTATGACAGGGAACATCCGCAGATCTCCATGGAAGATGTCTGCTTGGAAGTTGGTACGTTAGGAAAGGGAGATATCAGAGAACCTTTTCTGGAAGTCAGATTTGCCGACGGAAGTGTCACCTCTGACTTTACTTTTGATTCCTATAAAATTATTACTTTAAAGGAAAGAGAACAGTGCCTGCAGGATTCCGGACTTCCTCACAGCTATTCGGAAGTGGAAACTGATTCCGCGGAATGCCTTCAGATTGTTTTGCAGGATGTTACGAATCATTTGGAGTTGCAGCTGTTTTATACCGTATTCGAAGAATGTGATGTCATTACCAGAAGCGCACGGTTGATCAATCACAGTGACGCATCTGTCACCTTGGAGCGATGTCTCAGTGCACAGTTAGATCTGACAGAGGATTATTCCGTGATCACTCATTTCAGCGGTGCCTGGGCAAGAGAGATGCACAGAGAACAGATTTCCTTACGTTCCGGCAAATTTATAAATGCGTCTTATACGGGAACCTCTTCGAACCGCTCGAATCCTTTTATGATCCTGGGACATAAGAACACCTGTGAGACTTTTGGCTCCTGTATCGGCTGCAATCTGATCTACAGTGGAAATCATTATGAAGCCCTTGAGAAAGACTCTTATGGGAAACTGCGCTTTGTAAGTGGGATCAATCCACAGAGCTTTTCCCGGGAGTTGACTCCGGAAACGCATTTTGATACACCAGAGGCTGTTTTAAGCTATTCTTCGAATGGTTATGGCGGACTCAGCCGACAGTTACATTCCTTTATTAGAGAGCATATTGTGCGGGGAGTGTGGAAGAGAAGACCTCGTCCGGTTCTGTTAAACAGCTGGGAAGCATGTTATTTTAAGATTGATGAGAGGAAACTGTTGCAGCTGGCAAAAGTGGGAGCAGATGTCGGCATCGAACTGTTTGTCATGGATGACGGGTGGTTTTCCGGGCGGAATGACGATACTTCCTCCCTGGGAGACTGGGAACCGGATCCGAAGAAGCTGCCCGGAGGAATTGCTTCCCTCAGTAAAAAACTCAAAGCCCTGGGGGTGGATTTCGGTCTCTGGGTAGAGCCGGAGATGATCAGTGAAAACAGCCGTCTCTATCAAGAGCATCCCGACTGGGCAATGATGATTCCGGGACATCCCCACTCCGAGGGACGTAATCAACGCCTCTTGGATCTGTCCAATCCCGAAGTACAACAATATGTAATAGATTCCATGACGAAGGTATTTTCCTCCGGAGACATCCGTTATGTAAAGTGGGATATGAACCGTAATTTCAGTGATATTTATTCCCCTTATCTGCCGGCTGCGAAACAGGGAGAGACGGCACATCGTTATGTACTGGGGCTGTATCACATTATGGATGAGCTGACCACACGTTTCCCTGAAATTTTGTTTGAAGGCTGCAGTTCAGGTGGAAATCGTTTTGATCTGGGAATATTAAGTTATTTCCCGCAGATCTGGGCAAGCGATAATACTGACGCACTGTGCCGTACCGGGATTCAGAACAGTTACAGCTATGGATATCCCTTATCGGTATTTACAGCACATGTGTCATCTTGTCCAAATCATCAGACCTTAAGGATCACGCCCCTTGAGACCCGTTTTCAGGTGGCTTCCTTCGGTGTCTTAGGATATGAATGTAATTTAAAGGATCTGTCCGGAAGTGACCTCAACGCAATCCGGGAGCAGATTGCACTTTATAAAAAATGGCGGGATGTTTTCCAGTTTGGATCCTTTTATCGTGGAGCAGAAAACGAAGCTTCCGACTCGGAAACCTTATCCTGGACCTGCGTGTCCCCGGATGGAAGAAGAGCAGTGGGGCTGTTCTTCCGACGCCTGACAACTCCAAACCAATCCCATGACTGGTATCGCCCGGTGGGGTTACTTCCGGATGTGAAATATCATTTCTACGGCAGGAATATCAAATACAATCTGAAAGACTTCGGAGACCTTGTGAACACCGTTTCTCCGGTTCATATCAAGCAAGGATCTGCATTACAGGAGATTCTTTCGCGATTTGTAAATATGGATGGGGAAAAAGAAGAACTGACTGCTTACGGAGATACCCTGATGCGTGCGGGTATTGCCCTGAAACCCGCTTTCGCCGGAACCGGATATAATTCCGACACCCGACTGTTCCCGGATTTTTCCTCCCGAATTTACTTTATGGAAGCAGCGGAATAAAATAATAATGCTTTTTTATGTACCGACCACTTTCGTTAGACCTGAAAACTAACGAGGGCGGTCGTATAGAGTAAAGTTTTTGTCAGTTGAATAAAAGAAAAAAAGAGAGTACCAACATC
>ENA-ORSK01002949-ORSK01002949.1-human-gut-metagenome-genome-assembly--contig:-NODE-2949-length-10586-cov-2.812743_pt1 | contig 10586 bp, 7 predicted proteins | sample MGYA00242192_ERZ509159 | MGnify/ENA primary metagenome ERZ509159 (study PRJEB26280, sample SAMEA2338663) | human gut metagenome | biome: human gut; feature: human-associated habitat; material: faeces...
GGATTCTCCTACTATAGCCAGGACTTCCCCTTCCTCTACGGTCAGGCTGACATCTCGAACTGCCTCCACTTCACCGGATTTTGTAAAAAAACTTACTGATAAATGCTCTGTCTTCAGTAACTCTCTCATAATGAACCTCTTATAACTGCATAAAGAGACTGTTCCCAGTCTCTTTGCAGCTCTCTTTTATTCTTGTACTATTTCCCAATCCTGAATATTCCAGAAGATACCTACTCCATGATGTCCAAGAACCGTATTTTCAGAGATTCCCTGTATATCTGAATCTGCCACATAATTAGCATCAATATAGCAGATAAATGCATATGGCGGATCCTGCAGCAGCTCTTCCTGGAAAAGATCATAATATTTTGCACGGGTTTCCTGATCTTCATACTGTCTTGCCAGAGTCAGATATTCATCCACTTTCTCATTAGAGTAGGAAGAATAATTTGCACCCTTATCTGTGCCAAAAACTTTATAGGTATGATCGTCTGCATCAAACGGGCTTCCCCAGCCGATCAGGCAGGCCATCTGTCCGCCCCAGTCCATCTGTGCCGGAATTTCTACGGTACAGTTGATTCCGGTTTCCCGGAGCTGCTGTGCTGCTGCCTGGGCAATATCAATGCGGTCCTGCTCACCGGACATCACGCTGATGACAAAACCGATTTCTTCGCCGTCCCGCTCATAGAAACCATCGCTGTTTCTGGTGCATCCGGCCGCTTCCAGAATTTCCTGTGCTTTTTCCGGATTGTAATCATAATGTTCTACGTTTTCGTTATTGTAAATGTTCCGCTGCAGCGGACTGTATGCCGCCATTCCCTCGCCAAGAAGCACAGAATCGATAATGGCCTGGCGGTCAATCGAATAACAGACGGCCGGAATGATATCCCTGTTTTTCGTCCAGTAATCATTCGCAAAGTTAAATAAGATTCCGCGGTAATCTGCCGTTGTCATGTCGTAGCAGGTAAAACCGTCTTTTTCTTTGAAATTCTGCGCATTTTTCGGGTCAAGCAGCGCCAGATCCAGTTCGCCGGATTCCAGCTGCATCGCCTGTGCATTATCATCTGGTACAATTTTGAAAATGACCTTGTCAATCTTTGGTGCCCCAAGGTAATAATCTTCATTTTTTACCAGAACAATCGACTGGCCTTCGTCCCAGCTCTCCAGTTTATACGGGCCGGTTCCAACCGGTGCACGGAAGAAATCCGATTCCTGCATATTTTCACCTTCCAGCAGGTGCTTCGGCAGGATGGCCATCGTCATGTATTCCAGGAAAGCCACGTTCGGCTCGGAAAGGCGGAAGGAAACGGTGCTGTCATCTATAACTGTAATCTCTTCTACATCCTCATAATTTGGTGCATTTTCAGATCCGTTTTCCGGATCCATGATCGCTTCGATGGTGAATTTCACATCGTCCGCCGTAAATTTTTCTCCATCATGCCATTGGATGCCGTCCCGGATATGAAAGGTGTAGGTGCAGGTTTCTGCATCGTACTCCCATTTTTCTGCCAGACCCGGAACAATGTTGTCATCCGCATCGTGTGCGGTCAGTCCGTTGAACAGCAACAGATTAATTTCACCGTGCTCATCCATCGCCGGGTTAATCCTGGTATAATCAGCAGAACCGTAAACCAGGGTCGTCTCTTCCTCCCCTGTCTGGCCGGAAGAAGCTTCCGTCTCTGTTTTCAACAAATCTGTACTGTTGCTGTTTTTCCCGCTGTCCTGACCGCATGCCGCAAGGGATGCTGCAAGAGACATCATCAGAATCAAAGATAATATTTTCTTTTTCATCCTTTTCCTCCCATTTTCAGACCGTTTTTACCCGGACTGACCGCTTTTTTGCTTTGTACTCCCATGATCTGCGCGCCTGATCCATGTACTGTTCGTTCATTATATTTGATATTTCAGGCTCTCACAAGCCGGGTGGGGGGATATTTTTTTCTTTTCTCGTAAAGTTAATCGTCTCATGCAGAGGGAACTGCTCCGCATGCCAACATAAAACATGACCTTGATCAGGGGACTCTTCCTCTGCATCAAGGTCATGTTTCTTTTCCTATGATTTTAAAATTTTACAGCATATTGATAACAAATCCAGCCAGCATCGTGGACAGAACCGTAATAACCGTAATTCCTCCCACAACATACGGCACGTTTAAGGTATCTTCGATAAACGCTTTCTCCTCCGGTGTCTCTCCGACCGCATCGCCGACTTCGCGGCAGATGACCACGTTGCTCGGGAATCCGAGGAACTGCTCGACACCGATGCCGACAGCCAGATCCTTGTCGCCGACAAGTTTCCAGGTCGGGAGAACCCATCCAACCAGTGCAACACCGATCAGAGCCGCGATGAACAGAACAATCGTCTGGAATGCCATCGTACCGAGATCGCTCAAGGAAACCTTCGCCAGAGACGGGATGATGGAGCCAAAGACAGCAACCATCATAAGGCCGTAGGAATTCGATTTCTGCAGCGGTTTTGTCGGAACGAGTCCGGAAGCGGCACAGACAACACCGAGAAGCAGCGCCCAGATGCTGTAGTTGATCGGAGTCAGATCGCCAAGGATGTGGGCAACCCAGGAACCGGCTGCAACGAGCGCCATCATGACGTTGGCGGAATACCATTCTTTGTGTTTATTTGCAAAGGAAACTTTTGCGGAAGCACCGTTTCCGGTCTCCTGCTTTTTAAACTGCGCCGGATTCTCGCGGTATGCTTTCAGCAGTTTTTTTCCGTAACGGATACCCATGGCAGATGCGATCGGCGCACCGACGAATTTCTGTACGGAATAGATGACTGCACAGAGTGCTGCCGCCGTTGCCAGTCCTTTTTCTGCTGCGGCGCTTGCCATCAGCGAAGTTGCCATTGCCGCACCGTTGATAACCGGCATGCCGACGAGCACAGTGTCAAATCCGATGATCGGGGATACCAGAAGCATCACAAGGCAGGACGCCAGCATACAGAGTGCCGCCATTAATACGGTTCTCCACTCCTCGATCAGCTGTTTCACGTTCAGGGTAGTACCCATGTTGAACAGTACCATCGCAATTGCCAGTTTTGATAACGCCGTAAGGCCTCCCTGGTCGATGATGTCCGCCGGGATCAGTTTCGTCAGAAAGCCTACCAGGAACAGGAGCATGACGACCATCATTCCGGACAGCTTTCCTTTTGTAATTTTACCGACAATGTCGCCAAGTGCAAACACGATCAGAACAATCATGAAGCTGGAGAACATTGCGTTGTTTGTTAAAATCTCAGCCATTTCTTTTTCTCCCTTGCTCTTTTTAATTTGAAATTATACATAATTTTCTTTTATTTTGCAAGTTTTATCCAGTTTTTATTTTATATTTTGCATATTTATGCAATCCTTCCAATTATCCGCGCCACAAGCTCTCCGGCATGATAGAAGTCATCGAGATGCAGATATTCTTCGGTCGAATGATTCTTGAAATATCCTGTTGCGATACCGACACAGGTGATTCCCTTCTGATTGAAAATATTGCCGTCCATACCGCCGCCTCCGCCGTTGATCTGCGGTTCGATTCCCATCTCTTTCAGGGATTCCGTGACGATCTGAATCATCTCGGAATCCTCCGGGATGAAGAACGGCAGGAAGGTGTTTTCTCTTTTAAATTCCACACGCGCACCGCGCTTTTCTGCGATTTCACGGCAGTGCGACTGGAAATACGCTTCATAGCGGTCGAGTTTTTCTCCTGACCGGCTCCGCATCTCTCCGCGCAGGATTGCGTGGTCGCAGACAACGTTCATTGCCTCGCATGTTTTGGACCAGAGGTGAGAAAAGTTCGACGTTGTATTTTCATCCAGTCTTCCCGTCTCCATCGTTGCGAGCATTTCCGCCATAATTTTTGCCGCATCAATGCCTTTCTCCGGCTCATTTCCCGCATGGGCTGCCTTGCCGAAAACCTGTGCTTCCAGAAGGGCACGGCCCGGCGCACCATTTACAATTCGGCCGATGCGTCCCGGGGAGTCGAGCACATACATCGTTTTTGATGTCAGCAGGCTTACATCGAATGCTTTCGCACCGTACAGACCGGCCTCCTCGCCGACCGTAAAGAGGATCTCCAGTTTCGGAAGCGCCTTCTCGGATTCAATCGCCTGACGCACGCCCTCTAAAATGGCTGCCACACCGGACAGATCATCCGCCGCCAGAATCGTGTCGCCCGAAGAACGAAGGATTCCATCCTCCTCCACCGGTTTGATTCCAATGCCGCCCGGCACACGGTCCATATGGGAACAGAAACAGACAACACCGTCCCGCTCTCCTTCCCGAACCGCCAGAATATTGCCGCACACGCCGCCAAACGTAGCCCCGGCCTCATCCCGCGTAATCGCAAATCCCATCTGCTCCAGTTTTTTCACCAGATGCTCTGCAATCTCCGTCTCCTGACCGCTCGACACATCAATCCGCATCAATTCGGTCAGTTCATCTAACATACGTTGATTTTTCATTTCTTTTCCACTCTCCATTCTTGAAAAAAATTTTCAAAAACAATTCTTCTACATCTTACCATTTGCCTTTCGTCCTTAATAGGTGTAAAATTATGCCATAATTCATTTTTATGTCTTTAATTCTCGGAAAGGAATTTTATATATGAAAATCGGCGTAACAGGTTCTGACCATATCTGCGACAGGATTCAGAAAACGCTGGAGAAGCGCATGCCGGACCTTGAAGTGGTCTACCGGCGTTCCAACGATTACCGGTACGGTCTGGAAGCGGCTGCCCAGTTTCAGAAAGGGAAAGTATCCGGCATTATTTTTACTGGGCCGACCAACTATCACTATGCTTTAAAGCGGCTGGAGCCAAACGTTCCCTGGACCTTTCTTCCGCACAATCAGGCTTCCATCTTAAAAGCGCTGGCGGAATCTGCTGTCCGTTATTCCTGCGTGCCGGATGTCATCAGTATCGATATGTATGAGGAACAGCTTGTGCAGGAAACGCTGGAAGAGATCGGCATTTCCAATGGCCGCGTCCTTGTGGCACACGGCTCTTCTCCCGATCAGGGCGATTTTCAGGATGCCCTCACGGATTTTCACCGTTACAACTATTTTCACAACGGGGCAAAAATCTGCTTTACCAACATGGAAAAAACGTATGAGGCACTGTCGGCAGAAGGCATTCCCTGCATCCGCATCTCGGTTTCCGAGGATGTAATTCTGGAACAGGTTTATCATCTTCAGTTTCTGGAAAATACGGCGCAGAAGAACCGCGGGCAGAGTGCTTCCGTGCAGATCTATTTTGATTATTCCTTTGATCAGGAGACGGATCTTTCGCTCCGGGAATGGGAGAAGATTCATTATCAGAATGAGATGCGCGAGCTGATCTACTCTGCTGCCCACCGCATGGGGGCTGCTGCGTTCTCCGAGGGCGCTTCTATTTTTTATATCATGTCATCCCGTCCGGTTCTGATGCGGGAATTTATTCAGAACGGGGAATATCAGAAGATTCTGTTTCACGGACAGCAGACGCCGCACAACCGGCTGTGGATCGGCATCGGCTACGGTGATACTCCCATGGAGGCGAAATCCCGCGCGGCGATGGCGCTCAACCACTCGATCGCGGACCGCTCCGGCGCGAACTATATTGCGGAGGATGAGCATCAGTTTACCGAAATTAAGATCAATGACCCGACCGATCACACGGCGTATCTTCTGCACCGGCTTCACATCAGCAGCAGTACGTATGAAAAACTGAAAGAGATTCTGCGGTCACATGATCAGGTAATCACTTCCGCACAGCTCGCTGCAGATATGGGGATCACGGAGCGGAGCGCCAACCGGCTGATTCTGCGGCTGGAACAGGAAAACTGTGTGACCACGATCGGCAAAATCAGCGGCGGCAGGGGACGGCCGGCACGGATTATGAAAATCACTTTATAAAACATAAGAAATGGAGAATGTTTATGGATAAAAGAACGGAACAGGCATTTGCCTATCTCGAGAAAAACGAACACAGTATGATGGAGCTGCTGAAAAATCTTGTCTCCATTGAAACGCCTTCGGCTGATCGCGAGGCGAATGAGCGGATTGCGGCGCATCTCGATACGTACTGTGATGCGCTCGGCATGGAGCGTCAGATTCATCACTTTGAGAAGGCTGGCCCGACGTTTGCCGCGTGGACCCGGCCGCAGGAAAAGAAGCCGATTCTTCTGCTTGGGCATATGGATACAGTTCATGCGGTTGGAAAGTTCGGCCCGGAACCGTTTCTTGTGAAGGATGACCGCGTGTACGGTCCAGGCGTTTATGACATGAAGGGCGGCGATGTGATCGCGCTGTTTGTGCTCCGCGCACTGAATGCGGTCGGGTATGAGGACAGACAGATCAAACTGGTGCTCACCGGTGATGAGGAAGTCGCCCATGCATTTTCCCACGGCGAGGCCGGAAAGCTTGTCGAGCAGTATGCCAGCGGCTGTGAGGCGGCTTTTAATCTGGAATCGGGCTACACCAGCGGCGAAGTGACTGCGAGAAGAAACGGCGGCGCGATCATTCGCGTGAAAGTAAAGGGCAAAGCGGCTCATGCAGGAAAGGAGCCGCAGAAAGGCGCGAGTGCGATTCTGCAGGCGGCGCGCATGATTACAGAGATTGAGAGCCGCTCGGTGTTCGGCTGTCTTTCCTTCAACTGCGGCCGTATTTCAGGCGGAACCGGAGCCAATGTCATCCCGGATTCCTGTGAGTTTTCCATCGGTATCCGATACGCGGCAAATGCGCAGTATGAAGAAGCCATCGCTTTCTTAAAAAATCTCTGCGAACACGTCACCGTTCCTGGCACAAGCTGCACCATGGAACAGAACGGCTACTACCCCGCCATGGAAATGGTCGACGGTGCCGACCGCCTCCTCTCCCTCTATCAGGAAAGCTGTAAACTCCTCGGCGAACCAATCCCGCAGGGCATCCAGCAGAGCGGCTGCTCCGACACCTCCTTCGTCACCCGCATCGGAATCCCCGCCCTCTGCAGCCTCGGCATCCAGGGCTCAGGCGCACATTCACTTGATGAGTATGCAATTCCGCCGTCGCTGCTGACACAGTGTAAAAAGCTGGTAGCTACGATTTTGGCAATGTAAACTGCTCTGCGGTTCTTGACAAATAATGTACTATATTTAACAAAAAAAAGAAAAAATTTTGTCTATAAAAAAAAACAAGGCGTAAGCTTGCCCTGTTTTTACAACTTTTGGTTAAACATTGAGTAATCTCATAATTCTTCCATTTACGATCATTAAGATTAAGTCGATAAGCCAAACAATGTTGAAACCAAAGATGAGTCTAAGTAGACCAGCAACAATCTTTCCCTCTGAGAATCTTGTGATTACTCCAAGAATCCATGCTGTGATAGGAATGATTGCAAGAATAATGCTGACTAATCTTCCTAGTCCAAAATAATCCTTTCCTGATTTTTTTGCCATATATCCCTCCTCCTTAAGAGCATTATACAACAAAAGAGGGAAAAATCAAAAAGATTTAAATAAAAAACTAATTTTATTTAATTTTCTAAAACGATCCATCCAGCGCCGTTACTTCTCTGCACTTTGATTGGCTCTATAGCCGTTACATCTTTAAACCAAATTAAAGTGCAATATCTTTTTTGTTTAGTTGTCTGCCAATCTTCAAATTTTTCCACCCCTATTTGATTCCCATATTCTATGGCTATCTGCTCTGCAATAATTGGCGTAAGCTCAAAAAATTTTACTTTTTCCACCTTTGCTTTTGCAGTTACATCTTTCCCTGTCAATTTAATTGTGTCGCCCTTTTTAATCTTTTGATAAGGCGCTATCTTCTTTTGCGACCATCTGCTTTCAATGGTTTTTTCTCCTCTTAAAATCATGTCATAAAATGGCTGTCTTAATATTGCAATGTGTTTCATAAAATTATTATATCACTCTTTTTGCATATTTGGATAGTAGAATTCAAATCTTTGACGCCAAAGAAGATAAGAAAAATATTTTTAAAAAGTTGCTTTTTTCATGTAATAATGTTACACTTATAAAGCGCAGGCATAATTTAGTGGTAAAATGTGTGCTTCCCAAGCATAATTCGCGGGTCCGATTCCCGTTGCCTGCTCCAAAAAACAAGGCAAGATTTACAAATTATTGTAAGTCTTGCCCTTTATTTTTTTTATTTTGTTTATATTTTTTAGATAATTTCCAATCTTTTTCTTTTATTTAAAATATTTGTTTTTTTTCAGCTAGCGACCTTGCAAAACCTGTTTTCTTATCTTTAGACTTTATGTTAGACCAAAAATTACCATCTTTCTTATTCAACTGTAACGCTTTTAGCTAAATTTCTTGGCATATCAGGATTGTTGCCTCTTTTTATTGAGGTGAAATAGGCAAGTTTTTGAAGCTGAATAATTGTTTGAAGAGGCATAAAATCATAAGGCGCTTCCTTAATTTGCACGATATAATCAAAGATCTCTTCAATCTCTTTTGTAACATCAAAACTTGTAAATAAAATCAGTTTTCCTCCCCTCGATTTTATTTCGCAGGCATTATTGATAGATTTTTTAAATAATGCCTCATCTGTAATTATTGATATCACAATGCTATTTCTATCAATCAATGCAAGTGTTCCATGTTTAAGTTCTCCACTTGGCAAGGCCTGAGAGTTTATATAGGATATCTCCTTCAATTTCAAAGAGGCTTCTTGACAAGTTATGTAATCGATCCCCCTTCCTATAAAAAATAGCTCATTTTTTAAATAAATATTGTTTGTAATTTGTTTAATTTGTTCATCATCACCATAATCAAGAGCCTTGGCAAATCCTTTTAAAGAGCTTATATAATTTTGATGGGCAAAAACCTTCGCTAAGATGTTTAAAACTATACACTGAGCAAAGTATGCCTTAGTGGATGCAACTGCCCGCTCTTGACCGGCACAAATTGGCAAGACATAATTAGAAAGCTTCGCCAAAGTGCTATATTCAACATTGGTAATCGTTAAAGTGAGCGCGTCTCTCTCTTGACAAAATTTTAATGCCGAGATGGTGTCAGCCGTTTCGCCACTTTGTGAAATGAAAATACAGAGCGACTTTGAATTTATTCTATTTTTCTGGTTTACAAATTCACTTGCAAGCTCACACTCTACTTCAAACTCGGTATAGTTTTTTAGATAACTTTTACCAATCAATGATGCATGAAAAGCTGTGCCACAGCCTATCAAATAGATTTTTTCTATATCTTGAGAGGCAATATTTTTGATGTAATCTCTCATCTTTTTTTGACTATATCTTGCAATGATATTTTGAAGAGCCTCTCCGCTTTGATATATTTCTTTGATCATGTAGTGGTTAAAGCCATCATGTCCCTGGCTTGAAAATTTAAAATCTATAGCTTTAGCTTTCTTCTTCTCTAACTTGCCATTTTTATATATTCTTATTTTATCTTTTGTTATCACGCCATACTCGCCATCAGACAAATCATAATACACCTTTGCGAACTGCGCAAAACATGAAGGATCACTTGCAATCATGGCACGACCATCAAATTTCACTACATAAAGAGGCGACTTATCTTTTGCAAAATAAATTTTGTCCTCTTCTTCTGTTATAATCGCAAGAGCATATGATCCTTCAAGCTTTTTCATTACATAGTTTATCTTCTCTAAATTAAGGTCGTCCCCTAAAAGCTTAACAATGACCTCACTGTCGGTGTCACCATCGAATTTGACTCCTTTGTTTAGAAGTTCGCTCTTTAAAATATCATAATTTTCAATAATTCCATTATGTACCAAAGCAATTTTTCTGTTTTCTGATAGCTGTGGATGGGCATTTTCTAAGTTGACTTTTCCGTGTGTCGCCCACCTGGTATGTGCAATTCCTACTCCAAAACTCTCACATTCTTGGACTTTTAATTTCAGATTTTCAACTTTCCCAACTTCCTTAAATACATTCATTTTTTTGTTTCTAATTACAGCAATTCCAGCCGAGTCATATCCCCTATATTCCAGCATCTCAAGCCCTCTTAAAAGATGACTTTCAGACTTTTCTCCTATGTAACCCACTATCCCGCACATAAAACCTCCTTCTTCATTTTATGAAGCAAAATCTTTTGGTGCCATCTTTGTAACAAATATCATAAAAAATTCATAAGCAATTATTATTAAAAGGAGCTTTATGGCTAAGTTTTTAAATAAGAAAAGTTGTATTATAGGAAAGGATGTCAAGTTTGGCAAAAATGTAATTATTTATCCAAATAATGTAATAGAAGGCGACACTTTTATAGATGACGACTGCATGATACTGGAAGGCAATAACATAACAGATTGCAACATAGGGAAAAACTGCAAAATACATAAAAGCGTACTTGAAAAAAGCGAAATTCATGACCAAGTAACCATTGGTCCATTTGCTAGAATCAGACCAAATTCAATAATAAAAAGCGGCTGTCGTATCGGCAATTTTGTCGAAATTAAAAATTCTATAATAGGACAAAATTGCAAGATAAGTCATTTGGCATATGTTGGAGACTGCGAAATGGGAAAGGATTGCAACATTGGATGCGGTGCTATCTTTGTCAACTATAACGGAAAAACAAAATCCAAATGTCTTCTTGGAAATCATGTTTTTATAGGATCAAACTG
>ENA-ORSK01002966-ORSK01002966.1-human-gut-metagenome-genome-assembly--contig:-NODE-2966-length-10549-cov-3.233181_pt1 | contig 10549 bp, 17 predicted proteins | sample MGYA00242192_ERZ509159 | MGnify/ENA primary metagenome ERZ509159 (study PRJEB26280, sample SAMEA2338663) | human gut metagenome | biome: human gut; feature: human-associated habitat; material: faeces...
TGGCACTCATTTTTTGCAAACCGGTTATTTGTTACTTAACAGGAATGCTCCTTATATTGATTATTTCCTCCGAATGCATCTGTTGCACTGGGCTTGGGCTTCCACTCTGCCCGCTTATCATCCTCTGGTACAAGGGTGGGCTTTCCGGGTGGTTTAATAACATATGTTGCTGCTACACTGTTCCAGGTCTGTGCATCTACCAGTTTTTCTGCTTCGGTAAGTGTGATCGCTTTCTCCTCATAGAGTAAGGACCGGTCATATCCTGCCTGAACCAGAGCCTGCATGGCTGCATCCGTATCTGAAAACGCCCGGTTGCTTCGTCCTTCCACAAGCTTCCATCCCGGAATCTTTCCACCTTCCAGAAGACGGTTCTGCGCGTATGCTTCCAACTTCTTCACCCAGGATGCTAAGTACTGGGCGCGTTTTAAAATCGCCCCTACTTCTTCATCTGTCAGCGTTGCAACGTCCTTAGGCTTTCCTCCCGGGTAGGTAGCAACTTCCATCAGGGCCATATGATTTTCTGCACGTTTTCTACATGTTCCGGCAATCTTACAAAAACAACTGTCACACCATGGCCCTTCTTGGAACTCACCCTCTCCTTTATAGGCCAGCTGCGCCCGTCCCTTAACCCATTCTCCCCAGGCAAGTACCTCTTTGGTATTGGTCTCCCAGTGATTGGTATTACTGATCCTTGGCTGTACAATGTGAAGCGTGATATTTTTTACCGGATAAATAAATCCATACTCTGATAATGCACCTAACGCATATAGGGCAAGCTGTGGATTTCCTTCTGCCTTTACCGGAACACCTTTTCCATATTTGAAATCCACAATATGTAAGTTCTCGCCCTGCAGCATTACGCAGTCTCCTGTTCCGAAGCCTTCCGGTGCATAGTTTCCGTAATCCAATCTCTTTTCCAGCATTACGGTCGGTGCTGTCGGCATCGAGAACGCAAGGCCTTTCACGTATTCCACGTATTCGTCTGTAAACCTGTCCATCTCCGGCTGGTATAATTCATTCTCCTTAATCTTCTTAAGCCGGCTGTTATAGCTCCTGGTTGACATATTCTGATCCGTAAATATCTTGGAAAGCTTTAATTCGCAAAGGCCGTGTGCCAACGTACCTTCATCTGCTGCCATCCCTGCCTTATCCGGGATCTCGTCTTCCAGTCTTGCACTCGGAGGGCAGTAAAGCCATTTATGCGCTCCCGAAGCAGGTAATATGGAATGAGCTCTTTCTTTTTCTTTCGCCATCAGATCACCGCTCCTTCTGCACGTAATACCGTGGCAAGTTCTCCGTAACGCTCCTTAGGCACATCTACAAGGGCAGCCACTCCGAAGCCCTGAAGGATCTGCATAAGCTTTCCCTGTTTTCCCTGATTTACCAGACCGGCACAGGCAACCGCCAATTGATCCTGTGTGTATTCCTGCGCCACTGCTGTTGTCGGAACAGGACCCGCGATCGGTGCTGTCGCGATAGGAACTGCAGTCTGTGACACAGGCATCTGCACCGGAACAGAGGGTTGCGACGTCGCAAAGTTCTGTTGTACCGGAACTGCCTGCGGCTGTGCAAAATTTGGTGCTGTGTACTGCGACATCTGCTGTGGCGGTAATACTGGCTGCTGCATAGGAGCCTGTACCGGTGCATTCTCCGCGATTACTACGGCATCTGACAGCTTGTGAAAAGCCTCTGCCAGTTTCAGCAGTCCTTCCTTAATGTCTGTTGGGTTTACTTTCATTTCACTCATTGTTTTTCCTCCTTCTATTAATCAACAACTCTTGCAACGTCCCTTATGATCGCTGTAGCGCTGTCGAGTGCTATATTAACCGGGCGTTTTCCTCCCCCCCATAATGAATAACGACTGTTTCTTCATCTGCCAGTTCCAGACTCTCCACACCTGCTCTGGTAAGCTTCAATGTCTGTTCCAGGCTCTTTATAAACTGTTCCTTGGTAACTCCGGTCTTCATCTTCTTCCTCCTGACAATTGCATTTCTCCTCTGGATCCAGATTCGCCCCACAATGCGGACATATTCTATAAGGCATCTTGACTTTCCTCCTTCTCTTCCCCTATAATAGGGCCATCACATTCTTTTACATTTTATTAATCCCCTAGAGTCCTGCAACTTCCCCCAAGATTAGCAGGGCTCTTTTTATCCTTCTGCATCAGGGATAACCTGCACATAACAATAATCTCCATACCTTTCTACCCACTCCCGGCAACGATCCAGACTGCTCCGGAACACGTCTAGGCTTGTCCCTTTCTGGATACTGCCAATACCGTCCCCGTCCTTGTCAATTCCGAAACCGGTGTCCTTGACTTCAAAATACCCAATGAAATTCATGTCAGTGTCATACAGGACAACCAGGGCATCCATCCATCCTCTTTTTGCTGCAACAATGCCCTCACGGACCTCGCTACCGGATGCTGTGATACTACCAGGTGGATATGTATAACACGTGACACGCATCAGTTTCAGATCAGATGATTCCGCTGCTTCAACTGGCAAGCTGTACAGGAGTACCAGTAACAGCATCACCAGAACCAGTAACACCGATAAAATTCTTTTTCTCATGATCTTCTCCTTTCAGCATGGAACGCACCAGCTCCCATATAAAATCCCTCTGCCTGTCCTTCTCTTCCTCTGATCCGGTAATTCCGGCTTCCTCGTGTGCCATGTACATCTCTCTGCCCCTTTCTGCTGGATGTAAGCAGATATATACTGCTCAATATTGCCAGCACTCCCGCCGTGATATTGAGCCGACTGTCCATTGCTGCAACAGCCAGAAGAAATACCACAAACGCAATGCTCTGTTTGAAATGAATCTTTCTCAATGTTCTCTCCCTCCTGCTTGTCCAACGTGCCCTCTATGTGGTGCGCAGAGGGGAGTTGCACACCTTTTTTGTGTAAAAGGGGGAATTAAAGGTACTACTATGGTGCTGTTGTGCACCACACAGAAGGCACGTTTTGCCCTTCCTGTTGTTTTTTTACTCTTTCTGCTTCCTTCAATAACTGCTCCGCTGCACGTCTCAGCTGCGCCTGTCTTCTGGCCCGCTCTTCATCCGTAAGGTCAGGGATATGAACAATGTTTACGCCATTATCAAATTTTTGAATGATTGTCTTTGAATATGTATCCATTTGCTACCCTTTCCTCTTTTTTAGATGATATGTGTTACCGCTTGTACGGCTTTACAAGTTTATGGTCTCACTTCAAAATCTGCAGGTGCTTCCGTATGAAAATATATCTTGTAATGATATGGATCTGTATGAGTTCCAGTGATATCTTCAACCACATACATGGTATAATCATTCAGATAAATATAATTTTTCTTGTACTCATTGGCTCCCGTCTTAACCGTACAGATCAGCTCTCCTGATGTGTTATTGGAAATAGACATGAACCCTTCCGCTTCCATGATGATCTTATCCGTTCTGGCGTTGTATACTGTAATCCGCCGTTCTGACTCAAAGTAATCTGCCTGTTTGGAAATGTTGGCATTTACCTTATCTGCCTCACTGCATCCCGCCATTGTCAGTGCAATTACAACGGATGCTAATACTGTAAATAATCTTTTTTTCACTCTTTGTACCTCCTTTCTGCTACTCCAATAGCTTGTCTACTTTTACCTTAAGCACTTTGGCTACTGCCTTAAGATTGTCCGCAGTGGGACTTGCGTTTTTCCACTTCGATATTGTCCCAACGGCTAAATGCGCTTCTCTCTCAACACAACGAATAGATTTCTTATTCTTAGCACAAAGTACTGATACATTTTCATATACGCTCGTCACAATCACCTCCCTTTTTATTCATCTGATAATTATCAACGAATTTATTGACTTTTTGCTGATTTTATTCTACAATGAATCTACCACAAAACATTGCTATAAAAATCAGCATCCAAGTCGCATTTCGTTGATAATTATCAGCGGTATGGTTTTATTATACTGCTTTTTATCAGTTTGTCAATGCTTTTTGTTGATTTTTGTCAGCGGAAAGAGAAAAACATGACACTGAATGAACGAATCGTGAATTTATGTGAAAAAAAGGGGATCTCGCAATCTAAACTAGAGAAGGACTTAGGCATAGCCAAGGGATCTGTTACTAAATGGAAAACACAGGAACCCAGACATTCCACCATTGAAAAGGTGGCTGACTATTTTGGTGTTTCTGTAGAATATATAATGACTGGAGAAGAAACCTCTGGCTACTATCTCAATGAAGAAACTGCCAAAATGGCACAGGAAATGTTTGAGGATCCAGATATGCGTTCCCTCTTCGATATGAAAAGAAATATGCCGCCGGAAAGATTTAAAGCACATATGGAATTTATGAAGAATCTTTATAAACAAGAAACTGGTGAAGACATATAAGTACTAATTATGGTACATACAAAATGTTATATGTGTAATGGGTGATGAATTTTGGATATTAATACACAGCTTATAGATATGGATGTTCTTATAGGTGAACAGGTAATAAAAAATGTGGACGATAGTTACACTATACTGCTCAATTCCCGCCTTTCCCACGAACGGCAGTTAGAATGTTACCTTCACGCCATAAACCACATCCAAAGCAACGATTTTGAGAAAAGCAATTCAAATATAATAGAATTGGAAGCACACAATGATAAAGAGGAGGAATTTCCATGAAATGCTAAAATTAGTTAATAACAAGAAAATATTTTTCTAACGAAAGGGGACATTAAAAAATGAACGTATGTAGCAAATGTAAAAACAGTTATGAAGGTGCTTTCTGCCCCAATTGTGGGACACCAGCAAATCAGACGCCACCGCCTACCTATCCAGCACCTACAAAGAAGCCTGGAAATTCTGCTTTAGGTATATTAGCACTTATATTTTCAATTCTGGGATGCACTTTCTTTGTAGCTATTATCCTGGCGATTATTGATTTATGTAAAAAAGATGGGCGTAAAAAAACCTTGTCAATTGCTGCTCTTATAATATGTGGTATATGGATAATCATTGCATTATTCGTTCCTTCCGGATCCAAATCTCAAACTTCTGGAACGACTAATACAAAAGAAAGTACCAAGCAGGAAGTACAGGTTTCAACGGATGATGCTATAGAGTCAGATGCAAGTGAAACGGCTGAAATCAATTATATAAATGTTACTGCTGATGAACTGGCAGATGCTCTCAATAGTAATGCTATGAAAGCACAAAACGATTACGAGGACCAATATCTTGAAATATATGGCAAACTTGGAAACATTGACAGCAATGGAAAATATATAGGCATTGACACAAGTACCTATAGCTTTACTAATATCCAATGCTATATAAAATCGGATGAACAAAAACAGACCATTATGCAGTTATCCAAAGGTGATGGTATTGTTGTACGTGGATATTGTAAAGACATCGGCGAGATTTTAGGTTACCAAATTGATATCGAAAGCATCGAACCATATAGCATAGACTCCTCCAATGATGAAATAACAAATGATGATGGTTTAACAATAGGTCAGCGCAATGCCCTCGCTTCTGCCAAAAATTATTTATCATTCACAAGCTTTTCATATGATGGATTAATCAAACAACTCGAATATGAAAAGTTTTCCCATGAAGATGCTGTTTATGCAGCAGATAACTGTGGTGCAGATTGGAATGAACAAGCTGTCGAAAAGGCTAAAGCGTATTTAGATATGATGTCTTTTTCCCGTGACGGACTGATCGAGCAGCTTGAATACGATGGTTTTACCCACGATCAAGCTGTATATGGAGCTGAACAAAACGGTTATTAATATATAAAAAATCTGCCCCGGTACGCCAATACCGGAGCAGATCAGGAACCATACCGGGGAAAACCGATACGATCACCTACACAAGTGAAATTGTATCATTTTCCCGGTGAAAATACAAGCACCGGGCATTTTTATGCCCTGCTATCGTAAAATATACAAAGGAGAATGATCCATGCCATATGATATTACTACTTTTTCCGTAAACGAAGTAATTATATATCTCAGGAAGTCGCGTTCCGATGATCCGGCCCTGACGGTTGAAGAAGTCCTTTTTAAGCACGAAACACAGCTTCAGGAATATGCCCTCACCGTCTTTGGCGACCATATACCCGAATATAATATCTTCCGTGAGGTTGTGTCCGGTGAAACCATTGCAGCCCGCCCGATTATGCAACAGGTAATGCGCTTACTGGAAACAGGAACCAGGAGAGCTGCTCTTGTTATTGAACCGGCCAGACTCTCCCGTGGTGATCTGGAAGACTGTGGCAGGATTATCAATACCTTCCGCTATACCAACACTTTGGTTATCACTCCACCTAAGACTTATGATCTGACCGATGAATATGATCGTAAATTCTTTGAAATGGAATTAATGCGCAGCAACGACTATCTGGAATATACCAAAAAGATCCTGAATCGTGGCCGTGTTGCTTCCGTAAAGCAGGGAAACTTTATCGGCTCTGTTCCGGCCTATGGATATAAGAAGGTAAAGACAGGATCCGGAAAGGATGCCAGTCACACTCTTGAAATCGTACCGGAAGAGGCCGAAGCTGTTAAGATCATGTATCATCTGTTTATTCATGAGGGATATGGCTTCACTAGAATTGCAAAGCATCTTGACAGCATCGGCGTCAAGCCAAGGAAATCCGATCACTGGTCTCCTGCTGCCATTAAGGATATGATTGAAAATCCTGTTTATATCGGTAAGATCCGGTGGAATCATGCCAAAACGCAGAAAATTATGGTTAACGGTCAGATCACCAAGACAAGACCGCGGGAAAAAGATATGTCCAAATGGGTTTACGTTGACGGCAAGCATCAGCCGATCATAGATGAAGCTACCTATCAGGCAGCACTTGATAAGAGAGGCAAAAAGCCAAAGGTAAAGCGTGGCACGGAACTTTCCAATCCTTTTGCAGGTCTGCTCTTCTGCGGAACCTGTGGTAAAGCCATGTCCCATAAGGTGTATCAGCAAAAGAAATGTAATACCGGCCACATCACAGAATGTATGATCTGCAACAACCAGTCCATATGCAAAACCAAATCCGTATTATATGCACCTTTCCTTGATCGTGTCGTGAAGACCCTGGAAGATACGATTGCCGACTTTGAAGTGAAATTACAGAACAATGATACGCTGGAAGCCAACCAGATCCATATGCGTGTTGTGAATAATTTAGAAGCAGATCTTCAGCGCTTAAAAGCGAAAGACCTGCGGCAAAAAGACGCTTACGAAGATGGAATTTATACCAAGGCAGAATATGCACTGCGTAATGCCAAGCTGCAGGAACAGATCTCTAAGACTATAGATGCTTTAAATCAGGCGAAGGAATCCATTCTTCCGGTCGATGATTACGAAGAAAAGATCATGCGCTTTACCAATTGCCTAAATGCCCTGCTGGATCCCACCGTTCCTGCAAAGACCAAGAATGTCTTACTTAAATCCTGTATTAATAAGATTGTTTACCATAACAATATGGAGTCCAAACCCGGTGTCGGACGGTATGTGGAGAATATTTTCTCGCTTGATATCTTTTTACGCCTATAACCACCAACATCAATGTGCTAATGAGCTGGCCCATCTCGAGATGGTTTCCACTATTGTTCATCAGCTTACCAGAAACCTTTCCATGGAGGAAATTGAAGAGTCCGGGTTTGCAAATTATTATGTGGATCATACGGTTGGTGTATGGCCGATGGCAGCCGGAGGCATCCCTTTTAACAGTTGTGAATTCCAGTCAAAAGGGGATGCAATTACTGACCTGTTCGAGAACATGGCTGCGGAGCAGAAAGCCCGCTCCACGTATGATAATATTCTGCGTCTCGTCCGTGATGACCCGGATGTATGCGAACCGATTAAATTCCTGCGTGCCAGAGAGGTTGTCCACTTCCAACGTTTTGGAGAAGCTCTCCGGATCGTTCAGGATAAACTGGATTCACAGAATTTTTATCAGTTCAATCCTGAATTTGACAAGTGCAAATCATAAGGAATATCATATCAAAAATGTAGAGACAGTTATAAAAGGCGAGGTGTATATCCTCGCCTTATCCTAAAGCTTATACTGAATGAAGTTTTCATTATATTTAAATTCAAAATCAGAATACCGTTTAACTCCCCGGCACCCTCTTCCCTAAGTTGGTTAATTCTCATCATAATAAAACCATCTAATTCATTTTCTGTAAGTCGTTTGAGCTGATCTTCTTTTTCGCTCCTAAATTAAATCCAAAAACGTCATCTGTTCATATTTATCCGGATACTCATGCAAATAGGAAAAGCAGTCCTCTGCTTTATACATAATCCCGTTTTTCCGGCAGACATCTGTAAAAATTTCCATAAGCCGGTCATTATGTGGACTTGGAAGTTCATACGCATTGCCATAAGTTCTGATATACCGCTTCCTCAATCCCGGGAAATGTTCATCCAAAGCCTTGTAAAAATATTCCCGGTTGCCATCCCGCATTGTAACTCCCATGCCAAAGCAGATAATCCCTTTCACACCGGCTCTAACACAGTAATCAAGAATTCCGTTTATATTTTCTTCCGTATCATTAATAAAAGGCAGAATCGGAGACAGCCACACAACCGTCGGGATTCCTGCTTTTTTAAACTGCACAAGTGCCCCAAACCGCTCTCTTGTCGTTGCAACATTTGGCTCTATCCTTTTACATAATGCTTCATCATAAGTGGTCATCGTCATCTGGACAACAGCCTTAGACTTATGGTTGATGGATTGCAATAAATCCATATCTCTCAGAATCCCTGTCGATTTCGTCTGGATCGCCACTCCATACTCATATTGATCAATTAATTCAAGACACTTGCGCGTAAGCTGCAATTCCGTTTCCGGATGCAGATATGGATCACACATAGCTCCCGTGCCTATCATACATTTTTTACGTTTGGATCTTAATGCCTTTTCTAAAAGTTCCGGTGCATTCTTTTTAACCTCAATATCTTCAAATTCATGTGTAAATCCATAACATTTACTCCGGCTGTCACAGTAAATGCAGCCATGAGAACATCCCCGGTAAATATTCATTCCATTACCGGCAGAAAGTATTCCCTTCGCTTCTACAAAGTGCATTTATGGCTTCTCCCCTAATTATGATTATAAAATTCTTCTACATCGCCTTTATTGTATAGGTTGCTCCCCAGTTACGCAACACCTTTACCGAAGAAAAAACCGCTTCATATAATGCTTCTGTTTCATGTTTTACCGTAAGTGGTGTATCATAATGATAAAACTCATGATCTGCAATCCCCTGTTTGGCTTTTAATTCATTTAGGTTCTGAATTTACTTTTGCAAACATTACATTCTCCCAGTATAATAATTAATAAAACTTAAGTTTTACATGGTATGGAGGCCTCTATATGTTTGAAGAAATATCATTCCCTGAACGTGAATATGAAGCAATTCAAAATTATTTAAACAAACTGGGATATTGCTATACCACGAGGGTTTATAAAGAAATCGGGAAATATAAAGTTGGAGAATTATATACCGCTCCATGGGGCGATATATTGAAAATAGATGAAGTTAAAACATACTGGAAAGTATCTGAACGCCCCTTCTATGATGAAATGACTGATGATGAAAAAATAGAGATCCGTAAATTACCAATATTTTTATGTTAAAATATTTTTATTGTTTCACAATTTTCGCAATCAATTTCTCCCTCTAGAAACAATCAAAAACAACTAATTAAAACTCTAGAGGCATAATTCTAAACATTTATTTTTTTAATAAACTTTGCCAATCCACTTTGTTATACAAAACTCTGATTATGTACACTACATCATTTTGCAGATCATAATAATAGAAAATGTTATAACTATCAAAATGTGTCATTCGTAGACCAACACTTCTTAAAAGTTCATCGTTTATCAGTGGATGAGCTGTTGGATATTCACTTAGCTTTTCAGCGGCATCTAATATGCCATCGGATATTCTTTGAGCTGCTTGAGGATTGCAAAGGTCAACGAAGATATAGTATTCTATGTCCAACAGATCATATTCTGCCGGTTCAGTAAATACTACATTAGCCACGTTCATCTCTCCTGTTTTTCAATTTTTCTCTTACTTCATCGATTGTAATGATTCTGCCATCCTGCATTGCCTTATAGCCTTCGCCAATCAAACGATAAAATTCCAACTTTGCAGTGTCAGTTGGTTCAACTATATGCTGTGGATTTGTTGCTAACATACAACCACTCCCTTTCTTGATTTTAAATATACCATATTTCTTCACCCTCAACAATCACGTATTACTCAAATTTATTTTAACTATATTATATGCAGTGGAGTTGCAAAGCACTCGTCTAATTGCTTATAAAAAACAATTATATCATTTTCTTTGCCCCCGTTTGACAATAAAATTATAACATACCAAAGGTTTTATTGTAAATATTATTCGAACATTTGTTCTGTTTTCTTTTGAACCATGATATCGCATCTGACAACTCTATTCCACTACACTTTTCCATTAAACACAAAAAAGCAACCAATTTTTCTTTCTCAACTCAATATTGTTCCGCAATTCTCGCAGCCAGTTCCTCCAGG
>ENA-ORSK01002971-ORSK01002971.1-human-gut-metagenome-genome-assembly--contig:-NODE-2971-length-10543-cov-4.018402_pt1 | contig 10543 bp, 13 predicted proteins | sample MGYA00242192_ERZ509159 | MGnify/ENA primary metagenome ERZ509159 (study PRJEB26280, sample SAMEA2338663) | human gut metagenome | biome: human gut; feature: human-associated habitat; material: faeces...
GTATAACTTGGTGTATAAGTAACTTTTATCCTATTTTAGGGCTTTTTCAATGTGGATAACTTTCTATGTATTTTTACTATTATTTTAACGTTATTACGCATCTGTATGTTTTTTTGTATACTTTGTATAGTTTTGTTTTGTCAATCCTTTTTTCATCGCGTAATAATATTTTGACAAATTGCACAATTCAGTGTACAACTCTATATGTTTTATCCCATTAGCGCACTTTGGGCATACATACAAAAAAGGCACTGTGTATTTTCACACAGTGCCTTAGTTTCATTGTTACGATTAGAATATCCGTCGAACTGCCAGTACCTTCTTATAATCAGCATTTGAAACGATAATACCGGTCTTGGCGGTAGATGCATGAACGATCTGACCATTACCGATATACAGTGCTACATGACCGGAGTAACAGATCAGGTCTCCTGCCTGTGCATTAGCCAGTCCGTCAACTGCTGCACCCTGGCTACGGTCTGCGGAAGAGGAATGAGGAAGGCTTACACCGAAGTTCGCATATACACTCATTACAAATCCGGAACAGTCGGTACCGTTAGTCAGGCTGGATCCGCCGTATACGTAAGGGTTACCAACGAACTGTAATGCGTAGTTGGCAACTTCAGTACCCATCTCGCTGTCTCCGCTGGCTGTATAGGTAACTGCGGGGGCACTACCGGAAGAACTCTTACTGCTTCCCGCTGCCTTCGCTGCCGCTGCGGCGCGAGCTTTTTCTCTCTCTTGCTTCTCCTTAGCCAGACGCTTTTCTTCCTCCTCCTTGGATTCCGCTTCAACGAACTCCGTATGAAGAGAAACAAATTCTGTGGAGACCCATCCAAGACCTTCCTCGGTATCTACCTGTACCCAGCCATCGGTCTCATCGGATACTACCAGATCGTCCTCCAGAGGAACCAGACCCAGCACCGATGCTTCCAGCGAAGGCTCGGTACGAACTTTCAATGTGGTGGTGTTAACGGTTGCCAGTCGGGTTCCTACCTTCTTGGCAAGTTCTACTGCTTCGTCGCCGGTCACACAGTACTCAGCTTTTACATAACCGGTTACGGAACCGGAAGAAATCTGATCCCAGCCGTTCTCCTCGGAAATGAAGAGACCAACGGAATCGTCATACAATTTACCGACGATCTCACCTTCCTCACTGGGCAGGCTTCTTACATTTACATAATCATTCACCTGTGCGATTACCAGATTCTTGAAGGACTCCTCCTCGGATGCTTCCGGGGTGGTATCCATCTGATCGTCACGGATCACAGTCTCAATAATGCTTTCAATCTGTTTCGTGCTTTTGGTACCTGTGGAAAGGCTCTCCAGCTTGTTGCCCTTTGCCAGGGTCAGCTCGATACCGCCGCTGGGCAGTACAGATGAAGATGCTGCTGCATTTGCAGTGATATTCATTCCGGAAAAAGCCATAACCGCTGCCATGGTGCAAACGGTAATTTTTACAGATTTACGAACCATTCTATCCTCCTGAAACTCTTGGAGCTGTCTCAATTTCTTAACTTATTTCTTTACATTTTCAAATCATTTGTTACGTATTTGTTACATCTGTTAACAAATATATCACGCAGTCCTCCTTTTGTCAATATAGTAAATTAATTGTCAATTTTGCCAAAAGTTCCCATTTCATGCGGGTTTGCGGATTTTTTACGTAAAAAAAGCCACCACATGGGTGACTCTTTTCTTTAAATATTCTTCGGTTTTCTTCCGAATTTCTTAATGAATTTATTACTAATCTGTGTCTGTTAACGAAAACGGTTGCAGTAATTTCCCGCGCTGACTGCTGCATTGGCACCGTCTGCCACCGCTGTTACGACCTGGCGCAGAGGTTTCTTACGGATATCTCCGGCCACATAAATGCCGGGGCGGCCGGTCTCTCCGGTCTCATCCGCAGGGATATAACCGTCTTCCCCGACTGCCACCAGTTCCCGCAGCAGTTCCGTGTTGGGATGGATGCCTACAGCGATAAAGATGCCTGCTGCTTCCAAATCCTTCTCTTCTTCCGTCTTCACGTTTTTGATGCGCAGCTTTTCCACCATATCCTCACCGCAGATCTCCGTGACCACATGGTCGTAGAGGATCTCCACGCTGGGAAGACTCTTTAATTCCTCCTGTAATACCATGGCTCCCCGCAGGCTGTCTCTTCTGTGGATCAGATACACCTTTTCGCAGGTTCTTGCCAGATAGATGGCATCTTCCAGTGCCACGTCACCGCCGCCGACCACAGCCACCGTTCTGCCCCGGAAAAAGGCACCGTCACAGGTAGCACAGTAGGATACCCCCATGCCGTTCAATTCTTCCTCGCCGGGTACTCCTAATCTGGCATGTTCCGCACCGGTGGCAAAGATCACCGTACGGGTCTCCAGTTCCTGGTTGCCCGCATAGACGCATTTGTAATCGCCTCGTTCTTCCACACTGTGTACCGTAGCCTCCAGGAACTCCGCTCCCAGTTTCTCTGCATGATGCCGGAACGTCATTCCCATATCGAATCCACTGATGCCGGGAAGTCCCAGATAGTTATCCACCTCATAGGTATTGAGGATCTGACCGCCGCTCATGGGCTTTTCTTCTATAATAAGTAGATTCAGTCCCGCTCTCTTACCATAGACTGCAGCTGACAGCCCTGCGGGACCGGAACCGATAATGATCAAATCGTACATAATTTTCTCTCCTTTTGTCCAGTGTAGCAGTTCCCCTATGGAAAAGCAAGTCCATCTGTGCTACACTCGTTTTACAGGTTTTTAGCATCCGGCACTGTTTTATCTCCAAAGTTTGCTGTAGAATAGCGGAACCCGTGGTAGCTGATGGACTTTGCGGATGACTTATGCCGGGCTGCCGCCGTGAATGAAAAACAATAATTCAGAAAGGATACTTTACATGAATACAAGAAAGAACGCACCGTTGGCTCTTGTCACCGGTGCTTCCCGCGGTATCGGACGTGCCATCGCAGAGACCCTCGCCGGAGCCGGTTACGACCTTGTCCTGACCTGTAGCCGCACTCTCCCGGAGCTGTCCGGCCTTGCTAACTCTCTGGAAGAAAAATACGGGATCCACTGCACCGCGCAAATGGCAGACGCATCAGATCCCTCTGCGATTGAAAAAATATTTTCTTCCCTGGATCATCTGGATGTTTTAGTCAATAATGTCGGAATCTCCTACATCGGTCTGCTCACGGATATGAGTATCGAAGAATGGCAGAATGTCATACATACGAATCTCAGTTCCTGTTTCTACACCTGCCGTCTGGCAATTCCTCTGATGCTTCAAAAGCACAGCGGACGTATCATCAATATTTCCTCCGTCTGGGGAAACGTCGGAGCTTCCATGGAAGTCGCCTATTCCGCTTCCAAGGGCGGCGTGAACAGCTTCACCAAAGCTCTCGCCAAGGAGCTGGCGCCCAGCAATATCCAGGTCAACGCCATCTCCTGCGGTGTTATTGATACTGCCATGAACCACTGCTTCTCCCCCGAGGAAATGAACGCTCTCCGGGAAGAGATTCCCGCCGACCGTCTGGGCCAGCCGGAGGAAGTCGCAAAACTTGTCCTCCAGCTCATCCAGGCGCCAACCTATCTCACCGGACAGATCCTTACTCTTGACGGAGGCTGGCAATAACACTCTCCGCCGATTCTCCTGGTACCAGTGATGCCACGATCCGCTCCATCTCTTCTTTGGATCCAGCATCCCGGCACCGGAGGATCAAATGTTCCTTCTCCGTCTCTGTCAGTGCCGCATAGCCTTGCATGGCCTGTTCATTCATCGCCAGCGCCATGCCGAATCCTACCGGCAGTTCATTCAAGGGAAACGCTTCTGTTCCGCCGCTTCCCCCAGTCAATCCATCCATTGCAAACTCCTTTCCCGCGTTCTGCGAAGATGCCTCATTTTACAGGCATCCTGTTTTTGCATAACAATCGTGCACTTGATCGATAACATAATTTTGCATATGTTATCGATCAAGTGCTACTGTTTAGTCTGTGCAGGAGGAATCTGCGATATACAAAACGAAAACTCGCTCTTTGTAAATGAAAATCTCACGAATAACGGTATTCTCCGCCATCCGTGAGATTTTCAGTTTGGTTTCTGTCTGTCAGGTATCCAACATTATTTTCCGGCAAGATATTCTCTCATATGTTCTCTGATATGCTCGAACTGTTTTCTCGTCTGAGGATTCCGTGATTCAAAATTCATCAGCTTATCCAGATACCCCTGTCTCTTCACAATACGACAGCTCTCGGGATAGACCAGCTCGTACACCAGTGAAATATGTCCCACCACATTATCCACCGCTGTTTTCTTCAGGGAACGCAGTACAGCGTGCTCCTCATCAAAGCTCTGCAACACTTCCGGCGTCACTTCCTCCTGATATAATACCTCGGTGTCCACATTGTAGATCTCCTCCAGCGGGAATTCTACATTGACCTTCAAGATATCAATCTTATCCGCATCCCGTAAGATATGGCAGAACATTGCCGTACGTTCGTCCAGTTCTTCCGGAATCCGGTAAGCGCTGTGATAAAACACCGCCGTCCACAGAAGCTCATCGCAGGAAGCATCTTCCACGAAATCCCGGATACTGATTCCGGCGTCTGCCTGAATTTCCTCGGACAGGTTTTCTTCGCTTCCGGAAGCAAGTTCGTGTTTCTCTTCCCAGACCTTACCAAATAAAATCCTTGCTCCGTATTTCGCATGATCGATGGAATCTGCATCGGCGAAGGTACCATATACCCGCTGCTGTTCAAAGCGTCCCACATCATGGAGCAGTCCGGTCAGCCACGCAATGTCCACCTCTTCCTCTGGAAGTTCCAGAGATCTGGCGATCTGCTGACACAATCCGCAGACCCGGTAGGTGTGTTCTATTTTCAGACGGATCATGTCCCGGCTGCTGTCATAACGGTCCGTGTATTTCTGAAATGCTGCCAGTGCTTTTTCTCTGTTAATCTTCATTGTTCGTTGCCTCATATCTTTTATATCATATTTTATGACTCATGACATGTTCGCCTTTTTTAATCCATTCCTTCTTATCTGCTGGTTTTTGTCTCCGTCAGGCCTTTTTCTCTGCCATCTGTACATATACCAATTGGTATACCACTACACAGATCACTGCAATCACCAATAACAGTCCCAGTTCCAATGCCCAAGTGGGAATGGCAGCGGCGCATATCACGGTTAAGAAGTCCACTGCAAAATGCAGTCCGAAGGCTGCTGCCAAATGCAGCTTTCTGCCAGTCTTCACCGCACTGTATACAAGAATCGACAACGCGATCTGCAGAGCGATCGCACTGATCCGCTCCACCGGTGCGAGGTAGAACTGGTAAGCCGGCGTGGTCCAGAGAACAGAGAGCTGATGGTAGGTTACCTCCTGTTGTGCGGGCTCCAATGCCGTCATAGTCTTCTCCATCAGACCACCGTTGATCATGGCTGCAGTAAGGAGATTGCTCATAGAAGACATACCAAGAATCAAAAAAGCTTCAATGCCGCCATGTCCGGCGCCGTACATCAACGCATTTTCCCGGGTAAGATGTTTTTTCAGGCAGAATTTCATGGCGATCCACCGCCCACACTCCTCAAAAAGTGCTGCTGCAAGCCCACCGTAAATCGCATACAGCCAGATATTGTCCCGGATCACGCTTCCGGTCACCGTCAGCACGATGGCATGACAGATCTGCTCTAAGATCATGGCAAAGCCCACGAAAATTCCACAACCGATGAAGAACGCCGGCACCCATGCCTTTGTCTTCTTATAAATAAAGATACCTAAAAATATGGGTAAAACCACGGATAATAGCAGAGATATCACCATCCCCACCATGCTTGCACCGCTTACGGTTCCCCAGATCATTGTTGTTTCCACTGCATTTGTTACTGTCATATACTCTCCTATCCGAGCGCCGCGGGACGCTCTGCGCACTTGTTATTTCACCGTCTGCTGCCGTTTATATTCACCGTTCCCTCTTGTAAGATCCTCCGGAAAAAGGTAAGAAACCCTTCCTCTACCGCCACCCGGTCAACCGCTGTCTCAGGCAGATCATAGAAATATTTTCCGGTTCCGGGATCCAGGGAAATGCTGTCCAGTGGAAACCCCTCTCTGCGGATGCTGCTGTGGGGTACATCCGCCAGCCAGAATTTCTCACTTTCCATGTCAGGCTCCATCGCCTCATATACATGTTCCTCATCCTGCACATAGCAGATGGCATTGCGGTATTTTGCCGTAAGCCTTCCATAGCGTTTGACCAGTCCGATATAATGCTCCAGCATCTGCTCATCCGTCAGATATACACCGTTCACCGTACGCACATGTACCCCGGGCTGGATTGCCTTCGGAACATCTTCAAAATACAACCCGGAATCACAGGAAAATACAGGCATACGAAAAACTTCATAATAAGCATGCGCTTTCTGCCTGGCATTCTCCAGAGGTGTATTGCCTGTCTCCGGGACATCGGGGATCTCCATACCCTGTGCCCGCAGATCCTGCAGGCTGATCAATTCGATGCCAAGTCCGGCTATGCGGTTCTGCATGGCAGCTGCCTTTGCCGGATTGCCGGTACCGTATAACAGTTTCATAAGCGTTGTCCTGCTTCCTTTCCGGTCAGATCAGCGCCGGTGTCTGTGCCAGGACAGAGATAATCGCGATCGCCGCCAAAATCACAACAACTACCACTACTGCAACAATGATCTTCTTTTTCATATATGATACCTGCTCTTTCTAACTCTTTTATACTTTTGCATCCCATGGACTAATGATGGCATATTTCAAGGACAATTTCAAGGATTATGAAAATATTCGAGATGGCTCCACTTTCTCGCCCGGCCAGGATTTTCTGAGCGCCGCATAGGAAACCAAAAAGTTAGCAAGCCAGCCTGCAGGCACAGCAAGCCAGACAAAGTCAATGCCAAAACGCGGCGCACAGATCAAAGCCACGGACAGGCGGATCGCAAGGTTTACCATATTGGCAATGAGGAACGGTCGCATGATGCCGAGTCCGCGAAGAACTCCATCGGTTGCCATTTTAATTCCCATAAAGATAAAGAAGTAACCAAGCCATCTCATATAATCTCCGGACACCTGATAAGCCAGCGCGGTTCCGTCTTTTCCAAGAAATAGCGAAGAAATCTGCGTGTGCAGTGTTTCAATGACAAGAAAGGCAACCGCCGCAAAACACACGTCCAACACCAATGCCGCATGATAACCTTTTTTGATACGCTCGGTTTTGCCTGCCCCAAGGTTCTGGGAAACATACGGCGAAACTGCATTACCGATGGACACGAAGATCAGGGAAAAAACATTCTCCACCCGCATCGTCGCCGCATATCCTGCAAGAGCCTGTGTGCCGAAGGGATTTACCACTGCCTGTACGATCATCATACCGATCGATACGGTAGACTGCTGCAGAACCGAGGGCACTGCGATCCGAAGCATCGAGCGCAGCTTACGCCCGTCAAACCACTGAAACGGGCTTTGGTATCGCCGCATCCGGTATAGAAAAATCAAAAGTGAAAACACAGCGGAAATACCCTGGGCAATCAGAGTTGCAAGCGCTGCACCGAATACACCAAGCCCCAGACCGGCTACCATCCAAAGATCCATCACAATATTCAGGAGCGATGAAAAGATCAGCAGCCCCAGCGGAATTTTTGATTCACCGATGGAAGTGAACATGGTGGAGAGAATATTGTACATGAACAAAAACGGAAAGCCCACAAAATAGACCCGCAAGTACAGTACCGCTTCCTCCAGAATATCGGCAGGGGTCTGTAATCCGCTCATCATCGCATGGGAAAAGCAAAAGCCAAAGATACCAAGGAGGATACTCAGAAGTAAAAAGCTGATCAGCGACGTAGACACAATGGTTTTCATTTCGCCATACTCTTTGGCGCCGAAATAGCGACTCACAAGCACACCAGCACCGACACCGGCACCCAGTGCCACACAAATGAAAACATTCGTCAGGGCTGCACAGGCACCAACCGCTGCCAGTGCAGAGGAACCCACAAACTGACCGACGATAATGGAGTCAGCCATATTGTATACCTGCTGAAAAAAGCTGCCGAGAATCATCGGCATTGCAAAAACCGTCAGCGCTTTCAGCGGTGCATCGGTAATCAAATACTCATCTTTTGACATGATCCTATTCCTCCACAGTTCCTTCAGCATTCTTCCATGGCTTCTTCAACTTGTTCATCTGCATCTTCTGGAAGTTGGATGGCATCCAGCTTTCGCGTGAAAAGTTCAATCATCACAGGATACTGATTTGTAATTGGGTGACTAAACCGATAAAACTGCGGCACACCTGAACTTTTGTTGCAATGCTCATATCCCGCCTGTTTTACATATTCCCAAAATTTCTTTCCAAAATTCACGTCAAGTGCTTCAATAATCAGAACAAGGTCAATATCCTTTGTTGCTCTAAAATCCAAACCTCCCTCTGTCATCAGAATGTCACACGCCGTTCCTCCGATGATGGCATATTGCTCTTCACTGCCCTTGAACCATTCCTTAAAACTGTCAATTCCCGTAACCATCTATCTTCCTCCACAGTTCGTTCAGCATTTCTTCTACCGCTTCTTCAACTCGTTCATCTGCATCTTCTCGCAATGCCAATGCCAGTGAAAGTTCGTCTACAATATTTCGTGTGGACAATTTTCGGGGATTGTATCTCCACATTTCTACGGCCACTTGCGCCTGCGAGTCTTGCAAGCTATTTGTCGTAACATCTTTCCATTGAGAGATTCTTTCTGTTGCATAGCATTTGACATTCGGTGTGTTCAGCATGGAATACTCTGCCAATGCCGAATATCCACTTTCCAACAGTTCTGTTCCTACCAATTCTTTCGAAATATAAACCGTTCGTTTGATTGGATTCAGCAACTTATCTCCTGCTTTTTGGAACAGCATTTCCGGAGAATCCTCAGATTGCAAAATCCGCTGCACACCTAGTTTCTTTATATGCAGCAATCCCATTTCTTCAAGCTGTTTCGATGCCCTTGATATAGAAGTAGGTGTCAGTTCCAAGTTCTTCGCAGCTTGACTTGTAGATAGTTCCTGTGCGCCTCCATAAATGAAATGCAGTAGAAGCATCTGCGCCGATGGAAGTATTTCTTCCCGTGGCTCCCTTTCGGCATTACACCGTTCCTGCAAATACATCGCCATGAAGGGCAAATAAATCTGCTTTCCTTCTACGATAAATGGAATTTTCTCACGAATTAAGTATTCTTTCTGGCGAAAACTAAGTTCATTTAGCACCAGCACAACAGGCAAATTTTCATTTTTCTGTATCCGTGCAATATGCTTTTTCAGCACTTCGACCTGCTCCAGTTCAGTTTTCGGATAAAGGAAAATCGCCCTTTGTCCATTCATAGCCACCATCTGTAAGCGATACCTTGTGGCTATAAAATTAGGCAAATGCTTGAACTCCACATTCTCATAAGTCACTTTGATTCCAAGGACTTTATCAAGATATTTCATGCTCTCGCCCCCTGTCTTAACTCTTTTTCTGTATTATACCCCTTTTTAAGTTAAGATGCAATATTAGAGTTAAGATAAACTGCAAACTCGCATTATCACTAAGTTTTTTCATATTTTTAAGTTGTCCATATTATTACATTGCTGTTGATGTTATAACATGGACAACCGCTTGATGCTTTTCCCCTATAAAAGTGTGAGTAATACAATCAGGATACCAACCTTTCAAATTCTCGCTTTACGAACTCACGCTTCTTGTTCTGTGTCAGGCTGCTTTTCCGGTCACGAGGCCAATTCCAATTCTATCCCGGTCGAGATTCCTGACGCAAACGATCCGGCGAATTGGTAATCTTTTCTTGTTTTCACGTACTTCATCTGCTGGGTTACTTCGCCGCAGCTTTCGCATTCCATCCATCCGTCTGTTTCTTCTAAGTCGAGAGACTTATTGATTGTGCCGCAGATCGGGCACTTCACATCAACTGTGTTCAAACAAAACATCTCCTATCGAGTTAGATTATTTGTTTTAGAGAGCCTTAATGACGTGACGAGCCACACCTTGTACCTTAAAACTCCTCACCTTAATAACTTCTCCCGGATACTTTGCTTCATTCTCATAGGCGAGAAGATAGCATTCATCATCCTCGTCATAGCCAGCATAGCGTTTCAGCGTGTTCTGATTATCCGGATCAAGCGCAACGACTATATCCCCTTCCGATGCAGGGCAATTACGCTCAATCTGCGCGTATGGGTTACACCGTCCCACGATTCACGGCACAGTGCAGCCAGTGCGCGGCTTCGCGTGACCTTTTGTGGTTTAGCTGCATATCGTCCGAATCTGTGAAGTGCAAATGTGCGCCCTGCGTACAGGGCATCGAATATGCCGTCCAAAACCGCCAGAAACGGAAAAGACCTTGCGCCGCGTTCAATACGCTGCACAGGGCTTTCCTATGTTGTAGATTTCTGATTGCACTCGCACCGCTGTTTTTCTTATCATGCTTTATGCAAGACTGTCATTCATGATATTGCGGAAAGGGGTAAAATCATCGTCCCCTCTGGCGCTGTCTACGC
>ENA-ORSK01002982-ORSK01002982.1-human-gut-metagenome-genome-assembly--contig:-NODE-2982-length-10524-cov-2.415799_pt1 | contig 10524 bp, 11 predicted proteins | sample MGYA00242192_ERZ509159 | MGnify/ENA primary metagenome ERZ509159 (study PRJEB26280, sample SAMEA2338663) | human gut metagenome | biome: human gut; feature: human-associated habitat; material: faeces...
GAAGATGGCAAACTTGATTTTAACAAGAGCGCTTGTAGTTTACTTAATAAAATTCGAGCACTTGGCGAAACTGTGGGCTGTTTCTTATGTGTGCAAGATATGAAAATCAAAATTTTAAAAGCCGCTCTCTATACTGGGCAAGTGTCACAAGGGATGATTGCAAGTGATAAGAAACATTTTGTGGTAGGTTGCAAAGAGGGAGCTATAGAGATAATGTTATGCGTTGCGCCATCAGGAAAGAGAATGAATGGAAGTGATTTTTTAAATGGTCATCGCGAAATTTTAAATAAAGAGGTAAAATGTTAGCTGATTTAAGTTATAGCGAACTGCAGAGTTTTGTAAAAAAGATGGGCTTGCCAGCATTTAGGGCGGACCAGCTTTTTGATGCTATTTATAGTGCAAAGAGTATATCTGAAATTTCTAATCTGCCCAAAGGACTTAAAAGTATTATTGAAGAGCAGTATCCTAAATATGAGATTTTTCATATGCTAAAGAGCAAAGATGGCACAATGAAATTTATTATAAGCTATCCTGATAAAGCCATTGTCGAGTGTGTGCTTATGAAATATAAGTATGGATATAGCATATGCCTATCCACTCAAGTGGGATGCAGAATGGGGTGTAAATTCTGCGCATCGACAATTGGAGGACTGGCAAGGAACCTTTCTGCTGGAGAAATTTTAGGTCAGCTATTGCTTGTCAATAGATACCTTGGTGGGAGCAAGAAAGAACGCAAGATTACAAACATTGTACTGATGGGCTCTGGCGAGCCGTTAGACAATTATGACAATGTGATAAAATTTATAAAACTTGCATCTTCGTCTAAAGGCTTGAATATCAGCGAAAGAAACATTTCACTTTCGACTTGCGGCTTAGTTGATAAAATATATAAACTTGCAGACGAGGATTTTAACATTACATTGACAATTTCCCTTCATGCGACAACTGATGAAAAGCGTGCTCAAATTATGCCTATAGCAAATAGATATTCGCTTAAGGAGATAATCAACGCTTGCAAATATTATTATGAAAAGACCAAACGAAAAATTTACTTTGAATACACACTTATAAAAGGAATCAATGATTCTAAGGAGGATGTGAAAAGACTGCGCTCGCTAACGGAAGGGCTGTTATGTCATTTTAATATAATTGTCTTAAACGATGTAGCACAGAGAACATTGAAGAAGACGACGAGGCTTTTTGCCTATCAATTTGTAGATCTTTTGAAAAAAGAGGGGCTGAGCGCAACCGTCAGACGCACAATGGGCGAAGATATTGAGGGAGCTTGCGGACAGCTGCGTAACAAGATATTGTCAATGAATAATTAAAGAACATTTGACTAATCAAAGCAAAAAAATTAAAATTTATTACAAGAAGCGCGAACTTGCTTGCAATGGTGAGCGCGCCGCAGCCTAAAAAGACGAAGTCTTATTACAAGAAGGGGCAGTCAAGAATAGATTAAGCATCTTTTAAAAAATATTTTTAACAATTGCAAAAGGAGTTTATGCAAGGCAGAGTAATAACAAAAAATGCAAATCTTTTTACAGTGGAAAGCGAAGGGAAGCTCTTTCAACTTTTGCCAAGTGGCAAGACAAAGGAGAGCGGGATTTTTGTTGGAGACAATGTTGAGTTTGACAAGACGATTACTAAAGTTTTGCCGCGCCGAAATAAGCTTATACGACCGCCGCTCGCTAATGTGGACAATATGTTTATAATTATCGCGCCAATTCCCAAACCAGATTTAATCTTGGTGGACAAAATTATAATTTATTCAATCATAAAGGGCATTAAACCAATTATTGTGATAAACAAAAGTGACATAGCGTCAAAAGAGTTTATAAAAGAGATTGAGGGTATTTACAAAAAATACTACAGCGTGCTCACAGTTTCTGCCGAGAAGAATGACATCAAATCGCTTGAGAGAAACATCGAAGGCATTTGCGCGATGGCAGGTCAGAGCGCTGTTGGTAAAAGTTCAATAATCAATGCATTAAAAAATGACAGCCTGGCTGTAATAGGCGAGTTATCTAAGAAGATAAACCGTGGCAAGCAAACGACAAGGGTTGTAAATCTATATAAATTTGAAAATGGCTATATTGCTGACACTGCAGGATTTTCTATGTTAGATCTAGGAAGAGTTTGCGAAATAACTGAAAGAGAACTTGCCAGCTATTATCCAGATTTCTTAGAGGCGATGGAGAAATGCAAATATCGCACCTGCCTTCACGAAAATGAAGGTATGTGTGGAGTGATTGACTATGTAAATGCAGGAAAAATTCCATATGAAAGATACTATAGCTATCTAAAAATTTTACAAGAATTAAAATTAAGCAAAAAATTCTAAGAGGTTATTATGAAAAAAAATATTTTTGTAAGTGTTTCAACCGATCCCATTAAAGATTATGAAGAGATCATTCGGTATGCAAAGTTTATGCAAGGCAAAGCCGATTTTCTTCATTGTGATATAATGGACGGCAAATTTGTGCCAAACAAGACATATGATGCATGTTTAGTTTCAAACATCAATCAAAATAGTCTAATTATGCTTGATGTGCATCTTATGTGCGAAGAGCCAAAACAGTCAATCGATGAATACATTAAAGCAGGCGCCAATATCATAACTATTCACTATGAGGCCTTTAAAAATAAGGAAGAGATTGTTGAGTGTATTTCAAAGATAAAGAAAGCAGGGCTGCTTGCAGGATTGTCATTCAAGCCTCAGACTCCAATAAAGGATATAAAAATTTTTGCACATGATGTGGATATATTTTTAGTTATGAGCGTAGAACCGGGACTTAGCGGACAAAAATTTATGCCAATGGCGCTTGATAAATTGCAGCAGCTTGATAATATTAGAAGAGAAAATGGCTATAATTATAAAATAGAAGTAGATGGCGGCATCAACGCAGACAATATCAAAGATGTGATAGCAAGCGGGGCAGACATAATTGTTAGCGGCAGCTTCATCTACAAAGCTGAAGATAAAATAAAAGCAATTTCATTATTAAAGGGGTAAAAATGGAAAAGAAAAATGTATGGTATCTTGTCAGCGGGATTTTGGCAATTCTTGGAAGTGTGACTTATGGAATTATGGCAATAGTTTCTTTAACTGGCCTAACCACCGATTATAGCAGCATGGGAGGAGAAGCGTTGACAGAGGCGGAGCAGGAGATGATGAGAACAACTTTTATTGTGATGCTTATAATGTCTCTTATTTGGCTTGCACTTGCAATTTATGCTTCTGTTATATTCATGCGAAGTTACTCTCAAGGTCAAATAAAAAATCAAAGCCACAGCGGACAAATCATAACTGCGATAGTATTTTGCTTTCTAGGCGTGAACATTTTGTCTGGAATTTTTGGAATAGTAGGGCTATGTGTTAAGCCTGAGCAGCAAAATAGCCTTGAGGGCAGTGAAATAAGAAATGCGAGCAAAACAGTTGATAATTTGGAAGAGAAATTAAACAAATTAAAACAAATGCGAGACAATGGTTTAATTAGCGAAGAGGAATATCAAAAACTTCGCATGAGCGCCATAGATAAATCTTTAAATTAGGAAAAAATAGAAATTTAATAACTCAAAAACAATAAAAAGCAAAAACAGACATTGACATGCCTGTTTTTTATAAAAAAATCAATATTTGAAATTAATTTTTAAAAAAATCAATAAACTAATCTTTCAAACTCAATTTAAAACACACATTTTAAAGAAAAGTTACCTTGCCACATAGTACATCATAGTAAGAGAATGTTTGAAGAGGAGAATTGTTGTCTTTAACGAGCACAGTAAAGACGCTTGGATATACATCTTTTATAGTTCCATTGATAGTATCATATTTTTTTCTTCCGCGATTTATATTCATTTCCACTTCACAGCCTTTTAGTGATAAGATTTTTGCTTTAACTTCATCTATATTATTGTTTATTTTTCTCATATTTAACTCCTTATATACAATCTACACTCTTTATTGCCAATTTTTTTGAAAATTAAACTTTTTTTGTCATATTTTATCTAGCATCCGCGTAAGTATATCTCGTAAATGTGGAGGGTTTATGGCATTTGAATCAAATAATTTTTATGTGGCAAAAAAAGAAGCGCTTGCAAAAAGCGAATACAATGTGGAATGTAACATTTCTGCAGGAAGTAATGTTGAAAAGATCTTATCTATAAGTCTTGAGGGCTGCGTAGAGAGCTATGAAGCTTTAAACGGAGTCATCAACTATAGCGGATATATAGATAGCAAGATCATTTTCTTAAGTGATGATGGCCAGATAAATACAGTTTGTTCAAGCTGTCCATTGTCCTCAAAATTTGAAGGAGAAGATATTGCGAATGGGCAAACTGCTCTTATCAATTTGAATATCATTGATTATAACATTGATAGCATAACAGGCGATCTTATCAAACTCACTGCTATCGTTGAGCAATCAGGCTTTATCATCTCTAGCAATGAAACAGGCTCAATAAGAAGTGACGATGAGGACATTTGCAGCAAAAATGAAGAAATGAGTGTTGTAAAATTTTTAGGCTGCACTAATGGCAAGAGCGAAGTAAAGAGCGAAATCAACAGCAGAGGTCAGATTATTAAAATTCTTCTTACAGAAAGCAATGCCTATGTCAAGTCAGTTGAAAGCGGAGTAAATTTTGTCACAATCAGCGGCGAAGTAGTAAGCAGAGTGCTCTATCTTAGCGAAGATGAAAAGTTTGAAAGCGGCTATATCTATGAAACCTTTAAAGAGGAGCTTGAACTTGAAGGCGTGACAAAAGATAGTTTAGTTGAAGGTCATGCTCATGTTAGACCTGACATGGTTACTAGTGAAATTGTTCAGGACGAGAGAGGTTGCAAGATTGTAGTGACCTCCATTGTCGAGCTAAAAGTATGCGCCTATAACGAAGAGAAAATCGAGGTCATTCAAGATCTTTACAGCACCAAATATGATATCAATGTCACCACTCAATCTTTCAGTATGACAAATGTCTGCAAGATGGACACCATTGAAGGAAAGATAGAAGGCAACATGGTGCTTGAAGATGATAAGCCAAGAGTTGACAAAATTCTCTTTAGCGCTGGAAATAATGTCAATATTACTAATAAATATATAAAAGATGATGAAATATTCGTTGAGGGAATTGCAAAAACTTATATTGTATATTTAAATGATGAGACAAATTCAATAAACAGTGTCGAACTTGAAATCCCTTTCTCACTAAGCGACAAATTTGAAGGTAGCGAGGACGGAAAGATTTTCGCAAGTGCAGTTATATATGATAGCGATGTAGCAGTCAAGAAAGGACGAGAGCTATTTTACGATGCGAAAATAAAGATCTGTATTAATTATTGCAGTGACACTGTTTGTGGAATAATAAGTGCGGCAAACTGCCTTGAAGAATATCCTGAAAAGGATTATGCAATGGAAGTGATGTTTGCAAGAGCAGGAGAAGAACTTTGGGATATTGCCAAGAAGGCGAAGATCAAAGAGCAACAAATTCTAGATCAAAATCCTGATGTCGTTTTCCCATTAAACGAAGATACCACTCTTATACTTTTTTACCAAAAAGTCAGATAAAGACAAAATAGGCAAAATTTTGCCTATTTTTTTATGTATCAGATAACTTTTTAAGGCAATTATTTATCTATCCGAGGTGTTATGAAATACTTAACTATAGCCATATCAATAATTGCGATTGCCCTAATCTTTATCTTCACTCCGCTTGCAGGAGAAGAAAGTGAGGTAGAATATTTAAGAATACATATAAGAGCAAATTCAAATTCAACTCAAGATCAAAATGTCAAATACAAGGTTAAAGACGAGATCGTCGAAGCGTTAATACCTCTTCTTAGTGAAATAGAAAGTTTTGAAGAGGCAAAGGCGACCATCGCCGATAATTTTGACATGATTGAAAATGTCGCAAACGGCGTATTAAAGGAAGAAGGCTTTTCATACAAATCCAATGCCAAGATCGCCAATGAATACTTTCCTACTCGCACATATGAGTCAATAACTCTTGAAGAGGGCTATTATGATGCACTGATTTTGGAGCTTGGCAGCGGCGAGGGAGACAATTGGTGGTGTATAGTTTTTCCAGCATTTTGCTTTACAAAAACGCAAAATAGCGACAACATTGTATATATTTCGCGCATTTGGGACATAATTAAAAGTGTATTATAGGAGGAAAAATGAAAAAAGCACTTTTAAGTATAGTCTCATTTATTTTTGTCTTTGCTTTTGCCATGGTTGGAGTTTTTGCTCTTTGTGATAACAAAGCACAAAAAATAGATAGACAGGACGAGATTTCGTCCGATGCAGCAACGACGACGGCAGAAAACAGAACAATACAGACCAAATTAAAAAGGTGGGGTTATTATACTGGCAATGTTGATGGAATCTATGGCCCACTTACAAAAGAGGCTGTTAAATATTTCCAGCGAAAAAATGGCCTTTCTGTTGATGGTATAGTTGGACCTAAAACAGCGGCAGCACTTGGGATGACATTATCTTCAAGCTCATCATCAAGCTCAAGCATCTCTTCAAGTGATTTGAACTTACTTGCAAAATGTGTCTATGCAGAGGCGCGCGGTGAATCTTATGTGGGACAAGTTGCCATAGCAGCAGTAGTTCTAAATAGGGTTGAAAGTCCATCTTTCCCTAATACAATTGCTGGAGTAATATATCAGCCTTACGCATTCACTGCAGTAGATGATGGACAGATCAATCTCACACCTAACAGCACAGCATACAAAGCGGCTCAAGATGCACTCAATGGTTGGGATCCTACATATGGCGCGATTTATTACTACAATCCAGCAACAGCTACAAGCTCATGGATTTGGTCAAGACAAACAACGGTAACAATTGGCAACCATGTGTTTGCAGTCTAAAAGGAGGTAAGAAATGAAAAATAACGATATATTAGATACCAAAACATCATCCCTTGCCTCAAATAGACAGGAGAATGAAAATCAAAACAAAAAAATCAAAAAGAAAAACAAAATAATCACAGGGCTTTCAATTGCTACAGGTATTTTAGCATTGTCAACCACAGCACTTGGTATAGCTTTCGGTATTGCTGACAGTAAGGCAATGGATTATCACAATAAACTTGAAAATGTCTATCAAAGCAACCTTTACAGCCTGATCGACAGTGTGAACAATCTAGAAAATAAACTTTCAAAAACAATTTCAGCAAATGGCAGCACCTATCAGCGCAAGACGCTCTTAGAAGCCTCACAGAATGCAAGCGAAGCGGAAATCTCAATAGCTTCACTTCCGCTTAGTCAAAGTGATATACAGGACACCGTAAAAATGGTCAATCAAATTTCAGGCTATACCACAACTCTAGCAGATAATCTAGCCAAAGGTGGAACGCTTAGCGAGGATGAAATTTCAACTTTGACTCGGGTTCATGAAAGCGTTGTAGATTTACAAAATCAGTTAAATGAATTCGCTAGGAAAATGGAACGAGGCTACTCAATATTAGATGCCTCTCTTGATATAGATACCGATTCAAATGGTTTCTCAAGAGCGATATCTTCTCTTAAGAATAATGACATTGAATATCCTACAATGATTTACGATGGACCTTTCTCAGATTCGGTGGTAAATAGTAACATAAAAGGCTTGAAGGGAGATAAAATAAGCAAAGAAGAGGCAGCGACAAAGCTGGAAGAGCTTTATAAAAATGCAGTTAAGATTGACTACCAAGGTGAAACCAATGGAAAATTCAGTACATATAATTATCGCGTAACAAATTCAAATGAAGAAGAGCTCTATATTCAAATGACGCAAATTGAGGGACATATTCTGACCATTTCAGGCGCTGGAGAGAATGGCGCGCTGACGATAGATTATGAAGCTGCAAAAAATATTGCTCTTGAATTTGCAAAGGAAAATGGAATAGAGGACGGCGAGGTAGTTTGGAATGATACAATAAAAGAGGACGTCTATCTCAATATTGCTCCAAAAGAAAATGGCATAATTCTCTATCCAGATCTTGTAAAGGTTAAAGTCAATTTGGTAAGCGGAACGGTGGTAGGTTATGACGCGACTTCGTACTTTACTAATCATACCGCGCGTACTCTTTCCAAGGGATCATTGTCACTAGCTGACGCAAAGGGGAAAGTGCCATCTAAATTTACAATAGAAAACGCAAGATATGTCTTATCGCCACTTGACTATAATCGTGAAGTTGTCTGCGTAGAGGTGGAGGCAACTGGCGAGGGCAGTACTTATTACTTCTATTACAATGCAAGCGACGGCAGCTTGGAAAATGTTTTAAAAGTAATTGAAACAGATGACGGTAACTTATTGATGTAAATAAACAAAAAAAGACCATATTATTTATGGTCTTTTTTGATCAAAATTTTAAAGTGTTTTCATTGGTTTATAATGGAAGCACCCATTTTGTAATTCCATCATTTGTTCCAACGCGGCGAGCGCCAGAAGAGGAGACAATGTTTGTAAATCGGTAATTTTCCCTTTTTATCTCAAAAAATAGTGCATTTTTGCCGTTTTCCTTTGCAATTTGAATTAAATTTTTAAATAAAAGCTTGCCATAGCCATTGGACCTTTCTTCTTCGTTTACAAATATTTCAATAGGATTCATCTCGGTTTCTATAATGTATCCATATCCAATTTGTCTATCGCCATCCATCAACAAATATTTTTCTGAATTTGCCTTGTCAGACTGAGCACATTTTAATATTTTCATTCAAACTCCTCCTCATGAGCGCAAGATTTTTTCAAATTATTCAATTGGTCTATTGTTTTTTGCAGATGCTGCGTATAAAATTCTTTAAAGCTGTCATAGTTTTTGCATGCATTTTTGATTTCTTTAAAAAAGCTTTTATATGTTTTTCTATGCACCGACTTATTCAATATGAAATCGACAATGTATTTTTTCATAAATGTTGCAAGCTCTTTGTCATTCATAACCTGTGATGATTGATTTTGACCAAACTGCTCAACAATGACATTTCCAGTGATATTCCAATATCTGTCATATTCAGTCTCTATTCTGATTTTTTTGTTTTGATACTCGGCCAGTCTTTTCAATATAAACGATGCATATGTTTTGAAAAGGTCAAGCTCGCTCACTCTAACATCAATCATGTATTTGTTTTTCAGCTTTTCTATAGCGTCAGCATCATTTTGATTTATCTGTGATAGCTCTTTTAAATAATGCGCTTTGATTACATGGAATCTATGAAGGCCATTATCTCCGATCACATATTTTTTTTCGTCTGCTTCATTTAAGCACATAGGCTCTATTTCAAAACTATTTGAAAGCTTTTCGATTATTTCATCAGTAGAGTAGTCTAGCATTGAAATTGATCTTGTTTCATATCCGCCGCCATCTTCATTGAAAAAAGTAGACATATTTTCAATTAAGCTGTCATTGCCAAGACGCATAAAGTTATAATCATAACCTTTGATGTCACCAATACAAACTTTTTTTGTCTCGTTGTTATTCTTGAAAATTTCATTGTTATAGATAATTGGATTGATGTCTTTATCGCATTGAACACGCTTCTCATCCAATTTATTTATTTTATTTAAATCTATATTCTGTTTAGACAAAAATTCAGATATTGTTTTATTCATATTATAATTATATAATGAAAAAAGAATAAAGTCAACGGCAATTTTTTCAAATTAACTGACAACTCTAAAGTTGCTCTGGCTGCCTAATTAGGCGCCCATCCTCCCCGGGAGGGCCACGAACCGGGCTTGGGTGTGATCTGAGTGGCGAACGTGCGGCGGGTAAGAGTTGCCTCGCCCATGCATCATGACTCTACCAAACCGTTGAGTGTGTTTGTTCACGCCTCGGTAAGGGAATGTAAATAACAAACTGCGCCCGAAGAAAGTCCGGTCAAGTTGCTTTCGGACAGGGGTTCGATCCCCCTCAGCTCCACCAAACAGGTATTGGACGAACACCTATTTCTTCAGCGGCGGCTTCGCCGTGAAGTGTTCGCTCTGATCCACAACAGAAAAGCGCCGTCTTGGGAGTGATCCCGAGACGGCGCTTTTTTGCCATTCATACATTCGATTTCCGCTATTCCTCCTGCTGCAATGATTGCGGAAAGGAACAGGAGCCTATACGAATGGAAAGATTTATCACGGATGAACGCACAGGGCTGAAATATGAGCTGGTCGGCGACTGCTGCCTGATCGCCGGGGAATCGGTATGCCGGATATGCCGGCGTCTTCGTGCGGACAATGCTTTTGGTATTTTGAACAATTATTCGACAAAATATTATTTTTTGTTTGACATGTTTTCTCATTTGTGTTAAAATGAAAGCAGCACGTTGTCTTGTGTGCCGATATATAATGAAAGAGGACACGACATGAAAAAAAGCATATCTTTCAGTGGCAAACTGCGCTCTGCCTTTTTAGCTATCCTCCTCGCACTTTACGTTTATCCGTTCACATCTGCTGCGGCAGACGATGAAGAGTGGACATCTGAAATCAACTCGGAACTCGAACTCGGTGAATATTTTCCGGAAGAAATATTCGAGCCGGCTGA
>ENA-ORSK01002983-ORSK01002983.1-human-gut-metagenome-genome-assembly--contig:-NODE-2983-length-10523-cov-3.417176_pt1 | contig 10523 bp, 7 predicted proteins | sample MGYA00242192_ERZ509159 | MGnify/ENA primary metagenome ERZ509159 (study PRJEB26280, sample SAMEA2338663) | human gut metagenome | biome: human gut; feature: human-associated habitat; material: faeces...
GCACCCTCCGTGCGAAAATCGATATGGCTTCTCCGAACATCAATATGCGCGACCCCGCACTTTACAGGATTCTGCACCGCACCCATCACCACCAGGGCGACAAATGGTGCATCTATCCCATGTATGACTTTGCACACCCGATTCAGGATGCTATCGAGGGCATTACCCATTCCCTCTGTTCCCTTGAATACGAAGCGCATCGACCGCTCTACAATTGGGTAATCGAGGCTTGCGGATTCGAGCATAAGCCCCGCCAGATTGAGTTTGCAAGGCTGAACATCACCAACACTATTATGAGCAAACGCTTCCTTCGTGCGCTTGTTGAGGGCGGCTATGTCTCCGGTTGGGATGACCCGCGTATGCCGACGCTTTGCGCAATGCGCCGCCGCGGATACACTCCGGAAGCAATAAAGGATTTTCTGACCCGCGCCGGTGTTGCAAAGGCTGACTCGGTAGTTGATTCCGCAATGCTTGAACACTGCGTCCGCGAGGATCTGAACGCACACTGCGACCGTGCGATGGCCGTTATCGACCCCGTTAAAGTTGTCATTGACAACATGCCCGAGGGCGAATTCATCGATGTTGAAATTGAAAACCTGCCCATTGCCGAAGAAGGCGATGCCAAGTTCGGCGAAAAACACACCGTCCGTTTCAGTCGGGAAGTCTATATCGAGCGCGATGATTTCATGGTTGAACCTCCGAAAAAGTTTTTCCGTCTCAAACCCGACGGAGAGGTTCGTCTTAAAGGTGCATACATTGTAAAATGCGTCGGTTTTAAACAGGACGAAAGCGGAAAAGTTACTGAAATCCACTGCACATACGACCCCGAAAGCTTCAGCGGCGAATGCACCCGCAAAGTCAAGGGCACAATTCACTGGGTTCCCGTTCAGGATGCGATTCCCGCTGAATTCCGCCTTTACGAACAGCTCATGAAGGATGAAAACGTTTCGGCCGATGATTTTATCGATAAGCTGAATCCCGATTCCGTTCGCATTCAGAACGGATTTATCGAACCATTCCTTGCCGATAAACCCGCCGGCTATCGCTGCCAGCTCATGCGAATCGGTTATTTCTGTGTTGACCCTGATTCAACTGCCGAAAAGCGCGTTTTCAACCGCACTGTCGGCCTGAAGGACAGCTATAAACCCGCACAGAGCTGAGGTCTGCGCACCCGATTAAACCCCTTTTGTTGTTAAGAGCTTTGCCGCCGTTCGACTGCAAAGCTCTTTGTTTTTTCTTTTTATTTTTTCTTTTTATTTTTCCTTTTTATTTTTCTGTTTATCCTCAGGCTCGATTGCGAATCATATCATGCCGAACTCTGCCTTCAGGCGCAGAATTCTTTCAACACTTTCATTTAATCTGTCCAACGAAATCTCGCCTGTTTGCACGGCCGAAAGAATCCCGTTGAATGCGGCTGCATAGTCATAAGGCATCAGGAGTATATCCGCGCCTGCATTAAACGCAAGCACCGCGCTCTCTTTCGATGAATAGTTCTCGGTGATCGCACCCATTGCAAGCGCATCGGTAATGATAACGCCTTTATAGCCCATTTCGCCGCGAAGGTGCAGCGTCAGCGCATCATATGACAGTGAACAAGGCAGATTGTCGGTGTTTCCGCGTGTCAACGTTATATGTGCCGCCATTATCATATCCGTTTCATTAATTGCATTATAAAACGGAATCAATTCGCATTCCGAAAGCTGCTGCCAATCCTTTTCGAGTGCAACATAGCCGTCATGCGTATCTCCCGCCGTGTCCCCATGCCCCGGAAAATGTTTTATGCAGGCAATAATGTTTTCTTTATGCAAACCGGATATTGCTGCATTCACCATTTTTGCAACAAGTTTTGGGTCGCTTCCGAACGCTCTGTTTCCGATAACAGTATTATTCGGATTTGAATTCACGTCCGCAACGGGCGCAAAGTCAAGATTAAACCCAAGCTCTGCAAGGTACCCGCCTATTGCTGAATACATTGCACGCACCTGCTCCGGATCGCCGGTGCTTCCGACAGCCTGAGCACCGTCATATTTCGGCACTGTGAAGGCGGGCGAGTTTGCAATTCTTGCAACCGTGCCTCCCTCTTCATCCACTGCAATAAAAAGAGGAATTCGGCTTGCTTCCTGTAGATTTTGGATGAATGCAACTGTTTGCTCCGGGTTTTGGATATTTTTTCCGAAAAAAGCTATCCCCCCGGCAGGATGCGCTGCGAGAAAATCCGCCATGCCCGCCGAACAGTCCGTGTCACTGTACCGTGCCGAGCCGTGCGCCTGATTCGGTGTGAAGCTTTCATCCAACGATTCCGGACGAACAATGAAAAGCTGTCCGACTTTTTCTTCAAGTGTCATTTCAGTCATCATTTCAGCCACGATATCCTCCTCCGGATCGTTTGTTGCGGCTGCCGAAGGTTTTATCGTCATCTCCGCAGTCGGTTCGACGGAAGGCGTGAGCAGTGCCGGCGCTGCAGTTGACTCCTGTCCGGTTCCGCGTCCGCCTATGCATGCGCAGAATGCACACAAAAGCACCGCTGCAATCACCGTTATGCAGCTGATATTAATTTTTTTATCGGAAATAACTGCATTCCTCATCGCTTTATGCATAACTCTCCACTGATGTTTGTGTTGTTCTCTGCTGCAAAATCGACAGCATCCCTTTTGCGGAATGCTGCCGACCGTTTGTGTTCAAATTAGATTCAGCCCATGATATCGTGGTTTACCGTATCCTGAATGCGTTGTGCAATTTCATCCGCACGGGCAACAAGCTTCTTGCCCTCTTCACTGAAGAATGCAGCCTTTGCTTCATCCTTTACGCCGCCGAGGTTGATAAGAACGTTCAGCCATGCACCGTGAACGCAGGTGTGAAGGTTCAGCCCGCCGACGCCGAGATCACTTGCGCAGTTGGTGTTGTAATGACCGAGCATTTTGTCCGCAAGTTCAAGCGCAGCAACGGAGAGGCGCAGCGTTTCAAAGGGAACTTCCGTTGCAACAAGAGTTGCATCGGCAATCGCTTTCCTGCGAACGGCCTTCTCCTCGTCGGTTGCTTTCGGCATTTTGAACGCAGCTGCAACAAGGTTGTATGCGTCCGTATCCCTGTCAACCTGAGCGGTCAACTCGTCGTAAATTTTCTTTCCCTGCTCAATGATTTCGTGACAGAGGGGCCAATCGGCTTCATAGCTCTTTTTGACCGCAGTCTGACCCGCGACCATCGTAACAAGGCCTGTGCCCTGTGCGCCGCAGAATGCAGCCGCACTGCCGCCGCCGGGAGCGGGAGCATCGGAAGCAACAATGTTGAGATAGTCAGTAACGACCATGTCGATAAGTTTCATGTGTTTAAAATTACCTTTCGTTGTTATGATTATGCCGATTCGGACTATTCTGCCGTGCTGTCGGCAATTTATTCCGAATCGAACCTGAGATTACTTCACAGCGACACGGCCGCGCTTGATAACCTTTTTAACCTGATTTGAGCCCATTCTGTAGCAGAGCATGGGCAGCTCATCCGCATTCCAAAGCACGATATCCGCAAGTTTGCCCGGTTCAATCGAACCGACGCTGTCGCCCTTGCCGATTGCACATGCGGCATTCAGCGTGACTGCCGTCAAAACCTCCTCGGGGAAGAGGCGGTAACGCAGATAGCCGAGATTCATTGAAAGCTGCAAATTCAGCGACGGACATGAACCGGGGTTGAAATCCGTTGCAATTGCAACAGGGACGCCCGCTGAAATCATGTCACGCGCACGCGCAAAGGGTTTGTTGAGATAAAGTGAAGTTTGCGGCAGCAGGCAGGCAGTCGTTTTCGCCTTTGCCATTGCTTCAATGCCGCTGTCCCGCGTTGCAATAAGGTGTTCTGCGGAAATTGCGCCGATCTCTCCCGCAAGCTCCGAACCGCCAAGCGGATCTATCTCATCCGCATGCACTTTTGACGGAAGCCCGAGTTTTTGTGCCGCAAGCAGAAGTTTCCGCGACTGCGGAACGTTGAATACGGAACTTTCGAGGAAGACATCGCAAAAATCCGCAAGCCCCTGTTCCGTAACGACCGGCAGCACACGTTCAATTATAAAATCAATGTACCCGTCGGCATTGCCTGCATATTCGTCCGGAATTGCATGTGCACCGAGGAATGTGGCAGCAATATCCTGTGCGCAGGCTTCGCCGAGACGGCGAATGACGCGGAGCTGCTTCAGCTCATTTTCCGAATCCAGTCCGTAACCGCTTTTAATTTCAACCGTTGTAACGCCGAAATCGAGCATTTCCGCAAGAAAGCCGCGTCCGCGTTCAAAAAGCTCATCCTCGGTTGCTTTGCGCGTGTTGGTCAGCGTGTTCAAAATGCCGCCGCCTGCATTGAGAATATCAAGGTAGCTTGCGCCTGCAATTTTCAGCGGCACTTCATGCGCGCGCCAGCCCCCGAAAACAAGGTGGGTGTGTGCGTCAACAAGTCCGGGTGTTGCAAGCGCACCGTGAGCATCGACGATATCGGCATATGCCGAATATTCCGGAAGCTCTCCGTTTGCAGTCACCGCAGCGATTTTTTCACCGTCAATAAGAACTGCCGCATTGTGCAGCACTTCGATTTTGCCCTGATCCGAACCGCAGCGGCTGCTTGTGCCGAGCGGGGTTGCAAGTGTTCCGATGTTTTTAATAAGAAGCATAGGCATTTGACCTTTTCACGGAATGCAGAGCGGCAAATGCTCTGCATTCCGCTCAGTCTTTAATTGTGTTCTGAATTACAGCAAATAGTTTTCAATAATCTGCTTGTCCGCATTGAAGTCCTCGATTTGCAGGTAATATTCTGCGGAATCGATGAGCGCACGCATCGGAGTCAGGCCGATGATCTCCGTGCCGATAACGTGAACGCCCCAGCGTGCGGCTTCAGCCTTTGTGACTTCAACAACCCTGTAAAGCGGAGTGCGGTTGAAGTCGGTCATGTTGATTGAAACCTGCGCAATGTTCCTGTCCTCAAGCATAACGCCGAGAGCCTTTACGCAATCGAAACCGCCGCTTGAACGACGGATAATCTTTGCAATTTTGCTTGCAATGGAAACATCGGAAGTTGAGAGGTTGATATTGAATGCAACCAAGGGCATACGGCAGCCGACGGCTGTTACGCCTGCGGTGGGGTGAATCGCTGCGCCGCCGAAATCGGGGGTCCACTGCGGATCCTTGACCTTTTCCGCCATGCCTTCAAACTGACCCTTGCGAATTGCCGCAAGGTTTACACGATGCGGTGCGGAAGCGGAATCTTCATAAAGGAAAATGGGTATGCCCGCTTCATTCCAAATGCGCTCTGCGAGCTGTTTGGAATACTCAACGGTTTCTTCCTTTGTGATGCCGCGAATGGGGATAAGCGGTATAACGTCCACCGCGCCCATGCGGGGATGCTCGCCCGTGTGCTTTGTCAGGTCAATAAGTTCCGCCGCCTTTTTGGCAAGCTTCACCGCCGCGTCAACAACGGCCGCCGGTTCGCCCATGAAGGTTATAACGGAGCGGTTGTGGCTTTCGTCGCTTGAATAATCAAGCAGCATTACGTTTGGCGTGGAGCGAACCTCGTTCACCACGGCCTCTATAACGTCCTTCCTTCTGCCTTCGCTTATATTGGGTACGCATTCAACTATTCTTTCCATTGTTTTGCTGTCCTTTCGGGTTTATTTGTTCATTTTATCGGCAACGGCCTTTTCAATTATGCCGTCGTTAACAATATAGGGTATTGTTATATGGCCTTCGTTCGCGCGGCGGGCATTGTAATCCATTGCCGTTTCCATGCCGTGGGCATTGCGCGCCCAGCTGCGCCTTGCAACGCCGCCCATAACGTCCCAGCTCATGGCGGAGCGGATTATGCCATCCACCCTTTCGCTGCCGTCCAGCACCAGTCCGAAGCCGCCGTTTATGGCCTTGCCTATGCCCACGCCGCCGCCGTTATGCAGCGCGCAAAGGCTCATGCCGCGCGCGGCGTTGCCCGCAAAGCACTGCACCGCCATGTCCGCCATAACGTTTGAACCGTCCTTAATATTGCTGGTTTCGCGGAAGGGGGAATCGGTGCCGGAAACGTCGTGATGGTCGCGCCCGAGCATTACGGGGCCTATTTCGCCGTTTCTCACCATTTCGTTGAATTTAAGCGCAATGCGCATCCTGCCAAGCTCATCCTGATAGAGTATCCTTGCCTGCGTGCCCACAACAAGCCTGTTCTTCTTCGCATCGCGTATCCAAATATAGTTGTCCCTATCCTGGAAGCGGCGGTTGGGGTCAATGCAGCTCATCGCGGCGGCGTCGGTTTTGTCAAGGTCGCTCGCCTTGCCGGAAAGGCAAACCCAGCGGAAAGGCCCGTAGCCGTAATCGAACAGCTCCGGCCCCATTATATCCTCAACGTAGGAGGGGAATATGAAGCCGTCCTTTTCGTCGTAGCCGTTTTTGGATATTTCCTTAACGCCGCTGTCGTACACGGCCTTCATGAAGCTGTTGCCGTAATCGAAGAAATACGTTCCGCGCGCGCACAGCGCCTGTATCGCATGGAAATGGCGGTGCAGCGATTCGTTCACAAGCTCAACGAACCGTTCCCTGTCCGTATGCAGCATTTCCGTGCGCTGCTCAAACGTAAGCGCAACGGGGCAGTAGCCGCCTTCATAGGCATTGTGGCAGGAGGTTTGGTCGCTCAAAAGGTCAATGTGTATATTGTTCTTTACGGCGTATTCAAGAAGATCCACTATGTTGCCATGATACGCCACGGAAAGCCCCTGCTGCGCCTCAAGCGCGGCCTTGGCCCATGCGAACACCTCGTCAAGGTTTCCGCTTACCTTATCCACCCAGCCCTGGTCAAGCCTTGTCTTTATGCGGCTGTAATCAACCTCCGCAAATACGCCCACGGCGTTTGCTATGTTCGCCGCCTTGGGCTGCGCGCCGCTCATGCCGCCAAGGCCGCTGGATACGAACATATGCCCGTGCAGATCGTCCGTTTCCGCAATGCCCAAAAATTTGCGCCCCGCGCCGAGTATTGTATTGAACGTGCCGTGAACTATGCCCTGCGGCCCTATGTACATCCAGCCGCCGGCGGTCATCTGCCCGTAATTGGCAACGCCCATTTCCTCGGCCACTTCCCAATCGTGCGCGTTATCGAACATGCCCACCATAAGCGCGTTTGTTATTATTACGCGCGGCGCCTCCGGGCGGGAGGGGAACAGCCCAAGCGGATGGCCGGATTCCACAACAAGCGTCTGGTTTTCGGTAAGCTGCTCAAGGTATTTCTTTATAAGCCTATATTGAAGCCAATTCTGGCAAACGCTGCCCGTTTCGCCGTATGTTACCAGTTCGTATGGATAAAGGGCAATCTCAAAATCAAGGTTGTTGTCCATCATCACCTGGAACGCCTTGCCCTCTATGCAGTTGCCCTTGTATTCGTCTATGGGTTTACCGTAGATGCGTCCTTCCGGGCGGAAGCGGTATGCGTAAATGCGCCCGCGGGTAACGAGCTCCTCCATAAATTCCGGCGCAAGGGCTTCGTGCAGCTCTTCCGGAACGTATCTCAGCGCGTTCCTCAGCGCGGTTTCGGCCTGCGCCTTTGTAAGGCGGAAGCCCCTATCCGGCGCGCGGCGTATGCCTTCAACAAATTTCGGGTATTCCGGCAGAACATTGTCCAGCCTTATGGTCATTGCGTTCTTTATTGCTGTGTTGTCCATTTTGCTTCCTCCTGTTTATTATCAGTTAAGTTCGCCGCATACGCTTTGGGCGGCGCGCACAATGTCGCCCTCGCGCACCAGCCTTTCAACCGCGTTAAGCCGCGGATACATAACAACGTCGTCCTCTATCGGCTCCACAACCCTGCGCATTTCGTCCCAAACGGCCTTTGTTGCGGGCGCAAGCTTATCCTCGCCCCGCATATGCAGCGCCTGAAACGCCGCAAAAAGCTCAATGGCTATAACCTTTTCGGCATTATCCAGTATCATGCCCGCCTTGCGCGCGGCGGTGGTTCCCATGCTCACGTGGTCCTCCTGATTGGCGCTTGAGGGGATAGAGTCCACGCTTGCGGGATGCGCATAAACCTTGTTTTCGCTAACCATGCTTGCGGCCGAATACTGCGCAATCATAAAGCCGGAATTGAGGCCGCCGTTTTGGGTAAGGAATGCGGGCAGGCCGTTTGAAAGCTGCGGGTTGACCATGCGCTCAAGCCTTCTTTCCGATACGTTTGCGTATTCGCTCAGCGCAATGCCGAGAAAATCGAACGCAAGCGCCATGGGCTGGCCGTGGAAATTGCCGCCGGATATGGCGTCGTCATCATCGGGGAAAATTATCGGGTTATCGGTAACGGCATTTATTTCCCGGGAAACTGCTGCGCGGACGTATTCTATCGCGTCGCGGCTCGCGCCGTGTATCTGCGGCACGCAGCGAACGGAGTATGCGTCCTGAACCTTGCCCTGCTGCACGGCGGCGCAAAGGCCGCTGCCGTCTATCAGCTTTCTTATGTTTGCGGCGCAGTCCATCTGCCCCTTATGCCCGCGCAGCTCATGCACCTTCGCATCAAATGCCTTGGTTATGCCAAGCTGTGCCTCCGTTGTCATTGCGGCGGCAATATCCGCGGTCTTTTCAAGCTGCATCGCGCCGTAAAGCGTATGCAGTCCCGTGCTTGTCATAACCTGCGTGCCGTTTATCAGCGCAAGCCCTTCCTTTGCGGCAAGCTCCACCGTTGGTATGCCCGCCCGCGCCATTGCTTCCGCGCCGCTCATGCGTTCGCCGTTATACACGGCCTCGCCCTCGCCTATCATAACCAGCACCATGTGCGCAAGGGGCGCAAGGTCTCCGCTCGCGCCAAGGCTGCCCTTTTGCGGTATTATGGGATGCACATGCGCGTTTAGCATGGCTATAAGCGTTTCAACCGTGCTTCTGCGTATGCCGGAATTGCCGCGGCAGAGCGCATTGCATCTTAAAAGCATTATTCCGCGCGTAATATCCTCGGCAAACGGTTCGCCCATGCCGCATGCGTGGGACACTATAAGGTTCCTTTGCAGCGTTGCCGTATCGTGGATGGAGATATACTTATCCTGAAATTTGCCAAAGCCCGTCGTAAGGCCGTATATCGCCGCGCCGCTCGCCACCTTTTCCTCAACGTAGGCGCGGGCCTTATCCATAGGCGCCTTGGCCTCCTCCGCTATTTTTACTTCCTCGTAACCCCGCGTGACCCTTATAACCTGCTCTATGGTAAGGTCGCGCCCGTTCAGGCTTATCATAATAAAAACACCCCTTTCAAATATCTATGTTCCGGTTGAAATACTGCGTATAAATTGGTATATTATAATTATAAAATACAGGCTTAAATATAGCAATTTATGCGACGAATAATGTACCAATTCTTTTAGCGCAGCCCTTTACGGGGTCGATTGGTACTGTCCGCGCGGCGGTTGCTGTACCAATTTTCGGGGGATGGCATGATAACAATAGACTTTTCGCAGAAAACGCCAATATATAAGCAGCTTGTGGAGCAGCTTACGCGCATGATAAAAAGCGGGGAATTAAAGCCCGGGGACAGGCTGCCCACGGAGCGGGACTTGGCCGAAACGCTGTGCATAGCGCGCGGCACGGTGAAAAAGGCTTATAAGGAACTGAGCGACAACAACATAATAGAGGTGATACACGGCAGCGGCAGCTATGTTTATAACGAGCGCGAAACAATAGACCTTGACGCGCGAAGGAAGGCCGCGGAGCTGATGGAGCAAACATACGACCGCATGGCGGCGATGGGGCTGAGCCATAAGGAAATTGGCACGCTGCTGCATATTGCCCTTGCCAAAAAAGCGCCGCCCGAAAGCTACGCCCGCATAGCGGTAATAGACTGCAATCCGGAATCGCTTTCCGTATTCAAGCGGCAGCTAAGCTATATTCCGGGCATAGTGGTATCCTCCTTCTTTGTGGACACCATAATTATGGACGACGACGCGGACGAGCTTATGAATGATTATGATTTGGTGCTCACTACCGTTACCCATTACGATACCGTTGCAAAAAGCCTTACGCGCAACCGCGAAAAGCTGATGGCGGCGGACGTATCGTTAAGCCGCAAAACGGTTGTGAGCCTTTGCGCCCTGCCGCACGATTGCACCATAGGCATACTGTGCCAAAGCAACAAATTTGCCAACCTTATTGCCGAGCAGGTGGAGATATTCACCTCCCACCGCAAGGCCCCGCCCGTGTGCTTCGATACCGATCCAAAGGCCATGCGCCGCTTCATGCGCCGCTTCCGCGCCGTTATAGCCGCGCCGGACAGCCCGCTTTTCGACGCCAATCAAACGGGCAGCCTGCTTGATGAATACACGGCTGCCCAAAATCAGGTGATAGTATTTGATTATCTCATAGATCGCGGCTCCCTGCTGCACATAGAGGAGCAGATAGACCGCATAATAGGGGATAAGGCAAGGTAAGGGGGACATAACTCGTGCCACTTGGCAGCTTTGAGCCGCTCCCCTTTCGTCACGGCTGCGCCGCGACACTTTCCCCATTTCATGGGAACAGCTTTTGGTTGGTGTTACCACCAGCCTGCCCTGAAAG
>ENA-ORSK01002998-ORSK01002998.1-human-gut-metagenome-genome-assembly--contig:-NODE-2998-length-10489-cov-14.803623_pt1 | contig 10489 bp, 10 predicted proteins | sample MGYA00242192_ERZ509159 | MGnify/ENA primary metagenome ERZ509159 (study PRJEB26280, sample SAMEA2338663) | human gut metagenome | biome: human gut; feature: human-associated habitat; material: faeces...
CATCAGCAAAAGGGGATGATAAGTTTATCACCACCGACTATTTGCAACAGTGCCGGCAGAGGGGCTTATAGCGCGTTATCGCGTGCTTTCACGCACGGACACAAAGAAGATAGCAAGCGTTGAGATCGAGGCCCCGGAGTGGATTTACCGGGAAGTGGTGGAAGGAAAAAAACCGGACGTTCTGACGGTTCATCCAGACTACTTCCTGATTGAGCCGGGAATCGGTCGCTTCCTGTACCGGCTTGCGCGCCGGGCGGCCGGGCAAACGCAAGCTAAGTGGTCATTCCAATCCATCTATGAGCGCAGCGGCTCCACCGGCACCCTCAAGAAGTTCAGCGAGAACCTTCGCAAGGTCATCACCGCAAATGATCTGCCGGAGTACGACCTGCGAGAGGAGGCCGGGCAGAGTGGGCCACAGCTCATCATGTCCCACCGTAATGCTCTACCCAGCCCCTGATGGTCCGCGCTTCGCATCTCCGAAAGACCGCTCTCAGATCGGCCTGATTCGCGGCCGAACAGGCGGATAAAAACCTATCCGCCTACATTCTTGACCGGGGCCTGTGGATAGTCCGTCTATTAGGGACCAGATTCCGTCTATTAGGGACCAGATTCCGTCTATTAGGGACCTATCCGCCGTCTATTAGGGACCGGCCATTCACATAAGCAATTGATTTAAAAAAGAAAAAAGCCGATTTTTCCCCCTAAATCTTCTTTTAAATCTAATTAAAACTCTTAAATCCCGTTTGTCTGTGCATAACTCAGCGCTCGTGTCCGTTAAATCGCCCCCCCCCTTTTTTCGTGAAATCGAACCCCTCGGGGCACCCCTGCGGGGTTCCCCCACCGCTTCGCGGCGGCTCCCCCTCCCGCATGAAATGCGTTCGCTCCGCTCACAAGTTAGCTTGAGGCGACGGCAAGCCGTCGCAGTGCAACGGAACGCCGTGGATTACCCACCACCCCTTTTGCACCTGGTCAGGCCGAAGAAGGGCAAAGAACGATCAGGCACCAAAAAAAGGGCGGGCAGAGCCAAGACCGGCTAACGGTCTGTAAACACGTCGCAAAATGGCGCTGTATGACCCGCAGCGGAGTTTTTTCACCACTACCTAGGGGTAGGTAGCGCCCAGCCCGGAAAATTCAGCACGGCGCGATACAGGACGTTTTAGCGGTGTGTAATAGACGGAGCGGCGAGGCAGACCATGCAGCCCATACATCAGGGCCGCCGCCCTCTACGCTGCAAAACCGCCGTCAGGCTTCGCAGGACGCGCCGAGAGCCGATTTCAGGGGAAGGGGAGGGGGTAAGGCGCGGACCAGTCTGAAAGCCGCTCAAAACGCGCTACAGGCCCAATCTACGAAAAGGCCGGCCGGCCAGACCAGAACCCCCAACGGGAGTCAAAGGCCCGGCCCAACCGGCCGACACACATTCAGGATACCGATTAGCGACGCTTTCCGCCATCATTGCGGACAGGTTTTGCGGACAGTCGCCGCGCCTGCCGGGCATCCAGTCGGTCGAACAGCCAATGCCAGAACCCGGCATAGGCAGAAATCACGCCGATCAGCAGGCCAATGAACAGGCCCACGCCGAGAAGCAGAAAGATCGCCAGTCCCATCGTACCCCCTAGACCGTTGCCCGGTCGCGCTCAGGGAACGCGGAATCAAACCGGCCCGCATATTCCGGGTCCGTCAGGTAGTTGAGGCGGCGCAGCGTGTAGGGCGCTTCCCCCTGCACCTGCACGATCTCCACATCGTTCGGCAGCCGCATCACTTCGTCAGGCGTCAGCAGATCCCGGCCGGTGAACTGCTGGGACACGCCCGCGCCACTGTTGGAGCTGACGCCAGAGCCGAACGAAGACCCCGACGAGCTGTTGGCCGTGTTGTATTCGACCGTCAGCTTGCCGAGGCTTTCGCTGATGTACTTGGCCGTGTCCACGTCCGAGGTGCCGAACCACTGTTTGGCGTTGCAGTTGGCGAAAAAGTCCTGCCAGCGCGGATAGGTTTCCTTGAGCTGGCCGAGGTTTTGCAGGATGAACCACATGGCCGCGCCATAACCCCGGATGACCGAGAGCTTTTCGGCAATGATGCTCATGTGGCCGAGCTGGGCGAACTCATCGAGCAGGAACAGCACCCGCAGGTCGCCCGGCTTCTGCAACCCGGTTGCCAGAACCGACATGATGGCCTGACCGAAGAAGCCGCGCACATAGCCCCGGTAAGCGTGCAGCGAGTGGGGCGGCATCACCAGATAGACCGTCATCGGCTTGCGCTTGAGGTCATCAAAGGCAAAATCCGTAGCGGCCAGCGTCGAAATCAGGCGCGGATCATCGAGGAAGGCCAGATGCCGGTTCAGCGTGGAGCGCAGCGAGCCGCGTTCCTTGTCCGGGGTATTCATGAAGGCCCGCGCGGCACGGGGCGGCAGGTCAAAACCGCGCGTGTTCGTGATCATATCGGCCAGCAGTGCCTTGGTTTCGTCCTCGCCAAGCGACAGCAGGCGGCGAACCTCGCTCATGTTGCGGCTGGCCGGGGCCAGCGTAGCGACGTGAACCAGCAGGCCGCGCAGGAAGATTTTGGCCGTTTCGTTGAAGTGCGCCGACGCATCGGAAGCGTGGCCTTCCGAGACAATCATCAGGTCAGCCAGTGCCCCGGCTTCCTCCACCACGGCCGGGCTGTCCGGGTCAAGGCGGTCAATCCAGTTGAACCGGTGCGACGGCTGCCCGGTGACGCCGAACGGGTCCACCAGATAGACGTCATGGCCGAGCTGTTCGCGGCGGAATCGGGCCGTTGCGGCGTAGTTCTCGCCCTTCACGTCGAGCACCACCGTCGAGCCGGGATAGTCCAGCAGGTTCGGGATGACCGAGCCGATACCCTTACCGGAGCCATTGGGGGCAATGGTCAGCACATGGCCCATGTAGCGGAACCGGGCATCGTAGCCCTGCATGGCCTTGTTATCGGCATCGAGCGGGCGACCCAAAGCAAAGCCGTGGCTGTCAGCCAGAACGTGCCCGACAGGCTGATAATGGCCCTTCTGAATTGCCTGTTCCGTTGTCGTCCAGTGTGCGGACCCATGCAGGCCATTCGAGGGCGCAGGCGCGGCGGCCTGTGTGCCCCTTGGAGCGGCCGCAATGCCGCGCAGGCGAGCCGGTAAACGGGCATACAACGCCGCATACCACCGGGACCGCTGCACCAGAACGCAGGCCGGGACGAAAAGCAGCAGAAGCAGGGGCAGGCGGAACCAGCCCGGCACCATCGCCGCCAGTGGCGCGATGAAGCCGCCGAGCACGACATAGGCCGCGTAAAACGGCAGCGTTGTCACCCACAGCAGAAACAGGCCACGGGCCGCTTTTTCGGCGGGCATGAACACACGGATCAGCGGGCCGACAATCGGAATGGCAAAGACCACCGGGAACAGGAAAACGAGCAGAAGACCGCCGAGAATATTCCACAGCGATTCCTTGAGCCGGTCGCCCATCGACGTGATGTTGCCGATCACCGTCGCGTCGTGTTCCTTCCGCGTCTCACGGGCTACGGTTCGGGCCTGTTGAGACTGCACCGCCCGTTCCTTGCCCTGCAATTGCGCAACACGTCCGCCAAAGTCTTCCGCGCGCAGGTCGGTCACGTTCAGTTGCAGGAAGTTTTCAATGGGCTTCTGGATGCTTTGCGGACCGTTCTTATACTGGTCTATCAACCATGCATAAGCGGCGCTTGGAGACGCCGCGACAGGCCAGCTAAGGCGATTAAATTCCCGGTCAATGGCCCGCTTGAAATGCGGAACGGGGTCACATGCTTGCTGCACATTCTGGACGCTTCCGCCCGCCGTAGAGCAGGCGGCAAGACCCTTGCCAACAAAGGCGTGCTCGGTGTCCAAAAGGTAGGTTTTCACTGTTTCCATTCCAGCAAGAACCTGTGCACGGTTGCGGCTCAAAATTTGCGCCTGCGCGCCGTTCAAAAGGTTCTCGGCCTGTCGCTGCTGCTGTTCCGTTCTCTCGGCACTTTCGACCTCATCCAGCGACTTCCAGAGCGTCTTAATTTCCTGCACGGTATGCTGGACGTTGGCGCATGTCGGCTCATTGATAAACCGCGCATCCAGCCGTTCATCGCTGGCTTTCGCGTACTCGCGGATATCGGTCTGATCGTACAGCTTGTGGAGAGCATCAGCGTCGCGCGCAGCGGCCGCCTGACGGATGGATTCAACAAAGGTATCTTGGCATGTTTCTGGTGCCATACCTTGCGCGTTCGCGGTGGCCCAAGGAAGGGCCAGAGCAAGCGCCAGAATGTAGCATTTCATAGTTTATTCTCCCGTTGTAAATACCCGGCTTCCGATCTCCTGTAATCGCCTCCTTTCGGCGGGACCGTTCGGGCCTTGCAGGGCGTTCATTGCTTCCGTCAACGCGCCCAATATGACGGCTCGGTCTTCATCGCTTAACCCGGCTTTGACGACCAATCCGCCCAGCTCAATTTTGTGCCTTGTGTCCTCCTTACGTAGCTGCTCGCGTGTTCTGGAAAGGGCCATTTCAGCCCTCGCTAGTTGTTGTCTGGTTCGTGCTACTGGCGACCGCCGGGCGGTTGCGAAACTTAGACGCGATAGCGTCGAACTCCGCACTAAGCTGCTCGTCGCTCAGGTCCAAATCAACCAGCCCAGCCTTGAGGGCTAAACGGCCGATACGTTCAGCCGCAGCGGTTTCAAGTTGAGCCAGCTTGCTTTTTGCCGCTTCGACTTCTGCCAGTGCCTTGGCACGGCGTTCTTTGAGAGTGGGTTTAGCCATCTTCGTTTCTCCTTTTTGGTGTCAATCGAACTGTTGCAGGCCAAGCATAATCTAAAACTTGACGCAAGGGGTAGGGCGCGCGACAATTCCCGAAACGAATGTGAAGGGCGCACTTAGGAGTTGGCTTCGCCAACTCGTGCGACAGGGGTTCCCCCTGTACCCCTACGGGCACCAAAAGGAAACTATGGCAATCTACCATTGCAGCGTTAAAGCGGTATCCCGCAGCACCGGGCGCAGCGCGCCGGGTGCGGCCGCTTATCGCGCCGGTGAATTGCTGACCGACAATCGCACCGGCGAGGTGTTCGACTACACCAAAAAGGGCGGCGTCCTGTCCGCCGATATCGTCCTGCCGGAAGGTGCGCCGGAGTGGGCCAAAGATCGCAACCAGCTATGGAACGCCGCCGAGGCTGCCGAGCGCCGCAAGGATGCTTGCGTGGCGCGTGAATATGAGGTGGCCTTGCCGCATGAGTTGACGCACGAACAACGGCGCGAGCTTGCGCTGACGTTCGCCAAAGAGCTGTCAGATCGCCACGGCGTGGCGGTTGATGTTTGTCTGCATGAGCCGAGCCGCGACGGCAACGACAAGAACTATCACGCACACATTCTGACAACGACGCGCGTGATGGGAAAAGATGGGTTAGAGGGCAAGGCAGAAATTGAAAAAGCCGGGCGCAAGCGGACCGACGATCTCAAGGAAACTCGCGCCTTGTGGGGCGCACTTTGCAATGATGCGCTGGAGCGTGCCGGGCACGTCGAGCGCGTGGACCATCGCAGTTATAAAGAGCAAGGCGTTGACCTGACGCCGACCAAGCATATCGGCGTTTCTGCCGTGGCGATGGACCGCAAGGGCATGGATGCCGAGCGGCTGGAAATTCACGCCGAGACACGCGCCGAGAACGCCGAGAAGATCGAGGCTAATCCGTCGCTCATCCTCGATAAAATCACCACCACGCAGGCCGTTTTTGACCGCAGGGACATGGCGCGCGAGCTTAACCGGTACATAGACGATCCCCAGCAGTTCCAGAACATCATGGCCCGTCTGGAGAGCGCGCCGGAGCTTGTACAGCTTGCGCCAGAAATGACAGACGGCCGCCGCACGGTCCCGGCCAAGTTCACGACCCGCGAAATGGTCATGACGGAACGGGCGATGATTGACAGCGCCGAGCGTCTGGCCGGGGCGGAATCGCACGGTGTTGCGGCGGGCACGATAGCCCGCACCGTTGGCCGCTACGATACCCTTTCGGACGAGCAACGCGCCGCTGTTGAGCACGTTACCGGAGAGGGCCGCTTGTCCGTCATTATCGGGGATGCAGGCACCGGAAAATCCTTCGCAATGCGTGTGGCGAAAGAGGCATGGGAGGCCGAAGGCTTCCGCGTCCGTGGGTGCGCGCTGGCCGGTAAGGCGGCCGATGAATTGCAGGCCGGGAGTGGCATCGACAGCCGCACGATTCACAGCCTTGAAGCATCGTGGAATCGGGGCGTGGACATGCTGACCGCGCGTGACGTTCTGGTAATAGACGAGGCGGGCATGGTTGGCAGTCGGCAGCTTGGCCGGGTGCTCGAAGCGGCCGAGAAGGCAGGCGCAAAAGTCGTCATGCTGGGCGATGACAAGCAGCTTGCCGCCATCGAGGCCGGGGCCGGTTTCCGGGCCATTACCGAACGTGTCGGCGCTGCCGAAATCACGCAGATTCGCCGCCAGACGGAAAGCTGGGCGCGGGAGGCCAGCACAGAGCTGGCGCGCGGTGACGTCCGCACCGGTCTGGACGCCTATCATGAGCGCGGCCATGTGCGGATCGAGGACACCCGAGAGGAAGCCCGCACAGCCCTTGCGGCCGACTGGCTGGCCGACCGGGAGAAAGGCGGGACCAGCATCATTCTGGCCCACACGAACAAGGACGTGGCGAGCCTTAACGATACCGTGCGAACGGCGCTTAAAGCGTCCGGCGAGCTGGGCGCTGAAACCGAGTTCCTGACCGAACGCGGGGCGCGCAGCTTTGCCGAGGGCGACCGCCTTGTGTTCCTCAAGAACGACAGCGCGCTAGGCGTGAAAAACGGAACCCTTGGCACCGTCGAAAAGGCCGAAGAAGGCCGCTTGTCGGTTCGTCTGGACAGTGGCCGGGAGGTGGACTTTGACGCGGGCACCTACGGCCACGTTGACCACGGTTATGCCGTCACCATCCACAAATCACAGGGCGTTACCGTAGACCGTGCCTATGTGCTGGCGACGGGCGGCATGGACCGCAATCTGGCCTATGTCGGCATGACGCGGCACCGCGACAGCGCGACGCTGTACGCCGGGGCCGAAGACTTCACCGATCGCCGTTCCGGGCGACTGGTGGCCCACGGCGCCGCCCCTTATGAGAACGACCCGGCGAACAGCCAGAGCTATTTCGTGACGCTGGAATCGGACAGCGGCAAGCAGCGCACCGTCTGGGGCGTGGATCTGGCGCGGGCCGTTGCCGAATCTGGCGCACAGTTGGGCGACCGGATTGGCCTTGAGCACACCGGCAGCGAAACCGTGCAGCTCCCGGACGGAGGGATTGCCGAGCGCAATCACTGGCAGGTTAACGGCAGCGCCGAGCTGGCCTATACGAAACTGGCCGAACGGCTGGGCCGTCAGCAGCCGAAGGCGAGCACGCTGGACTTTGCCGAAAGCGCCTATGGCTTTGCCGAGCAGCGCGATTTTGACGGTGCGGGCGTTGTGCGCCAGTGGGTCGAGCGCGGCCGCGAGAAGCTGGCCGGGCTTGCCGACCGGGCCGAAAAGGCCCTTTCCCGCGTGCTGGAACGCGCCGGAATCCGCCGCGACGTGCCCGGCATGGAACAGGCCACCCCTGAAGCCATTGCGGCCCTGCGCGAACCACAGACGCAGCCAGAGCCGACGCCGGAGGACGCCGCACGCGCAGCGGCCATAGCCGAGGTCGAGCGGGCTTTCGGTGGCGGCCAGCCCGTGCGCCAGGTCGATCCGCTGGATGTGTACCGCAAGGGCGTGGAGCAGGCGCGGCAGGCAGGTGACGGGCTGGATATTCAGATTGCAGAGCGCCGCTTGCAGCTTGCCGAAGACGCACAGGCGGCCGGGCATAACCCGGCCCATATGGCCGCCAAAATCAACGCGCAGGCACAGGCCGACGTGATTGCCGGATTGCAGGACCAGCAGCCGCAGACGCGGCCAGAGCCGACGCCGGAGGACGCCGCCCGTGCGGCGGCCCGTGCCGAAGTCGAACGGGCTTTCGGTGGCGGCAAGGTCGAACGGCCAGCGCCGCAGCAGCAGGAACCGGGCATGTCGGAGCGGGATAAAGCCCGCGCCGAGGTTGAGAAAGCAATGGGCCACGGTCGCAAACGTGATCGTGGAATTGAGCTGTAACAACGGGAGATACCGCTATGAGCGACACCAAAGAAAACACCGGATGGACCACCCCGGACGCTGCGCCGGGCGGCTGGAACAAGGCCGACACCGAGCGGCTGGCCGAATACGAGCAGGGCTATCGGGAACGGTCAGAGGCCAAGCTGGCGAAACGTGAATCCACGGCCGAGCGCGTGGAAGTCGTCGAGGAACGCGACGTGACCGACCCCAGTCGGGTCTATACGCCGCGGGAGCCGGGCGAGGTTGCGCAGGAGCGCGAGGCAGACGCGCCGGAGCTGGCAGGCGGCGGGGAAGCCGCAGGCTATGACGAGGTACAGACGGCCGAGGTGGTGGAAGAAGACCCGGCCCGCGCGGCGGCCATAGCCGAGGTCGAGCAGGCTTTTGCCGGGGACAGCTACGGCCATGAGAGCGAGGCCCAGCTTAAAGCGGCCGAGATCGAGGCCGAGGCCGTCCAGTTCACCGGCATGTCGCAGGCCGCGCAGACGGCCGAGGTGGTGGAGGAAGACCCGGCGCGTGCTGCGGCCATAGCCGAGGTCGAACGGGCGTTCAGCAACCCCGGCCATGACCAAGAGATAGAGCGGTGAAGCCTGTATGAAGATGGTGCGATGCCGCTACTGCAAACATGGCCCGATCCACGTCACGGCGCGACGTTGCCCCCGTTGCGGGGGCAGAGAGCCGGGCAGCCGCCCGCTGGAAATCGTCATTGCGCTTGTCGTGCTGGTTTGTGCGTGTCTGCTGGCGTGGCGTTTCTGGCCGTATTGATCTATTCTCGGTGGTCGATGACGTTGCTCGCGTCTATCGCAAAAACGCCACAGGGTTCGCCCTGTGGCGTTTTTTTATCGGTCCTCCCTTACGGGCGGCCACTGGCGGGCGGTGTGCATGAGGGCCATCACCCAAACCGTGTCCGTCGCTTCGTCCACTTCGTAGACGAGCCGATAGCTTTCATGGGGGATCAGCTCGCGAGTGCCCGGAACTTTCCCGATGCGGCCGAGCATGGGAAACTTTCCCAGCCTTTGGGCCGCCTCACTGAAAAGATCGTCCATCTTGAGCGCCGCCCGTGGGTTTTCGACCGCGATGTAATCCACGATGTCGGCCCGGTCCTGTCTCGCCGCAGCTATCCAGCGGACTTTCACAATCCAGCCTCTCCGGCGCGGCGTAGCAGGTCCACACGGCGGGCGGTCGCATCGGCTTCCACTTCCTCATTTGAGACGTGCAGGCCAGCATCACGCTGCCTGCGCGCAACCTCGACCTTGCGGCGCAAAAATTCGTCGTACTCCCGCGCCTCGCGGCGTTGGTTGATGTAGTCGCGCATCAGCTCGCGCACGACCTGCGCTGCTGGCCGGTCATCGGCGGCGGCTTCTGCCATGAACGTGTCGCGCAGATCTGGTTCCAGCTTCATCGTGAAAACGGCTTTCGTTGACATAACGGGCCTCCTGTCTATCGGTAATACCGAGTATATACCGAAGCATTACCCATGTGTCCACGATTGGATTGCACAATCCAGGCACTGTTGCAAAGTTAGCGATGAGGCAGCCTTTTGTCTTATTCAAAGGCCTTACATTTCAAAAACTCTGCTTACCAGGCGCATTTCGCCCAGGGGATCACCATAATAAAATGCTGAGGCCTGGCCTTTGCGTAGTGCACGCATCACCTCAATACCTTTGATGGTGGCGTAAGCCGTCTTCATGGATTTAAATCCCAGCGTGGCGCCGATTATCCGTTTCAGTTTGCCATGATCGCATTCAATCACGTTGTTCCGGTACTTAATCTGTCGGTGTTCAACGTCAGACGGGCACCGGCCTTCGCGTTTGAGCAGAGCAAGCGCGCGACCATAGGCGGGCGCTTTATCCGTGTTGATGAATCGCGGGATCTGCCACTTCTTCACGTTGTTGAGGATTTTACCCAGAAACCGGTATGCAGCTTTGCTGTTACGACGGGAGGAGAGATAAAAATCGACAGTGCGGCCCCGGCTGTCGACGGCCCGGTACAGATACGCCCAGCGGCCATTGACCTTCACGTAGGTTTCATCCATGTGCCACGGGCAAAGATCGGAAGGGTTACGCCAGTACCAGCGCAGCCGTTTTTCCATTTCAGGCGCATAACGCTGAACCCAGCGGTAAATCGTGGAGTGATCGACATTCACTCCGCGTTCAGCCAGCATCTCCTGCAGCTCACGGTAACTGATGCCGTATTTGCAGTACCAGCGTACGGCCCACAGAATGATGTCACGCTGAAAATGCCGGCCTTTGAATGGGTTCATGTGCAGCTCCATCAGCAAAAGGGGATGATAAGTTTATCACCACCGACTATTTGCAACAGTGCCGACAAATTTGATATCAGACTGGGGAATACCCTGACTGAGCCTCACTTTGGCGAT